>MDSY01087903.1_pt1 | contig 43239 bp, 43 predicted proteins | sample 811131 | NCBI WGS metagenome assembly MDSY01 (sample SAMN05326643, study PRJNA326480) | marine metagenome | isolation source: seawater | place: Atlantic Ocean: South West | collected 2010
ATATTACCCATCTCTTGGGGAATTTGATGGGCATAAATCGCTAAAGCAGTAACTAATCCTAATTCAAATTCATATATGAATGCGCTAGCTATAAGAATTCCATCAATGAAGTTATGCGACAAATCACCAACAAGAAGAAGACTTCCACCACTATTCTGTTTAAGTTGTATGTCATCTGAATGAGTTTCGCAATGATCTCCATGGCAATGACGCCAAATCAATAACTTTTCTAGGGTAAAAAATACTAGCAAGCCAATTAATACTATAATCATAGTGTCATGAGAATCAGCGGTCTGCTCTAATGCATGCGGGAGTATTTCAAGAAATACAGCACCAAGCATAGTTCCTACCGATAAACTCACCATATTTGTAACGATATTATTATTGGCCTTTTTAAAAAAGAGAAAGGCGAATAATAAGCTTAAGAATCCCCCAGCAAGACAGGTACCAACAATCCAAAAAAGTGTCATAACTTAATTCCGTAATAAAAAAGAAGGGTATTATAAGTTGTTAGGGCTAAAGATGATATAGCTAACTATCAATCCAAAGTAATGATGCCATTCGACCAGTTATACCATCTCGACGATATGAAAAAAAATCATCTTCATCTCTAAAGGTACAAAAATCTTCAGTAATTCCGGCTCCGCAAATATTATGGATATTATTATAATTAAGCTTTAATTTTGCAGCTAAAGCAAGATCTAAAAAATATTTCCCCCCCTTAAACCTAAATGCTGCTTTTGTTGTATCATCATGATTTATAAATAAATGATAAACATCCTTACCAACTTCAAATGATTTTTGGTTAATGCAAGGACCTAGCCATACAATTATTTCAGATTCTGAATTTATTTTATTAATGGTGTTTTCAATCACTCCTAGCATCAAACCCTTCCATCCCGCATGAATTAAAGAGACAAAACTTCCCTTAACATTGGTTAAGAATATTGGTAGGCAATCAGCTGTTCTAATGGCGCAAACAATATTTTCATTAAAAGTGTAACTCGCATCACAATCTAAATTATTTTCTGAGGGGAGTTTTTTAGCCTTATTTGAATGAATCTGATTTAGCCAAAATGGATGTGATGGTAGAAAATCTAATAATTTATTTTGATTGATATCAACATAACGTTTTTCATCCCCTGTAATATTACTTAAATTAAAACTAGAATATTTACCCAAACTAACTCCGTCTTTACGAGTTGTTTGAATTGCTTTTATATTTTTAGGCGCCGGCCATTTTGGTATTATAAAATTTTCATTCATCATCAAAATTTAAATCATCTTTGTCATCAGGGATCTGACTATTTCTCACATAAAAAGTATTGTCAATTTCAAAATCTTCATTGAGGAAATCTTTTTCTGACTCATGCCTGATTAATTCTAATAAATTTTTCATATCAGAAGGCAGGTCAACCTCCCATCTAAGTGATTTTTTACTTTTTGGGTGAATAAGACCCAACACCTTGGCATGAAGGGCTTGACGCTCAAATTTTAGAGTTATATTTTTAAAATCTTTTGTCATAGATTTTGTGGGAATAATTTTTTTGAGTCCATATGTTGGATCCCCAATAATTGGTGATTTATTATCTTGCATATGAACTCTAATCTGATGAGTTCTACCGGTTTTAAGAATACATTTTAAATAAGTATGGATACTAAATCTTTCTAAGACTTCATAATGGGTAATTGCATCTTTTCCATTTATTTTATTAACAGCCATCTTAACCCTAACACTTGGATGTCTTCCAATTGGTTTATTAATTACTCCACTTTTTGTCATTACTTGTCCCCAAACTATTGCTCGATATTCTCTATAAACAGCTTTGCTTTGTAATTGTTTAACTAAATCTAATTGGGCTATTTCATTCTTAGCAACTACCATTAAGCCTGTTGTATTTTTATCTAGCCTATGAACAATTCCAGCCCTTGGGAGTGCAGAGTTTTTTGGGAAATGGTAAAGAATTCCATTTAAAAGAGTCCCCGACCAATTCCCTGCTGCTGGGTGAACAACCAAATTCGCTGGCTTATTAATTACAAAAATATCATCATCCTCATAAACAATATCTAAGCTCAAATTTTCAGGCGCAAATTGATTAGCTTGCTCTTCAGGTTGAATATCAATATCTATTTGCTCACCTCCAATAACCTTTCTTTTTGGTGTAAAACTATCTGAATCAATCGTAATAAAACTTTTTTTAATCCAAGATTGTATTCGTGCTCTAGAATATTCTGGCATTAACTCATGAATTACTAAATCGGCTCTTTTACCGACATAACTATTAGGCACTATAAATTTTTTTTTGTTTACTACCATAATGTATAATTTATCCGTTATTAAAAAATTTTACATCAAATGAAATTATTATTTCTTTTTATCTTATCAGTAATACTTAGCGGATGTTTCATTTTTGGTGATCCTGAAGAATTTGACGAAACAGCTGGTCAGTCTGATGCTTGGATTATTAACGAAGCCGAATTCTTTGCAGATAGCAAGGATTGGACGAAAGTAATTGCCTACCTAGAAGCTGGTGAAAAAAGATTTCCCAATTCTAAATTAGCGCCCCAATTTAAACTTAACCTAGCATTTGCATACAAAGAGTTTTATAGAACCGATGAAGCATTAGCCATGATTAATAAATTTATTCGTGCTCATCCCAACCATCCAGTGATGGATTATGCCTATTATTTTAGAGGAATTATTTTATTTAAAGAAAAAGGTTTTTTCAAGAAGCTTTCTATGCAGGATATTAGTGATAGAGATATTAATCAATTAACGCAAAGCTTTAATGCATTTAAGGAGTTGACAAGAAAATTCCCAAATAGCAAATACTTTGCTGATTCGATCGATCGAATGACATATTTGATGAATAAGATTTCTGAATACGAACTTCATGTTGCCCGATTCTACATAAAAAGAATGGCTTACGTGGCAGCATTAAATAGAGCTAAATTTGTAGTTGAAAACTATAATCAATCAATCCATCAAGAAGAAGCTCTCGTTATTATGGTTAGCTGTTACGAGCATCTGGGTATTGATGATTTGCGAAGGGATACAGAAAGAGTTCTGGATAAGAATTATCCGAATAGCAAATTTAATTCCCAAAAATTGGTATCACAAAAAAAAGAATGGTGGAAATTCTGGGATAGTATGTTTAATTAAATAATTTTTTTTTCTTTTTCATCTTTTCACGAAAGGCTGTTTCAGCCCTTCTTCTTGTTACAAGCCCAGTTTTTTTATTTGCTGCTTGAGCTTTCTCATCAAAAGGATTAGATGAATTCTTCAGTTGAATTCTTAGTGGTGTTCCAGTTAAATCAAAAGCTTTGCGATAAAATGATTCTAGGAATCTAATATAATCTTGCTTTACCCCATCTAAATGATTGCCATGAATAATAACGGTTGGTGGGTTCATTCCACCCTGATGGGCGTATTTTAATTTAGGTCGAATTCCTCTCACTATGCTAGGAGTATGGCTTATTAAAGCATTTGATAAAACAGAATTAAGTTGGGGTGTTGTAAATTTAGTTTGGCCAGCTTTGTGTGCTTTTATAATTGATTTCATTAGAAGAGGAAATCCATCCTGATTTAATGCTGATATAAAAACTTTTTCTGCAAATTTAACAAATGGTAATTTTTTATCAATATCACTTTTCAATTTTTCTCGCTCATATTCTGAGACAGAATCCCACTTATTTAGAGCAATAACTAACGATTTACCACTCTCCAGAATAAAGCCAAGAATATGCATATCTTGAGCTGATATCCCATCTTTGGCGTCAACTACAAGGACTGCTACATTCGCAAAATTTATAGCATTTAAGGTCTTAATAACTGAGAATTTTTCTACAGATTCGAAAACTCTACCTTTTTTTCTTATGCCAGCTGTATCAGTTAGGATAAATTTTTCTTTACCCCAATTAAAGTCGACTGAAACTGCATCCCGCGTTGTGCCAGGTTTATCAAAAGCAATGAAGCGATCTTCTCCTAACAAAGAATTAATTAAAGTAGATTTACCAACATTTGGCCGACCTACGATAGCAATTTTTGGGTACTTATTATCAGGGCTGTCATCATTGTCTGCTTCAGTACTTTGTTGTGATAAAAAATCTCTAAGTCCTGATATTCCATCACCATGTGCTGATGAAATTTTATGTATGTGCTTAAATCCAAGCTTATAAAATTCTGCTAAAGCGCTGTCATTAACTATGCCTTCAGCTTTATTTACCAACAACATCTTCTGCTTATCATTTTTTCTTATGATTTCAGCAATATGTTGGTCTACAGAATGAAGTCCTGATCTAGCATCAACAATCAATAAAATAATATCACTTTCGTCTATTGCCAGTTTAGTTTGTGTAGCCATCTCTTTTTGGATACCAATTTTTTTATCCGGCTCAAAACCACCTGTATCAACTAGAATATAATCATGATCACCGATAGTTAATTTACCGTAATGTCTATCCCTGGTTAGTCCAGGCATATCTGCCACAATTGCATCACGTGTTTTAGTTAATCGATTATACAAACTTGATTTACCAACATTTGGTCGCCCTACAAGCACAATAGTTTTCATCTCTTACCTATTTCCATTTTAGAAAAGCCAATCAAAGACGCCTCTCTTTTTTTTCTTTTTATCAAAAACTCGATGTTTCTTTTGATTACTAGACTTCCCTGCTCCTTGATCAAGATTTTCTTCGTCAACTAAGTCTTCATCGTTAGCATCAAAAACTCGGTGTTTTTTATGCTTACTCGATTTCTGTTCTTTTCCATCAACATCAAGAACCTCAAATTCTTCGTTAAAAATTCTATGCTTCTTAATATTCTCAGGATTATTTGTTTTAGGCCCTTCATTTTTAATTACATCACCGACTTTCAAGCTGACAATCTCACCATCACCAGTCATTAAGGTAAGTTTTGAATCATCTGTTTTAATTATATTATTTAGTATTGGAAAATCCCCTACCTTTACTCTTCCAACAATTGTTCCGTCATCGATACTTAAGAAATGAACAAATCCCTCATAATCACCGAATACAATATAATCATTAATTATTGCCCCTCTTTGAGCTTTTCGATACTTCAAAGCAGACTGGCGCCATTTAATTTCTCCGTCATCTTTATTAACAGAGTAAATTGAACCAGTATCATGAGTAATAAACAAATTAAATCCATCAAAAACCATGCCATAGAAGCTTGAAATAGGTTGAGTCCATATAGTTTTACCGTTTCTTCGGTTAAGAGCTGAAATATCACCATTCGTTGTTATCCCATATATTAATGAGCCATCAATGATTGGTTGGCTAGTTATGTCATTTGCTCTTTCAATATCAGTTGCTCCTTTAGCACGTGAAATACTTGATTCCCATACTAGTCCGCCTGTGGGACTATCAATTGCAATCATTTTTCCTCCTGGTAGCCCGAGGTAAATAACCTTATTTGATTGAACGAGTTTACCAGCTGACCAAAATGTTAGCGGGGGAATTGCTGCTTGGTATTTCCAATTAACAGAACCGTCAATTGCGTTAAGCTGAACTATTTTGTAGTTATTGAGCTTAACTACTACTTTTGAGTCATAAATGATTGGTAATGAGTTAATTTCTGCAGCTAATAGAGTTTTCCAAATTAAGTCGCCTTTTAAGTCCATGCACCATAAAAAACCATCTGACGAAGCAAAATATAATTTTTCATCGCTTCCAGCAATACCAGCAGTTAAGTTAACTTCAAGGTCTTTCTGCCAAATTTGATCGCCGGACTTGCTGTCTAACTTTTTAATTGTTCCATCAGATGTTGCAGCATACAAAAAATTTTCCGAATAAAATATATTTAAACTTTTTCCATCATGCTCTCCGATATTGTCTTGCCAGACAACCTCAAGATCAAGATTATTCTTCAAGTCACTTAATAGTGAAGGCTCATTTACAAAATCATTACCAAAATATGTATCTTCAATTTGATCATGAAGCTCCTGTACAGGGCTAAAAAAACATCCACTTAGCAATAAAGTACTTAATAAAACAATTTTCATTTCCCAATAGAGTCTATTTTATTTTGTAGTATTTTACGTATATCGCCTTGTCCCTTATTAAGACTTAAACTTTCAATGAATGATTTTCTTGCCTCTTTTACATCTCCCAGTTCTAAATAAATATCACCAATCATATCTTTTGCAAGAGCTTGAAAACCGATTGAGTTAATTTTATTAGCAGCAACTAATGCTTCATCTAACTTGCCACTCACAAAGTATAAATTTGCCAGAAGATAGCTTGCCAGTGATTCAATTGACTCTTCAGTTGCATTGCTATGTGCCCAAATTAATTCTTCAATAGCAGCTTCATTATTATCACCTTGCGAATATAATTTAGAAAGATATATGGCTGCTCTTGAGGCATATGGCGTATCGCTCGAAGTATTTTTTAACAAAATAACTTTCTCACGAATTATATCAACTGATGTTATTTTAGTAACTAATATCTCTTGATATAGTTGTGAAGCTTTTTCAAGATTTTTTATAGTCTGGTTTGCGAAAAAATTGTATGCAAAATACAAACCTAAAAAAATTACAATCACAGCAATAATTGAGCGTTTGTATGTATCCCAAATCTTTTGTATCTTTTCAACCTGTTCTTCTTCAGTGTCTAAAGCCATTTTATTTCCTCTTTGATAAATTTCCTGGAATTGAAGCTAACAATTCTTTTGTGTACTTAGTTTTTGGATTGTTGAAAATTATATCAGTTTTTCCTTGCTCGATAAGTTTTCCATCTTTCATCACAATAACCTCATTAGCAATATGACGCACTATTCTTAGATCATGAGTTATAAAAAGATATGTTAGTCCATACTCTTTTTGTAATGATTTAAGGAGTTTAATTATTTGAGCTTGAACAGAAACATCAAGTGCAGAGACTGGCTCATCACATATAACTAGCTCAGGTTCTAATATAAGTGCACGTGCTATTCCTATTCTTTGCCTTTGTCCGCCGGAGAATTGATGTGGGTATTTTAATAAATCACCTTCAACAAGTCCAACCCTTTTAATCATATTTAATATTTTGGAGTATTGGGCCACACCCTCACCTATTTTATGAATCTTAAGTGGTTCTTCCATAATTTTTAATATTTTCATTCTAGGATTTAATGAAGCATATGGGTCCTGAAAAATCATTTGAATATTTTTTCTGATACTTTTTAAGGTATCTCCATTGATTGTTCGCATATTTTTATTTCTAAAAGTTATCGACCCTTTATCAATATCAATTAAGCGAATTAAGCTTTTTGCTAGGGTGGATTTTCCACTTCCAGATTCACCAACAACCGCCAGAGTTATTCCCTTTTTAATACTCACAGATACATTATCTAATGCCTTAATGACAGTCCTAGTTCTAGTAAAAAAACCTGTTGTCTTAATGTATTTTTTTGATAAATTTTTAGCTTCTAATAAGATTTCCATTTTTTATTAGTCCATTAACTCTTTTAAAACTGCATAATCTATTGGTTTCAAATCTTTTTTACCATAAGCATCAGGCACACAATCTAATAAAGCCCGAGTATAAGGATGTTGAGGTTTCTTTAAAACATTAGCGACACTTCCCTGTTCAACTATCTCTCCTTGAAACATTACCGCGACATCATCCGCAATGTCTTCAACCACACCGAAATCATGAGTAATAAATAACATAGTCATTTCAAACTTTAATTTTAAATCGTTCAAAAGATCTAAAATTTGAGATTGGACAGTTACATCAAGTGCTGTGGTTGGCTCATCTGCGATTAATAGTTTTGGAGAGCATGAGATGGCCATTGCAATCATAACTCTCTGTCTTTGACCGCCCGAAAGTTCATCTGGATAACTATTAATTCTTTCTACTGGTATACCTACAATTTTGAGGAGTTCTAAAACACGATTATTTAACTCAACTTTATTCAGACCCTCATGAACGGATATTGCTTCTTGGATTTGATAGCCAATTGTAAGAACTGGATTAAGTGAAGTCATTGGCTCTTGAAATATCATGGCAATATCCTTACCCCTTCTTTTTCTAATTTCTTCTTTAGAAAGACTAAGTAAATTAATACCTTCAAAAACTATGCTTCCTGACATTGATAGCTGCGATGAAAGAAGTTGCATGACTGATAAAGCTGTTAGGCTTTTGCCGCTTCCTGACTCACCAACGATACATGTCGTCTTACCTTTTTTTAATCTTAAAGAGATATTTTTTACTAATTTTAACCTAGAGTTAAGATTAGAGAAAACTTTTAAGTTATTGATTTCTAGTATATTATTTTTCAAAATTTATTTTTTCTTTGATGTATGGAATTATATCATCTATATTCACAGCCTTTTGGAGTCCCTCATTGCGAATTAGTTTTACTTGGATTATTTTATTTTCGACTTCGTTGTCACCAATTATCAAAGCAATTTTTGCGCCGCTTTTATCAGCTTTTTTCATTTGAGATTTAAAGCTAGACCCTTCCATATTCAAACCTACCTTAAAACCCTCGTCTCTTAATTTTTCAGAAATTTCAAAGGAAATTATTCTTGCTGAATCTCCAAGATTAACAACATAAATATCAGGTAATATTTTTTCATTATCTTTATTTAAATTTTCAAGCAATAGAATTACTCTTTCGATCCCAATTGCAAATCCACAAGCTGGTGTTTTGTTACCACCAAGCTTTTCAACAAGGTAATCATACCTACCACCACCTGCAATAGTGCCCTGACTTCCTAAGTCATTTGATACCCATTCAAATACAGTACGATTATAATAATCCAAACCTCTTACAAGCCTTGTATTAATTGTAAATTTTAAATTATGCTCTGTAAGTATGTTGCAAAGCCCTTCAAAATGTTTTTTTGCTGAATCAGATAGGTAATCTAAAAGTTTAGGAGCTGCATTTAGCATAGATTGCATTTCTCTATTCTTACTATCAAGTATGCGAAGTGGGTTCTCATACAACCTCCTTAAAGCGTCATCGTCTAAAATTTCTTTATTATCTTCAAAATATGCAATAAGTTTTTCTCTATAAAATTTTCTATCACTAGGATCACCAATCGAATTAATTTCTAAACTTACATCCTTTAAGCCCAATGACTTCCATAATCTTGCTAATAATAAAATCTGCTCTGCTTCAGATTCCACTTGCTCAAAACCAAAAGCTTCAACACCAATCTGATGAAATTGCCTTTGTCTTCCTTTTTGAACGTTTTCATGCCTAAACATAGCTCCACGATAAAAAATTTTTACTGGGCCATTGTAGGTTAGGCTATTTTCAATAATTGCCCTTACGCCCCCTGCCGTTCCTTCTGGCCTTAAAGTTAGCTTATCTTTATTAAGACTATCTTCCCAGCTATACATTTCTTTTTCTACGATATCGGTATTTAAGCCAACACTCTCAATAAATAAGCTCGTTGGCTCAACTATGGGGAGACCTATTTCCTGGTAATAGTATTGATCTAAAATAGCTAAGGTTTTATCTTCAAAAAAACGCCACAATCTTTGCTTATCTGGCAAAACATCATAGAAGCCTTTTAATGTTTGAAATTTTTTAGCCATTTTAATTTTTTTCAGTAGTTACCTTGTATGTTTTCTCAACATAATCATTAATTATGTCTATAAATTCAATTCCGATGTTATCACCTTTTAAAGTAACTGTTTTTTTCCCATTTACAAAAACTGGTGCTACTGGGGTTTCACCTGTACCGGGAAGGCTAATACCCAAATTTGCCATTTTTGACTCGCCAGGACCGTTTACAACACAACCCATTACAGCAACTGTCATATCCTCAACCCCTTGGTATTTAGTTTTCCAGTTAGGCATACTTTCCCTTAAGTATAATTGTATGTCTCCAGCTAGTTTTTGGAAAAAAGTTGAAGTTGTTCTACCGCATCCAGGGCAAGCTATAACAATAGGTGTAAAAGCACGGATACCCATAGTTTGAAGTAATTCTTGTGCTACGATGACCTCTTTTACTCGGGATTCACCAGGTTCTGGAGTTAATGATATTCGTATTGTATCTCCAATTTTATTTTGCAAAAGATATCCCATTGATGCAGCTGAAGCAACAATACCTTTTGAGCCTATTCCCGCCTCTGTTAAGCCAAGATGAAGTGGGTAATTACATCGTTTTGATAGGTTTGAATAGACTTCAATCAGATCTTGAACATCACTAACCTTGCAAGAGACGATTATTTTATTTTGAGGCAGACCTAATTTTTCTGCTTGGGAAGCACTATCAAGAACTGATCTAATAAGTGCCTCTTTCATTACAGATTTTGCTGAAAAAGGTTTTTTTAACAATGCATTTTTATCCATCAACATCTTAAGCATTTCTTGATCTAAACTACCCCAATTTACACCAATCCTTACAGGCTTATCATGATTAATTGCTATTTTAATCATTGTCGCAAACTGATCATCTCTTCTGCTTCCTTTACCAACATTTCCAGGATTAATTCTGTATTTATCTAGCGTAATTGCGCAATTTGAAAATTTTTGTAATAACTTATGTCCGTTATAATGAAAGTCTCCTATTAATGGAACGTTGCAACCCATATCCAAGAGGTCTTGCTTTACCCCATAAACCTCTTTTGCTGCATCTTCATTATTAACTGTAATCCTAACCAGCTCAGACCCCGCTTTCCATAATTCATTTATTTGGCTAACAGTAGCCTTTCGATTGGCTGTATCAGTGTTTGTCATTGATTGAACTACAGCTGGGGCTCCTCCCCCAATTGCTACTCCCCCAACAATCACTTGCAATCTATTTTTATGTATTTTCATTTAGTCTAATTATTTATGCACGAAAGATATTTTTTCAGTTCTTTTAGTTTTGTCTTGAACCTGTCCAGCTAATTGGCCACAAGCAGCATCAATATCATCACCTCTTGTCTTTCTTATAGTAGTTATAATACCCTCACCAGCTAAAACTTCCTTAAATCTTGTCATAGTATTTTTATCAGAACATTTATACCCACTATTTTCGAAAGCATTGAAAGGAATAAGATTAAATTTACATGGGACATTTTTTACTAAATTAATTAATTCTTTTGCTTGAGCAATAGAGTCATTTACACCTTTAAGCATTACATATTCAAATGTTACAAAATCTCGAGGGGCATACTCAATGTATCGAATACAGGCAGACATTAGGTCTTTTAATGGGTATTTCTTATTTATTGGGACTAATTCATCACGTAAGTTGTTATTTGGTGCATGAAGTGATATTGCGAGGGCTACTGGGCAATCTATTCTAAGTTTATCTATTGCGGGGATAAGTCCACTTGTTGAAAGAGTTACTTTTCTTCGGCTAAGCCCATAAACTTGATCATCTAACATCATTTCAAGTGAGTGAACTACATTTTTATAATTAGTTAAGGGCTCACCCATACCCATCATAACTACATTTGAAATAATACGTTTCTCATTATTTAAATCACTATAGTTTTCCTGCTTTCTTAATAATTTATTAGCTAACCATAATTGACCAATAATCTCTCCAGAAGTAAGGTTTCTGTTGAAGCCTTGCCTTCCAGTAGAGCAAAAAGTACATTCCAAAGCGCAACCTACTTGAGATGAAATACACAAAGTACCTCGATCCACTTCTGGAATAAAAACAGTTTCTATTCCATTACTTGCTCCAACATTTAACAGCCACTTTCTTGTACCATCTGAAGATAACTTATCAAAGGTAATTTGGGGTATTTGAATTTCTGCATTTTCTGTAAGAGTTGTTTGAAAAGACTTAGCAACATCTGTCATAGCCCCAAAATTATTCTCATTAAAATAATATATCCAACGTAAAAGTTGTTTTGCACGATAAGGTTTATGGCCAAATTGCTCAATATATTTGGTTAATTGTTTACGATTGAATTCAAGTAAATTATCCAAAAATTATTTTAACCAAAAAAATAATCAATCTCGATAGCAGCATTTTCTGTAGAATCAGAACCGTGAACAGCATTTGCATCGATACTATCTGCAAAATCAGCTCTAATTGTACCTACTTCTGCTTCTTTTGGGTTCGTTGCACCCATTAAATCTCGATTTAACTTAACAGCCTCCTCTCCCTCAAGAACTTGAATCATAACTGGACCTGATATCATAAATTTAACGAGGTCTGAAAAGAAAGGTCTGTCCTTATGAACCTCATAAAAGCCTTCCGCTTCCTCTTTGGATAGTGAAATCATTTGAGCATCAATAATTTTCAAACCGGCTTTTTCAAAACGACTATAAATTTCTCCAATAACATTTTTTTTAACTGCATCTGGTTTGATAATTGATAAGGTTTTCTCTATTGCCATGCGTTATTCTCCAATTTAAATATGATTGCATCATGTAAAGATGCGTTAAAATAACATTTTTTACTAATAAAATAAATGGCTTAGACTTTATTAACCTCTCCATTTATATTTAAACATAGAATACAATATTATAATTATATAAAAAAATTGTAATTATGACTTCATTCCTTACCACAACTTTTTATCATTTCATTCCCCTTGATAATATAAAGATTTTTAAAACTATAATTCAAGATTATTGTGATAATAAATCACTCAAAGGAACGATACTATTAGCTCAGGAAGGAATTAATGGCACAATCTCCGGCAAAGAAGGTGACATCCTAGGATTCCATAAATTTATCAAAAAAGATCAAAAATTTTCCGATGTCTTCAAGGACCTAGAATATAAATCTTCATGGTCAAATGAAAACCCTTTTTACAGAATGAAAGTAAGATTAAAAAAAGAAATAGTAGCATTAGGTATGCCAGAAGTTAGTCCTTCCATCAAGGTTGGTAAGTATGTTACGCCCGAGGATTGGAATAGCTTAATCAATGATCCTGAAGTAATTCTTATTGATACAAGAAATAATTATGAAGTAGATATCGGTACTTTTAATAATGCTCTAAATCCAAAAACAACTTCCTTTAGGGAATTTCCTGAGTACGTAAGAAAAAATCTGAAATCGAAAGAGGATAAGAATAAGAAAATTGCCATGTTTTGTACGGGCGGTATTCGTTGCGAAAAGGCAAGTTCATATATGATAGAACAGGGATTTAAGGAAGTTTATCACCTACAAGGTGGTATTTTAAAATACCTTGAAGAAATACCTAAAGAGAAAAGTCTGTGGCAGGGAGAATGTTTTGTCTTTGATCAAAGGGTAGCTGTGACTAACGAATTAAAAAAAGGGCAATATGATCAATGTTATGCATGTCGACACCCGCTATCACTAGAGGAAATGAAGTCTGATTATTATAATGAAGGGATTTCTTGTTCTTACTGTATTAAAAAAACCTCTGAAGTAAAAAAAAATAACCTACAAGAAAGACAAAAACAAATTTACCTTGCAAAAGCTCGAGGGGAAGAACATATTGGGAAGCAAATAAAAAATAACATAACGGAAGAAGAAGAAAATGAATAAAATTAGATGGGCTATTTTAGGAGCTGCAAGAGTTAATGAAAAAATTATTCCAGCTATAACTGGAAGCGCGCAAGGAGAGTTAGTTGCAATCGGAAGTCGTCGTGAAAACTCTGCTAAAGAATGCGTTAAAAAATTTGCACCTGATCAAAGTGGAAATATAGAATGTTATAAGGGTTTTGATGCAATTTTAAACAGTAAAGAAGTTGATGCGATTTATATTCCTCTATCAAATGAGGAACATACTGAAACAGCGTTAAAAGCAATTAATAATAAAAAACATGTTCTCATTGAAAAACCAATGGCAATAAAATCTAATGAGGTGCTATTACTTACTGACGCCGCAAAAAAAAATAATGTAAAAATCATGGAGGGTTTTATGTATGTATTCCACCCTCAGTTTGATCGTATACAAAATATTATTAACTCTGGAATTTTAGGAGATATTCGCTATGCACATTCAATGTTCTCATTTCCTATTCAAGCTGCCAGATTCTACCGAATAAATAGATCCATAACTAATGGTGGTGGTGCTCTTTGGGATATAGGACCTTATGCTGCTCATACAATAAGGAGTTGCTTTAAGGAAAAGCCTAAGCGAGTCTGTGCTCAGGCTAAGCTTAATGAGCATGGTGCAGATATATCATCTACAGTTATAATTGATTTTGGATTAGATAAAAAAGCAACATTTGATATCAGCTTCGAATGTGTTCGAAGATCTGAATTCGAAATATTTGGTCAAAATGGAAGACTTAAATGTCCTCAAGTCTGGCAGCCAGATAATCTTCCAGCAAAAATAATTTATTCGACTGAAAAATCAGGGCTCAAAGAAGAGATTGTGCCAACAGCCAACCACTTTGATTTAGAAATCAAGCATTTTAATGATGCAATATTAAAGCACTCTAATCCCAAGTTGAGCAGTGAAGATGCGATATGGAATTCGAAAACGCTTGAAGCGATTCAAGAAAGTATTCTGACTGGAAAATGGACTTCCCTATAGTGAGTAAAGCTAAAAATTGGATTTTTGATTTTGATGGTACGTTGATTGACTCAGCTCCATCAGTAAAGGTCTGTTATGAAAAAGTTACTAAAAATATTGCTCCGCAAAGAATTAATATTGTAAAGAATCTTCAGATTGGGCCAACTCTGGCTGAGACTGCGAAAGAAATTCTAGGTCAAGAATTTTTACATAGGTATGAAGATTTTATATCACAGTTTAAGCATGAATATGATCAAATCTTATTATCCCAAACTAATGCTTACAAAGGTGTAAATGAACTACTTAAAGAATTAAAGTCTAGAGGTAATAAAATTGCAATTGCCACAAATAAAAGGAAGGAGCCCACTTTAAAAATTATTGAACATCTCAACTGGGGAAATTATTTTAGTTGGATTGCATGTGTGAACCTAGAAAGTAAACTATTAAAAAATAAATCAGAACTAGTTCGCTTTATGCTAATTAATGAAATTGATTTCCAAAAATCATTTTTTGTTGGGGACACATTAAACGATGCTTTATGTGCAAAAGAAAACAAACTAAAGTTTATAAAAGCATCTTATGGTTACTCTGAAAAAAAAGGCTGGGAAAATTTTGAGATATATCAAAACATTTTAAATCCAATTAATATACTAGAAATATAAAATTTGTCTGTTATCTAATATCTGGCTCATATTCTTTAATCCATCCAGTTAAATCTTTTTTAATCAATTTTTCATTTAAGTCCTTCGTTGACTTGATCCATTTAATTAAATTAATTATAGATATTTTTTCGGCCTGATTGATTGTGTTAGCAATTCTTATCTTAGTATGTGAAGTTGGCTTCGTTTTTTCATCATCAGCAAGTAACTCTTCGTATAGCTTCTCACCTGCCCTTAGGCCAGTGAATTTAATATCAATTTCACCCTCCTGTAAGCCAGATAAATTTATCATATCCTTGGCTAAATCAAGAATTTTAATAGGCTCTCCCATTTCCAGAACAAATATGTCACCACCTTCACCAATCAAGCTAGCTTGCAACACTAATTGAGCGGCTTCTGGAATTGCCATGAAGTAACGAGTTATTTCAGGATCTGTAACTGTTATAGGGCCCCCTTTTTCAATTTGCTCTTTAAATAAAGGTATTACGCTTCCACTGCTGCCGAGCACATTTCCGAATCTAACTGTAATAAATTGAGTTCCATTTTTATTTTGCAACTGATTGCATAAAATTTCAGCTAAACGCTTACTTGCGCCCATAACATTTGTTGGATTTATAGCCTTATCTGTTGAAATTAAAACAAACTTTTCAACTCTTAATTTTTGACAGATTTCTGCCAAAATATAGGTACCTAATGCATTATTAAGCAACGCTTCTGAAACATTTTCTTTTTCCATTAATGGAACGTGTTTGTATGCAGCCGCATGAAAAACACTTGCAGGAGAAAATCTTTTAATTATTTTACTGATCCTCTCTTCATTTTTTACGTCCGCCACTACATATATTAATTTAGTTTTAATTTTTTTATTAATTAATGACTGCTCTAATGAATAAAGAGCGTACTCAGATATATCCAAGCAAACTATAGTTTTAGGTTTAAATTTAATAAGCTGTCTGCAAAGTTCAGCTCCAATAGAACCACCTGCCCCAGAAACTAAAACAACTTTTTTATTCAGTAAGCTATTTAACCCAGAATTATTAAGTTTAATCTTTTGTCTTCCTAAAAGGTCTTCGACATCGACCCTTCTAACTTGTGAGATATTTATGCGTCCTGACATTAAGTCATCAATACCTGGAATTGTTAAAACTTCTATGCCTAATGAGTTTGCGAGCGTTAATGCAGCCCTTCTATCTTTGTATTCTGCTTTGGGCATTACAATTATTGCGGCGTCAATATTTTTTTTCTTATGGATATTGGATAAATTATCAACACGTCCCAACATTTTAATTCCGACAACCTCTCTCCCACTAAGTGTTTCATCGTTCCCAAATAAACCGATGACATTCCAGTCTGAATTTGCATTTAAATTTTTAATAAAGCTTATAGCTTCATTACCTGAACCAAGGACTACTACATTTTTAGCATTATTAGGATTTTTAAGACCAAAAAAAATATTTTCATTTAATGCTCTATACAAAAGCCGGCTACCACCCATAAATAAAACAAGCAAAATTGGATTCAAAATCAATATGGAACGAGGAATACCAATAAGATCATAAGAGATGAAGAAAAAAACAGTGAGAACTGTGCCAGAAAGTAAAATTGCAAATGAGATTTTAATTAAGTCATTTAGGCTTGAAAATCTCCATGATGCTAAAAAAACTCTTAGGGTTATAAAAAAAGTTACATGAGTCAAAACTACAAGCAATAAATTGCTCAGCATAAAGTCAAAGTGTTCTGTCGGAATAATAAAATTAAATCTTAGTAAATATGAAAAAACCCAGGAAAAAATTACCGCAAGAATATCATGAGATAAAACTAAAGAATTTCTAATATTTATTTTAAACTGTTTCATTTGTTATCAAAACTTCTATTGTTAAGTAAGTAATCTTTCCATATTTTATCTATATAGAGCATTGATAAAGAATAAAAAAACAAAATTATTACTAATATTAATTTATTGTTATTGTCATTATTAATATAAAAACTGATTAATGCCATACACATCATAACAACATACAAAACAAGTGCAGTTTTTTTATGGCTCCATCCTAGTAATACTAGTCTTTGATAGTAATGCCCTCTATGAGCTTGCCAAAATTTTTCTCTTTGTAGTATCCGTTTTAAAAGTGTTGTAGTTGCATCTATAATAAAAGGTGAAAAAATCAATAAAGGAAACCAGAAGGCCCATATTTCTTTTTGCCATCCAATAATCCCCATTGCCCCTGCAAGAAAACCTAACGATATGGACCCTACATCACCCATAAATATTTTTGCAGGTGAGAAATTAAAAAATAAAAACCCTAAGGAACACATCGTAATGATTCCATTTTCTAGTGCAAAACTAAAATCACCCACGATATAAGAAGCAATTGCATACGAAAAGAAGCCAATTACTGCCATACCTGCTGCCATACCATCTGATCCATCCATAAAATTAAAGAGATTGGACGTCCAAACAAGACATAAAACAATGATCCCTAAATAAAAAAAATTAAGAGTGATATCAAGAAATAGTACAAAAATTAATATAGAGATTATATGAAAAATAAATCGTACTGCAGCAGATATACTTCGTATGTCATCTAAAAAAGAGATAGCCAGTAAACTAATAACAGTAAATGAAAGATATAAAGGTGAATCAACACCCGCAAAAAACCATACCAACAAAATAATTGGGATAAAAATTATTCCACCAGTTCTAGGTAGAGATTTATTATGTAATGATCTTTTATTTGGTTTATCTTGTATATTAAAAGACAAATTAAAACGAAGAGCAAACCATATTGAAGTGACTGTCGCAGCTAAAGTATAAAACAGTACTAAAAAAAAATTAAAATTATTAACTATCATCTATTTATTTTATCAGAGTAATATCAAATACAAAAAGGAAGTGTGCGATATTCACCATAAAAACCAATATCAGGATAACTATAATTACTTAATCATCTATAATAAATAAATCAATAACGTAATAAAATTTATAATGAAAAAAATTATACACTTTCATCCAAACAGCATCTATTCAGAATACTTTGTTAAGCCATTAATAAAATTTGAGGAAAAGATGGGTAACAAAGTAACTCTTGTTAACTCAGTGAAGGCGAAAAATATTGGTAATAAATCAGAAACAATTTTTCGTAAGTATATTCGTTATGATCTAACATTGAAAAATTTATTACTATTACCATCTTCTTTTTTTAAAATATTACTCCTCCTATTAAAAACCAAACCAACCTATATCATTTCACACAACATTAGGTCCTCCATAATTCCATTGCTTGCAGGTAGGGCGTATAGAAAAACTAAACTGATATATTTTAATCATGGTGTGTCTTATTTGGGCTATAAAGGTCCAGTCCGATATTTACTATTAATAATAGAATATATTAACTGTAGCTTAGCTAATCATATTATTACTGTATCAAAACATAGTAAACACGAATTATTAAAATTAACCAATACGCCTATCTCCCTAATTTTAAAAGGATCAGCATGCGGGATTGATCTCAAATTATTTTCAAAAAAAAATATTAACCTTCCAGATGAAATAAAAATTATAAAGAATAAAAATTGTTTTTTAGTCACTTTTATTGGTCGCCCAGAAAAAAGGAAGGGCTTTATATTTATAATAGAATTATGGGAAAAATATTTTATTAATGAAGAAAATATGAAATTAATTTTATGTGGAACTGATGTAGATATTAACAAGTACACAAAAAATTCCGCAAAAAATATTGTTAACATGGGGAATACAAAGAATGTCCCTGAAATATTATCTATATCAAATTGCTTGCTTCTTCCAAGCCTTCATGAAGGTTTACCTTACTCAATAATAGAAGCTATGGCAATGGAATGTCCAATAATAGCCAATAATATTCCAAGTATTGCATCTCAAATTAAAAATGACAAAAATGGATATCTAATCGATGGCCATGATCATAATGCGTACTTTAAAAAAATTAATTTTATTAAGGATAGATCTAATATTAATGTTATTAAGAAATTAACTAGTAACGGCATAAAAGAAGTACAAAAATTTGATAGAAAAAAATTTTTGATTGATTACAATAAAAAAATAATAAGCATCCTTAAAAGCAATTAAATGATGTCTATTTTACAACTTTAAATCTAATGCCTTTATATATGCCAAACAAATAACCACAAATTGGGTCAAGAGAAAATAAGGTAATTGTTTTTAGGCATGATTGAAGTAATATTCCTAAAAGTAACCAAATTAAATGGAATAATGCAAAACGAACCTGTTTCCTTTTTTTATAATAGATTATATTCTCGATAATTTTATTTGAATATATGTCTTTGTGATTGAATCGATTACTTTTAGAAAAATAGTGGGCTAATTTAGCATTAGTATTAATAAATAGTGAGTTCGGAAACGAATGAGCAACCCTAGAAGAAAAATCAATATCCTCAGTAAAATGTAAATTATTACTGAGGTCGAAGAAAGTATGTGAAAAAATCTGTTTTCGCCATGCTGAAAGTCCTCCAGATAATTTATCACTTACAAAAAATTGATGCTTAAAATTTTTATAACCAAAAATACCAATTCTTATATCTTTATAAAGACCAGTATGAAATAAATGAAAAAATAATTCGTAAATAAGATTTTTATTGGGCGGGTTGGTGATTATCCCACAACATCCGTTCATTCCCGGATTGAGCGTAAATCCTGTAATAATATGTTCTAGAAAATCAAACTCTAAAATTTCATCATCTTCCAAAAAACATATTAGATCAGATTTATTATATTGAATCGAGTAATTCTTAGCTTCAACAAGTCCTCTAATTTTAGTGTTGTAGATATAGATAAGCTTTGATGGTTTATTAATACCCACCTTAAATCTAACTGATGCTTCGGATAGATTCTCATCAGATTGGTCAACAACGATAATTTGATCTGGTAATACTGATTGTTTTAATAATGAATCAAAAAAATTAAGTAAATCAAGATGTCTATTCTTGGTAGGTATTACGACTGTCAATGAAAGATTATTTTTATTCATTATTAATTAATCAACAATATAGTTAATAAAATTCTTAACGTCAGATATTTTAAGATAGTAATCTGATATATCAACGCACTTGTTTTTTTTATATAAAATTTTACTTGGTACAAATGATTTAAATTTATCAATATCTAATCTAGTAAAATTATATACATTATCTAAGTCAAAAATATTATTACTAAAACCTGAGTGTAAATTAATATATATTGGATTTATTCCAATACGAAGATATTCAATAGCGATTGAAGAAGATCTAAACAAACAAACTAGAGGTTTGAAATTACTAAAACCAGTAAATAAGCTAAGCTTATTTTGATTAACTAATTTTATTATTATTTTTGATGTAACAGGGTCTGGATGCACCTTAATTTCAATCTTATAGCGTTTGTGAAGGCCAGAACTAACAATCGATTCAATAATAACTTTAGCTTCTGGAATGTATGACGTTAATACTATTAGTATTAATTTTTTATCAACCAACAAATTTTCTGGTAAATCGCTGCCGCGAATGAATGACCCATCAATAATAGCTGAATTAATAAATATTCTTGATATCAAATTATATACCATAGTGCTTGGGGTGATGATTACAGACGGAGTTTCATTTGAATTGTAAAACTTTTTAGAAGTTAAACTTAGATGAAATGGTGTTACAGCACAATGGATATAGCCAATATATTTACATTTAAAATTATTTTGGTTTGAGATAATTTTTTTTTCCCAATTACGACCCTCCATGGGGAAAATAAATTTCTTATAGTTTCCATACACATTTATTTTTTTTCCAAACATATCTAATAAATAATTATTATATAATGCTCCCGATAACATTTCTTCTAAGCTGAATCTTAAAAAAAATAACTTAGTTCCTGTAGTATTCTTACTAAATATAAATAATAGTAAGGCAGAAATAGTTGCGTACTGAACCAAAAAAATTGAAGTAAAGATTTTTAAAAAATCAAAAATTTTGAATGTTTGCTCAAAAAAAATAAATTCTTTAGCTCTAATTTTTTTTCCACCAACGATTTTAAAGTAGTCATATTTTAAATTTAATGTAATTAATATTTTCGATAGGTATGGATCTCTATTGGCGCTTTGATCTCCAACAGAAATTACTATATATTCATTTGAGTAACTAATGTTCTTATTTAAAATTTTTCGTAAAAGAGCTCTGATGAATAAAAATAAATTTTTTATTGGAATCAAAGATAAAACTAACAAAAATATTAACCTAGTAACAGTGCATAAAAAAACAAAAGTCTCAATATTTTTACTAGTAAGTTCATCTATATTTTTATCGAGTGTAAAAACATTTGGAAAAGCACCTATATGCCCAGATGTAAAATTGAATCTTCTTAACTTATCAAGACTAGATATTTTCTGGAAAAAACTAATATAATTTTTTTTTCTCATCATCTATCCGTGAAAGACATCAAAAAAACTTCGATTATTTCCATATCTAAAAACAATTGGTCTTGCCATTACTAATTTACTTGATATGACTATTCTAAGATTATTATTATAATTAATTTTTTCGTCGCATAGGCAACATCCATTTGGATTAATAGAATAGTTTTTTACAAAAATTTTTTTATTTGTTGAAGTATCAATAAATGCAAATGATACTTCTTGTTTTTTATTTGTATAATTTACAATTATAAATTCATATTTTTCGGAATTTATTAAATCAAACTGCAACCTATAATGACGTTTTAAGAATGAGCTAACACCTAATAAATAACTTAAATTATTTGAGATAGAAACGGCATCTGAATTGCCATGGACATAATGTCTTAATTGATTATTATTGTATTTATAACTTGTATATCCTCTTTCTGTTAGATAGCTTTTATATTTACTAAAATTACCTGGCACATTTGAATGAAATACTGCAAAAGTGCCAAAAAGGTGTTCATTGTCCTTAAGAAATGATGATATTTCGATACAATTATTTTGATTATTCTTTAAACTTATTATGCATTCCTTAATTTTCTTACCTGATGGGCTATAAAAGATAATTTTTGCATGAGCTTCATCTTTATCTGATGTCTGGGAATAGAAGCTCCCGATATCATATAAATCAAAGTAGGTTTTCCAATCTCCTAAATGTCGCCATACAAAAAGATCGCTAACAGGCTCATTTAAATTGATAGGCTTAGCCGATAACGGTTGTTTGTATGTCCAAAAGCCCCTCTTAATTTTGTTGATCAGTGTTTTAAGCATTTCTTTTATTTATGTTGATGAGCTTTTTAGTCCATATTTCTTTAAGCTCTTTGTGAAGTCCCCACCTATTCCCATGAAGTGCAAATGATGCTGGTGGATGAGTATGTTCAAGACTTAATTCCTTACCTTTTTTATAAGCAGTCATAAATAAAGGTATACCAACAATATTTTCAGTAGTAAGAACAATAAGTTCACTTGGTCTATATCCAATCTCATCAAGTTTAACGGTACTTAAATGATTACTAATTATTGGTTTTTTTATCATTATTTTTTTACCATATGCATCTAGAAAAAATAATGTTGTATGCCTAAATAATGGTGATTTTTCAATGCTAATAAATAAAAGATATGAGCTTAAATCTTTTCCTTGCTGAAGGAAAGGTGCAAACGATAATATTGACCCGTTGGAAGGAAATGCATGGGCTTCTCCTTGAAAACTTGTGGCTCCACCCAATTCACTTTCAAGCCCTATTGTAGCTCTCCATTCAGGCATGTTTGTTTTCATATCAATATCTTCTGGTAAAATATCAGAAGTAGTTGGCAGTTTATTAATTGAAAGACTGGATAGAGCTAGTAAATGATTAGGTACAAAATTTAAGTCTTTTTCGTTAATCCTGTAAGACTTATTTTTAGCTAAAGTACCGATAATCTTTGTGTTCCATTTAAATCCATCTGACCAGGTAATATTAATATATTTATCAAAATTTTTTCTAATTTCCCAATTATTAGGTGGGTAATTATGAACTACCGTAAATCCATTACAATTAGGAGCTCTTAAAATTGGATAAAAATTAAACATTTAATTAAGCACCTTGTTCTTAATTTTTGATAATTCTTTATAAAGAGATTTTTTACCCTTAATTAAAAATTGATCATGCCCATCATAAGGAATTACAGATGCTGTAGGGTCATAATAAAAACTCTTTTTATTTAGATATTTTGCAAGAATCAAAGGTGATGTAAAAGGAGCGCATATAACTAGAGAAGAATTTTTTACTACTAGGTCAATGTCAGAGGTATGAAGAATCTCAATTTGCTTTTCAAATTCAAGTCTTTTTAATAAAATACCATAATCTTTATCATGAATATCTCCAGCAAGTCTTTTAGGTTTCAAAATAATCTTAGTACCTGAAAGAGATTTGATAGTATTTCTACATTCAATAATATCTAAAATAAATTTCTTCATATTTTTATATGTATAAAATACGTCGTTATATCCATTTTCCTTTTTCCATTGATTTGATACAGGTGTGACATCGAATATTATTATATTTTTATTATTATTTTTTAGGCTAAAATTTTTATTATCTCTTATATCTTTCCATAAAATTGGACCAATAACGTTACAGTTTTTAAGCGAAGTAAACCTATATAATATCTTTGCAAAATATTTTGTCCATACAAAATGATTGTCTATATTTAATAGTCTTAAATGAGGATGATATTTATTAAAATTATCTTTATTGTTATCAACATCCATTACTACAGGGCAACTATTCTCTGAATACCAAAACATAGATGATAAAAAATTCTTATTAATATAATTAGAACTCCATAACGGCTGATAATTCATATTGGTATTTGTAAAGACAATTGATTTAATTAATTTCTTTTGATTGGCATAATCAAATATAGAAATTATTGCGAAATCTTTCGCGAGAATAGCAGACTTTCTGTCATAAATAATATTTGAAAAATAGGTAGCTAAATACCTTAAATGGAGTAATTGAATCTTTATAAATTCTTTAAATTTTAAACCAGAATTAAAAATAATATTATGTGGGTATCTCTTAAAAATAAAATTTTCAAAAATTGATGCTTTATATGATCCAGATGAGATTGCTACATCATAATTACTTACAATAGTGATATGTTGCTTTATAAAATTTATAAAATTTTTTTTTACATTATTTTTATTAAAATCTAGGTGTTCGGCTCCAAATATAATTATTTTTTCTCTTGGTTCTTTATTCTTAAAAAATATGAAAAGAATAAAATAGTACAGAAATAACAAAGTCCATAATAAAATAAATGTGATTACTGATTTAACTACAAGAACATTTGATATTGATTCAAAACCACCATCTCTTGAGATCATGAAATTTTTGGTTTTAACTTTATTTTTTATCATCAAAACGTTAAAGTTTGAATCAGCTAGAAATTCACTGATACCAAGTTCTATAATTTTTTGGACTAAATGTTTACCATATAAACTTTGATGGTCTGATTTAGTTAGTTTTGAATTACTATCGAATGTTAAATTAATAAGCTCTTCAATAATCTTAAATTTATATAGTATTGAATATTTACTCATATTAATTTAAGCGCTGGAAGCCACTATGGCATACTGGACCTATAAGAAGCGAATTAATATCTCTTCCATCCTCACATTCTTTTATTAACGAGAAAATTGGATCTAAATTAGAAATGAACTCATCAATAACAGATTCTGTATGATAAATGCAGATATACAAAGAATTACCTGCTAAATAACCTTTTTTTAACATTTCCTGCGTTACTAATGTTTTATAATGAAGTGGCTGCTTTCCCAAAAATGTATAGCCTGTTAGAGCCGCAATACCCCATTGATTGATTTTTAATTGGTACTTGTCAGCTAAATTTTTCAACTGCTTTTTTGCATACAAGCCTAAATTAGTTATAGTCTTCCATGTCTCATCGCGCTCCATCACTTCTAATGTTTTAATAGCTGCTGTCGGCCCAATTCTTTCAGTCCAAAATGTGCTACTTATAAAAGTAGCTTGAGCTGCTTCCATAACTTCTTTCTTGCCAACGACAGCAGTTATTGCATATCCATTCCCCAAAGCTTTGCCATACATCGCCATATCTGGTTCAACATTGTATTTCTTATAAATACCCCCAAAGGTTTCTCGAAAGCCCGAAGTGCATTCATCAAAAATTAAAACTATATTGCGATCTGTGGCGAGCTTTCTTACCTTTGATAAAAAGTTATCCTCAGGACCCACAGTTCTCTCAACTTCCATTTTAATAACGCCAATATCTTCTTTTTCAACCAAATTAATTAACGCTTTAAAATCATTATAATTAAATGGAAATACAGTATTTTTAAGATTTTCTGGAACACCATTTGGGTCAAGACCTGGTAAAAGATGAGTAGCAAGGTTTTTATTATTGCCCAAATTAACCGATAAGTACCAATCATGCCAACCATGATAACCACAAATTGCAACCTTATCTTTATTTGTTGCTGCTCGTGCAATGCGAATTGCAATAGCATTTGCTTCGCCTCCAGAGCGGGCGAAACGCACCATATCTGCCCATGGATTTATCTCAATTAACTTTTCTGCAAGGAAAACCTCTTCTGGACAATTTAGAGTCGACATATTTCCTGAATCAATAGTTTTATGAACAGCTTCATCAACTTCGGGATGGCCATACCCTAAGATATTAGTTCCTATTCCCTTAATAGACATATCAATATATTTTTTTCCATCAAGATCCCAGACGTTACAACCCTTACTTTTGCTAAAATAGGATGGCCATAAATCAGGAAGAAACATTTCGGGTCTTTTTGACAATAGCATGTTGCCACCAGGAATAATTTGCTTTGCTCTTTTCCAAAGTTTTTGTCCGTTACTCATAGAAAATCCCTCATTTCTAATTAAAGATGAATTCTTAAAGATGCCAGGGCTTTTTTTTTGTAAATCTAAAACTTTTAACCAAGAAAAGTGAAGATCAGGTGTAAAATTATTAAAAATTGTATTAACTACCTCAAGATCTATACTTTCATCAACAGTCCAGCGCATTTCTGAAATATCATCATGATTTACTAAACATGAAGTTTTAAAATTTTTAGATTCTTTCAAATAAGGTGTTACGTGTTCTAAATCAGAGCTCTTAGTTGTCATAAATGATGATTTTTTTAAAGCTTCAAAAGTAAACACTTCAACATCTAAACCATCTGGGTATGTTGGAGGATTAGTATTTGAGCAATAATCAACACTATCATTTTTAAATTTTTCGATGACTTCGTCTACCAACTTAGGGTCAACTAAAGGACAATCGCCTGTAATTCTGACAATAATATTAGCTTTATATTTTTCTGCTACATAAATATATCTATTTAATACGTCATTTTTGCTTCCTTGTTCACAGTCATATCCTAACTTATTGACTAGTTTTTTTAATTTCTTATCCTCACTGTCTGTTGAGGTTGCTACAACAATTTTAGTTACTAATTTAGATTGTGAAAGACGGGTCAAAAGAACTTCTATCATTGGTAAGCCCTTAATTGGCTTTATTACTTTATTAGGTAAACGTTTTGAGCCTAATCTAGCTTGAACTATAGCAACAATATTCATTTTAACCCCCAATTAGAAGGATTAATTAATAACTCATCTTCTAATTCGATATTGATTATATCTGCTAATGGTTTTTTTTTAATAACGTCAACAATTTGCTCAAAGTGGTTTAAACAATCTACACCGACTATAATTCTATTTATCTGTTCAAATGAGTTCACAAAAGAAATACAAGCATGGGCAGCAGAAGCATTATTACTTGAAAGCCAATTATTCCATTTAATCCATACTTTATCCCACATTAAAAATTCGTTAGGAATCCTGTTGTATGGGATTAAAAGTAATCCCTGTAAAAAAACTGATCTAATATGAATCTCAATATTTTTAGCCGATAGTTTATCCAACCAACCAGAATTTAGAATTCTTCTATCAACTAAGTTAAATGGTGCTTGAACTATATCAATCGAAAATTTAGGAATAATTAAGTCTAATTGAGCGGGAGAATAGATTGATATGCCTATCTTAGAAATAATATCTTTATTCTTATACTCCTCTAATGCTTTATATAGTTCATCTCCATACTCACTTAATAATTGATTAGGTTCATGGAATAAAATGCCATAAATTTTTTTTACTTTCAAAGATGCCAATGATTTTTCAATAACTCCTGCTACCCAATTTCTTATATTTAAGCAGTTCTTAGGAACAGCTGGTAATTTTGTTACGATATTAAAATTATGTATATTTAGATTGCCAAGAATAGCTTCACTCTTACCATAATTACTGGCAGTATCAATAGTATCAACTCCTTCATGTTCAGCTTTTTCCAAGATTTTCTTAATTTCGTTTTCCAATAGATTACCTGAGGTATTCGCCACTCCATATTCCGAACCTACTTGTGCGGTTCCAATAGCTATTTTCAATTTATAGCCTCACTTAAAGACCATATTCTAATTAATACTAACTGATTAGTCTCAAGAAGTATCTCATTGAAGATATCTAAAGTTTTTATACCGTCTACCATTATATAATCTTCCATTAATTTATAGTTCTTGAATTTCAGCTAGCTTTATTAAAATCTTTTTTCCATCCTTACTTTTAATGTATGCATTCGGATAAGGGTCAGAAAGCATTCTTATTTTGTTATACAGATAGGATGAATCTTTGTTAATAATTTCATCAATTGTAATCTCGCTTTGGGAAATTGTTCTTCTTTTATAGTATGTTGCATCTAAATCATTCTGCACTATTGGCACCGGGTTTTCTTCTAAAATTTTCTTTGTTAATTCATATCCACTATTTTCCATACGTTCAAAAATGTCATAAATGGTTCCTCGTAAATCTAAAGAATCAACTGCAAGAATATCTCCAGCGTCCAACTTCTTCTTCATACGAAAAATTGTAACTTTTGAGTCTAAAATTCCATCAATAATTTGATTTTGTATCGGACTTCCACCCCTATATTTAGGCAAATTAGATGGGTGAAGCATTAAACACTTATATGTAACAGTTAAAATTTCTGAAACAATAAAGCTCCATCCATAAAAAAGAATAATATCTGGTTTGAAATTATCAACATCAAAATTTTGAAATTCAGCTTCCCCATTTATGATTGTAACTTCATTTTTGGGGTACTTTTTTTTCAATCTTTCGTATATATTAATGGCCCAAACTCGATAACCAACACATAATATTCGCATTATTCAAATATCCTCAATACCTCAAAGGCCTCTGCTAAAATATACCCAGATTGCATACCTCGACAACGAGCCAATGACTCTAATCCTAATAATGATCTTGGAAATGGAAAAACCCCAACTTCTGAAGCATAAATACTTAATGCTTCTTGTTTCTTTGTTACTTGTTGTTCATTTAATTCAATGAAATAATTTGGGTTAAATGGGTTTTGGAAGTTCCACTCAGATGAGCTTGGTACCTCATATGCTAAAAGAGTTTTTACTTTTCTATTTGGTAGCGGTCTTGTTGCAATAAGTGTCGCCTTATTGACTATCTGGTGGTCAATGTTTAAATCTTTTGATGAGTGTGTAAAAATAGTATCAGGTTTAAAATCGTCAATACTGGCTTCAATAATTCTATTTATATCTATCTGAGGAACAGTGTCTAACTGGCTACAAGGTAAGTTTAAAAAATTAACATCATTCACATTTAATATTTTCAAAGCATCAACAGCCATTTTAGTTCGGCTGATAATCTCATCTCTAGCTTCTTGTGAATGAGGATCTTGAAATCTTGCAGTAGACCCTTCACCAATAAAAATAACCTTAATCTTTTTTGTTAGACTAAATTTAGATATTATGCCTCCACACCCTAATATATCGTCGTCAGGATGAGCCGCAATAATTAAAATACGATCGCCAATCATTTATGCCTCCCTAAAGCTGGATGAAATTCATTTGTTATATATTTTTTTCCGTGTTTCTTCATTAATCTATTACCATATTTAATAATCTCGCCTCTCTTTTTAGCACTTATGCTTTCATCATGAACTCTATAAAAGAATAGTGACTTTGGTATATGAATTCCTTCCTTACCATCAAGTATCATTTTCAAAACAAGCTCATAATTTTCTAACCCGCAATTTTTCTTTTCTTCATTATATCTTCCGTAAAAATCTACTAAATTTTTTGGAAAAATTGTTCCACTCGCTAAGAAATCTCCCCTCTCTAAAATCTCATTTAATGAAAAATTTGGTAGGGTAATATTGCTTATAGTTTTACCCTCTGAATCAATTTCAAAATAATTACCGTAATAAAAATAATTGTTATGCTGGAGATAAGGCTCAACATCTACTAAAAAATTTTCAGAAAGTATGTCATCTGAATCTATTCGACAAATATAGCGTCCCTTAGCGAAATTGATTCCATGGTTTGATGCATTTTCTACTCCATTATTTTCTTGTATGTATATATCAGCATTTAGTTTATATTTTAATAATATATTTTTAGTTTCATCTATGCTTCCATCATCGATCACAATTAATTCAGACGTAAGTCCAGATTTTTTTTGATTAATAACACTAAGCAAGCTTTCTTCAATATAATTAGCTGCATTATATGTAGTAACTATGAAAGTAATATCAATCATTATCTATATATAAATCACCAACTTTAAGGTAATCGCCTTTATTAATAGATCTAGAAATTTTCATACCATCCATAGAGCCCAGATCTTTTAGCTCCATTGCATCTTTCGGGCAAGGCCTTAGCGGGTAAAAGTCTCCTGGTTCTACTTTATCACCCTTAGAGACATTCCGTTGCGCCCTCATAGAGCGTCTTTGAACAATTACTGTCTCAGCTTCATTTGGCTCAACTCTCTTTTCCGAAGAGCCTAACGAAAATTCCAACTCTCTTGTTCTTTCAACCATTTCTTTCCATGAAGTAGGATTCATAGAAAACTTATGGTCTGGACCTTCTCTATCGTTGCTATCAGTAAAGTGTTTCTCGATTGCACGAGCACCAAGTGTCACAGCACCAAGAACTGTTGAATGTCCAGGCGTGTGATCACTCAATCCCAAACATAAATTAGGGAATAGTTCAGCATAAACTTTTAGCACATTGAGATTGATATACTTAAAATTTTCTAGGCTAGCTGTATAGTTAGTATTACATTGCATTAAGCATAAATTTTTATTAATACCTTCAGCAAGATTAATCGCATTTTTGACCTCAATCAATGATGATGCACCGGTTGCTATGAAATAAGGTTTATTTTTTTCTGCAACTTTTTTTATCATTTCAGGCCAATTAATATCACCAGACCCTATCTTATATGCAGGAACATATGGGTCTAAGAAGTCAACAACCTCCAATGAATAAGGGGTAGTAAAAAAAGATATCTTTGCATCGGCGCATGTTTGAACAAGCATCTCAGTCCATCCAAGATTAACGCTTGCATCACTATAAACATCAAATACACTTTTTTTCCACCCAGATTGATGAGAATTTTCTGAACCAAGCGAATTAAAACCAAAATCAGAAACAATTGTTTTAGCCTCAAAATGCTGGAATTTTGCAGCGTCCGCTCCTGCTTCAGCTGCCAAATATATAAGATCTTTAGCTCTCTCAATATCGCCATCGTGATTGGCTGCAATATCAGCTATAAAGTAAGTGGCGCTCCTTTGATTTATTTCTTTTCCGTCAATCTCCATAATTACTTTAACCTTAAATGTATGACTCAATAACCTTATCTATTTCTTCAGACAAAGTCGGTAGTTTTGTATTTAGTTTATTTTGAATTTTTTTGCAATTCATTATCATAAACATAGGGCGCTTTGCTTGAACTTTATCTCCTTTAATAAAAGGAATTGCATTAATTAAATCTTTTGAGTACCCTAATTTTTTTGCAAATGTAAGAATAAACTCTAATTTTGACATCCCCTCCAACGAGCCCAAATTAAAAATACCATAAGGCTTAACTTTTATAACTTGATTTATCAGATCAGCCAATGTACCTAAAGAGAGAGGGTTGAAATATATATTATCAAATCCATTAATTTTTTTGTGGCTATCAAGTGACTCAATAATCCAGCCTGTAAAACCTTTTTCTTTAAATTTAGGGTTATTTCCAAAAAAATTGGTTCTCAAGATTGTAGAATCTATTCTGCTTGCAAAAATATCCCCTAAAAACTTAGAATAAGCATAATAATTTTGCAACACTATCTCATCTTCAAAACTACCCTCTTTCTTGTCGTAAACATGATCTGTAGATATATGAATAAAATGCGTATCAAGCCTGTTTACTTCGATTGATTTAGAAATGTTATCAACTATCTTAGCATTTATAAGGTAAGCTTTACTTGGGTTAGATTCACATCCATCAACATCAGTATATCCCGTAGCATTGATTAAAATTTGTGGGGAGTAAGCTGTCAGTGCTGCATTTAGTTCAGAATAATTTGAAGCATCGAAATCAACATCCTCATTTGAGGAGTGGCTATGAGATACAACAGCATATCCAGAATTTTGGAAATAAATCTTAAGAAATGAGCCTAGGTAACCACTTGCTCCCAGAATAAATAGACTTTGTTTCATTTAAATAGACTTAAAACTCTTATAGTTAATTTTCAACCAACTGGTTAAGCTTTTTTCCGTCATCCATTCACCATTAACTTCTGATGAATAAATAAAGTCTTTACTCACTTTTTTTCCTTTCTTTATTCTTTTTTTATCATTCGACCAGTTATGTATCATTGGAAGAATTTTATAATAATCTTTATATTCGTATGTATATGGAGCATCTTCTAAGCCAATCATTTGCTCATGAATTTTTTCTCCCGGCCTTATCCCAATAATTTTTTGTTTAGCTTTAGGTGCAATTGATTTTGCAATATCAGTAATTTTCATTGAAGGAATTTTTTTTACATAGATCTCACCACCCAACATATCTTCAAATGCAAGCCATACTAGCTCAATACCCTGCTCTAGAGTGATCATAAAGCGAGTCATATTTTTGTCGGTAATTGGTAAAATTCCAGAGCTAGCTAGAGACATAAAAAATGGTATAACTGAGCCACGAGAACCAATTACATTTCCATATCTTACGACTGAGAATATCGTATTATGTGTCTTGTTTGCCTTACTGCTATTTGAATTAGCTGCTATAAATAATTTATCAGATGCTAGTTTTGTAGCCCCATAAAGATTTATTGGATTACTTGCTTTGTCAGTCGATAAAGCCACAACTCTTTTAACATCACTATCAATACATGCATCAATCAGATTCATAGCTCCGATAATATTAGTCTTAACACATTCAAAAGGATTATATTCGGCTGTAGGGACAATCTTAGTTGCTGCTGCATGAACTACGTAATCAATGCCATCTAAAGCGCGGGATAATCTATCTTTATCTCTCACATCTCCAATAATAAACTGAACTCTGGGGTCATCAACATACTGTTGAGATAGGTTCCATTGCTTCATTTCATCTCTAGAATAGATAATTAATCTTTTTGGTTTAAATTTTTGCAAGGTCAAAGGGATAAAAAGACTACCGAATGAACCTGTGCCCCCAGTGATTAGAATAGAAGAATTTTTAAGCATTATTTTTTCTGTAACTAGTTAATTTCATTATAGCTCCCTGTTTTTACAATATTACCATTCTCTAAGCTTATTATGACGTCACAATTTTTCAATGTAGAAACTCGATGAGCAATAATAAGGATAGTAAGGCTTTCACTTAAGGAATCAATTGACTCCATAACAATTTTCTCTGTTGCGCTATCAAGTGAGCTAGTGGCCTCATCAAAAATAATAACTTCAGCGTTATTATATAAAGCTCTAGCAATTCCGATCCTTTGTCTTTGGCCCCCTGATAGACGAACTCCTCCCTCACCGATTAATGATTTATATTTATTTTGTAGTTTTTGAATTGGTTTATCAATTTGAGCCATCTTTGCAGCACTTTGAACACGATCAAAGTTTATTTCATCAAGAGGCGTTCCGAATGCAATATTTTCTTCAATAGATCCATCAGATAAGAAAATTTGTTGAGGTACATGTGCGACATTTCTTTGCCAATTTTGAATTGATGATTTTGAAACTTTTTTACCATCAACCAAAAAAGAACCTTTTGAAGGCTTAAGTAAACCCATAACGATATCCATGATAGTACTTTTTCCACTTCCAGTTTTTCCAATAAAACCAATTCGACTTCCTTTTTTTATAGACAAGTTAAAACCATTAATAACAAAAGGAGTTTTTTTAGTGTATCTAAATGAAATATTTTTTAATAAAATCTCATTCATAAAAGTTAAGGGAGGTATATTTTTTTTGTTATCCTGATGTGATATTGGTTGATCTAATAAATTAATTGTATCTTCTAAGGGTGCAATATTTCCTCTAATGTCTGATATTGCTGCCCAAGATGTTTGAACTAGTGGAAGAATTTTTTGAGCACCAAGACCTAAGGCACCTAAAAAAGGAATAGCTTCGAGAATTCCAGAATTTTGTAGGGTCATAAAATATGCAACCACGGCAATTACAATCATCCCAATAGCTTCCATAAGATACCTTGGGCTTAATGCAGCGAATAGATTAGTGCCCTGTGCTTTTCTTAGGCCAAAATCAGATTTTTTGTGTAGATCAATATAATATGATTGGGTTCCACTGAGTAAAATATCCCTTATGCCCCCTAAACCCTCATTTAAATTCTTTATTATTAAGGTCAATTTTGACGAGATTAAATCACCATTAACTTTAAGTTTTTTGTGTGTTAACTTAAAAACTAAAAAATAGAAAAAACCAAAAAAAGAAAAAACTGTAAGTGCAACAATATGATTCAAATACATTAATATTAAAAACACCGAATTTACAATAAAAATACTACTTAATAACACAAGAAATTTTCCAATAATATCAATAAGTATATTCGTCTTTGCAGTCACACCACTGATCACTTCACTGCTATTTCTTTCTAGATGAACAGAGTAAGGTTGATGAATTGTTCTTTCATACATTTTGACGCTTAAGTCTGATCCACATGAGAATGAAAATTGTATGTTTGACCATAATAAAAGCATCCTCATCAAACCAGCAAAAATTGCGGTAGCAGCAAAGATTATAGTTATTGGTAAAACTATTTGTTGTGGTGAGGTTAAGTTTAAAAACTGGATTAATCCTTGGAAAACTTCTAAATTAAACACAGTTTCTGGAGCTGCGATTACCCCAAGGAATGGAATTACAGTCGCAATACTGAACATTTCAGCAATTGAGGCAATCACCATTAAAACAACTATAAAAATAAATTTTCTTTTGTGATACCTACTTAAATGCGGCCAAAGCCTCATAAATACATCTCTAAAATTTTTATTTTTTTTCATTAATTATATTAAAACCCTAATCTTTATACCAAATTTGGTTATATGTTTTCCCAGTGGCATGATATTTGTCTTTTAAAGAAAATCCACATTCACTTAAAATGTTTTTAGTATCATTAGCTTGTTCATGAAATTTTTCATTGACTTCTATTAGAACTGTTTTGCATTTTGGATTTTTTAAAGTTTCTTTAGCTCCTAATAGGATTAGATGCTCAATTCCGTCAACATCAATTTTGATCATCTTTGGAACTTCTTGAATAATTTTTTCAGACAATAAAAAATCTAATGGCAATCCTAGTGTTTTGTAAGCTAATTTTTCATTTAATTGATTTCCGTCTTGATCAAAATTAACACCGAAAGCAGAAAGGGCCCCACCTTCGTGAATATTTGTTAACTTAAAATCTGAAAATTTTTTGTTGTTGGATAGTGGATTAGTTATTATATATATCCTGTCTTGAACCATATTTTTATTGATATTTTTAGCTAAAAGGGAAAGATTAAAAAATGATGGCTCGAAGGCGTAAACATTATTAGGCTTTGTTTTAGCAAAATAAATTGAATACGTTCCAACATTTGCCCCAATATCAAAAAATACGCCATCATCACCATTATCATCAATCCATTTTAGAGTCTCTGGCTCCTTCGAGGAAAAATTATTAGCTCTATATCTACAAATCCAGTTTGGAATAAAAAAATGAAGTGTTAAATCATATTTTCCGCGCACTGAGTGAATTACATTTTGATTTCTCTTATTATTTACTTCTAACTGTCTCTCATCCCAGCTATATTTTAAGTTTTTATTGATGAACCCTAGTGCGTAGCTATAAATTATTCCTATCAGCTGCAAAAAGTCTAATGGTGCTAGCAGTAATTTTTTTATTATTTTTTGCATAATTATTTAAATCATCCTATTTTTTTTAAAATTATTCATATCCATTAGGGTTTTTAATTTGCCATCTCCAACTATCTTCACACATTAGCTTTATATTCCTTTTTGACTCCCAATTTAGTATATTTTTTGCTTTACTAACATCTGCAAATGATGAGAATACATCTCCAGTCCTTCGCTCTGTAAATGAATATGGAATTTTAACTTTATTTACCTCTTCAAATGTTCTTAATAATTCTAAAACTGATGTCCCTTTACCAGTTCCTAAATTAAAGCAATTTATACCTTTATTTTTATTATTATGTTTTAATGCTGCATGATGTCCATCTGCTAAATCAACTACATGAATATAGTCTCTTATTCCTGTTCCGTCATGAGTTGGATAATCATTTCCATAAATCTTTAATTCATTAATATTACCAAGGGCAATGTTGGTCAGGAATGGCATTAAATTTTGAGGCTTACTCGTAGCATCTTCACCGATTAAGCCAGAATCATGAGCCCCAATAGGGTTAAAGTATCGGAGTATAGTAATACTCCATTTGGGTTCACTCTTGGCCAAAGAGATTAAGATGTCTTCAACTTTTAATTTTGTTTCACCATATGGATTTGTTGCCACTCTCGAGTGATTCTCGTCTATAGGTAGGTAGTTTGGCTCGCCATAAACAGTTGCGGATGATGAAAAGATAAATTTTGTCACACCCGATTCACCCATTGCATGCAGAAGTATTGATGTTCCATTAATATTATTGTCATAATATTGTTTTGGGTTTATAACTGACTCCTCGACTGACTTTAAACCTGCAAAATGAATTACTGAATCAATAATGTTCTCTTTAAATATTTTCCTTAGTAGAGCTCTATCTCTTATATCGCCTTTATAAAATTTTGGTTTAACATTAATTATAGTTTTAACTATATCTAGAATAATAGAATTTCCATTTACGAGGTTATCAATAACGATTGGGGTGTACCCTTTTTCGATTAAAGTCACGAGCGTATGGGATCCAATATACCCAACACCGCCAGTTACTAAAATATTTTTATTATTTATCATTGATATCTAACTTTTTATTGTGTGGACTTCTGATATCATTTTTAAGTTGATTAATTTCTATTTGTAACCGCTCATACTCTTCGATTCTTTTAGTTAAAAAATCTTTTGTCATGCTAATTTTTTCAGTTATCCCTTTTGGTGTGAGCAGATATACGTAGCCAATCTTATTTGAATTTTTTTTAAAATTTTGAGCCTTAACCTGTCCTTTTTCAACAAGTGCCCTTATACAGTAATTTATACTACCTAAACTTATGCCTAGCTCCCTAGATAATAATCTTTGGGATAATTCTGGATTTTTTCCTAAGATATCCAATAGTTTAAAGTGAACATCTGAACTCATTGGGCTTTTTTTAATCCTCTTATTTTTTTTCATCGTTTCAGTAATTACCACATATTATAAATATTTGTATGTATGTTCAAAATTGAACAATAACACTATAATAACTGTTGAATTTCTATTAAGCAAGTAAGTGGTGGTGAACGAAAGTATAATTAATTTTCTTATATTTATAGATAGAAGATGAAGAATAAAAATTAATTAGAATTATTAAAAAAATATGTGATTTATTGTTATGAAAAACAAGAAGAAATTATGAATTAAAAGGTTTTAAGTAAAGAAACTGGGGACTACTTAAAACCTTTCAATTTATTGCGCTGATAATTTTATTTAACTTGTGATAGATATTTACTAAATCTACCTTTGCTAGCAGCAAATTTTCCTTCAATTTTTATGGCAGCAGCTTTTGCAACTTCGGCATTTGAACTTGGGTCGCCAACTACAACCAATCCAACCATACCAAACATTGCGTGAGGAGTGCAGTTATAGCCATATAGGCCCTCAATATCAAACTTTACTGAGATTGATTTTTCCCCTGCCTTCTTAGTTAATTTTCCCATCCATGGCTTTGCGCCTTTAGGTAGCATTTCTTTTATGGACGCTGCATTATGCATCGCATCACCTGTCCAGGTAACAGTATCGCCTTTTTTTATTTTTAGCACAGCTGGTTCAAATACAAACATGTCAGGTGCGGTTCCATTTAACATTTTAACTTGATGTTCTTTTGCAAATACATTTCCTATAGAGAAAACTAGTAACAGCATAATAAACTTTTTGAATATTGACATAACTTTTTATTTCCTTATTGAATTGTTTAAAAATCTCGAGTCTTGCCCACAGAAATCATTAACGACTGTAAAATTCGACAACAGATGCAGGACTCATAATTGTTGCATATGGAATTTCATCTGATGATGGGTATCGAATATAATTTACTTTAAATTCTTTTAAATCTAAAGATATATATTCAGGCAAATCTCTTTCCATCTTTTTGGTAGACTCAACAACTAATGGAATAGTTCTGCTTTTTTGTATTACTTCAATTAAATCACCAGGCTTACACCTGTAAGATGGAATATTAACAACTTTTCCATTCACCGTAATGTGCTTATGATTAACGAATTGTCTTGCGGCAAAAACAGTCGGTACAATATTTGATCTATAAACTATCGCATCAAGCCTAGACTCAAGGAAAATAAGGAGGTTTTCACTTGTATCCCCTTTTTTAGTATAAGCTTCTTTATAGATATTTCTAAACTGTTTTTCTCCAATATTTCCATAATAACCTTTGAGCTTTTGCTTCTCTCTTAACTGAACTCCGTAATCACTTCTTCTCCGAACACCTTTGGGGCCATGTTGACCTGGACCATATGTCCTGTTAAGAGTTGGGCAATTATCTTTTCCCCAAATATTTTCTCCCATTTGTCTTGATAATTTGTTTTTTGGTTTTTGCCTAGGATTTCTTGTGGCCATGAGCATTTCCTTTTATTAAGAATTAATTATATGATTTAATTTGAATTGTATTGTCTTCTTGTTGGTATTATTAAATTTGCTTTCTCTAGTATTGCAGCGAATGCATTTAGGATTTTATAAACATTTCTTGCTGGATATGGTTTTAACCATCCATTAAGAGAAGATTGTGCATCCTCATATTTATCATTCTGCAACATACATAGTGCTTCTAATATTTTAAATTCGCCATAGTGAACGTGATCACATAGCTCCGAACCAATTGGGCCCTTCTCTTCTGTTCCTGCTGCTATTCCGTATACAACTTCTTCAATTAAAGGTGATATATCTGGAAGTTGATGTTGCTCTCTACATAACTTAAAAAGATCTTGTGGGTTCTCTCCTGTAATAGAACATGAAGCCCAATGCCTTAAAGACCAAACTACCATTACTTCAGAAGTATCTAAATCTAGTGAAAAAACACTATTCTTTATAAATTCTCTTGCTATGTTATTTTTGGTATTCAATTACAGTCTTCCTTAATATTATTATTTAAGTAAGAAGTATTCTAAATGAGAATCATTCGCGTTACAAGATAATAATTTAAATAAAAAAATAAAATATTTTCATGTCCCACAAAAAGTCTTGTAATTAGGGTCTGGTTGAGGAGTTGTATTACGATAAATCTCATTAGATAATGTTTCTTTAAAAGGATTTTTTAAGGCATCAAGCAAGGCAAAGAAAGGTTTCAGATCGCCGCTCTCTCCTATCGCTAAAACCTCTTCAACATATTGATTGTTAGCGATGACTGCAGGATTACTATCACGCATAAGACAAAAAGAGGCTTTTAGTGGTATTGAATTTCTTTTGAGTCTTGCTTTCCACAGCATGTACCATTTTTGAAATTCTGATGAATTATAGGCTTCATTATCTGGGATACTATCTTGGCTCAAATTACGAAAAGTTCTTGTGTAGTCAGCTTTTGAAGTTTCCATCCATTCTAAAAGGCTATGAGCGAGAGCAAAATCATCATCTTCCTCACCAAATAGTCCAAGCTTATTTCGCATACCTGAAATCCATGCGTAATTGAAGATTTTACTGTAACCCTCAATCGCCACTTCTGCTAATTTCACTGCTTTTTCATTATCTTTATCTAATAGCGGCAAGAGACTGTCTGCCAAACGTGCCAAATTCCATTGAGCTGCATGTGCTTGACTCCCGAACTTATAACGTCCGTGAGAATCAATTGAGCTAAATACTGCCCCCATTGAAAAAATATCCATAAAAGCACAGGGACCATAATCAATCGTTTCACCACTAATAGTCATATTATCGGTATTCATCACGCCATGAATAAATCCAACATGCATCCATGCAGCGACTAGTTTAGCTTGTCTTTCAATGACCGCATTCAGGAAGCATAAATAAGGATTTTTTTGATCAATAAGATCAGGGTAATGTCGCGCAATTGCATAATCAGTCAATTTTTTTAACCCTTCTGGACCCTGAGTAGCATTAGCATATTCAAAGGTGCCTACTCGCAAATGACTAGAAGCAACACGCGTCAGAATTGCGCCATCTAATAACGATGCACGTATAACTGATTCGCCAGTTGATACCAAGGCAAGGCTTCTAGTTGTCGCAATATTTAATGCATGCATCGCCTCACTAATAAGGTATTCTCTCAACATTGGAGCTAAAGCAGCTCGCCCATCACCATTTCTTGAATAAGGTGTTGGACCAGAACCTTTAAGTTGAATATCGAAGCGTTTGCCGTCGGGTGTAATTTGCTCTCCAATTAGATGCGCCCGGCCATCACCTAGTATCGAAAAATGACCGAACTGATGCCCTGCATAGGCTTGTGCAATAGGATTAATATCTTTAGGTAGTGTATTTCCAGAAAAAATCTGAGCAAGTATATTGTTATCGTCAACAGGCAAGTCAATACCGAGTGATTTGGCTAAATCAACATTGAATAGTAAAAGTTTTGGCTCGCTTACAGGTGTGGGATCAATACGAGTAAAAAAATTTTCTGGCAAGCCGACATAGCTATTTTCTAATCGCCAACCGAACGCATTATTCATAATAGACAGTTTAGTTAATGAAGCTTTATTTTACCTATTTATTTCTCTAGGAGTAAACTAGCATTATGAAAAAATTAATATTCTTAATAGCTTTATTCCCAAGCATTCTTCTAGCTAATGATTTTAAAATGTGTCAAAAAATAGCTGCTGAGATAAATAGCTTGACTCCAATGACCGTTGACGAAACAACTAGGCTTGCTAATGCCGAGTGTATCGAAAGTTCAAAAAAAGGAAAAAAAGTTAAACTGACATATGATTATAAAATATTAGATGGTAGGGTCACCAAAAAAGATATCCAGTCTCGAAGACCCGCTGTATTAGAAAAATGGTGTTCTAAGCCTGATATGACCCTTAAGTTGGATGCATATGACATTGAATATACTCACTCTTATATGAATGATAAATACATAACATCAATTAATCTGACTAAAGCTGATTGTAAATAGTTAGGTTCCTCTTCCAATTCTTGTAAGAATTCAATGAGGTTGGATGTCGGCCTTTTTATTTCTTACTTTTACATGCTTTGCTAATATTCTTAAATTATTTTTTTTCACTTTATTACTTTTTTTCCATTGCCATAATAAATCTTTTGATTTTTTTACTCTCTCTTGGAAGTTATAAAGTGGTTGTGGATAATGACATTGAGGTTGGGAAAAGAGATCGTAGTTTTTATTGGGTAAACTGAGGATATATCCTGGGTCATATCCACGAAGTTCCTCTACCCAATGCTTTATAAATAATGTATCTGCATCATGTTCAAGTGCTTGCTTCATAGGGTTGTAAATCCGAATAGTATTTATTCCGGTGATACCTGCTTGCATTTGTATTTGAGGATAATGAATCCCAGGTTCAAAATCTAAGAATAAAGTCGCCAAATATTCTGCAACTAATTTCCAATGAATCAAATAATAATGACATGCAAAACTAACTAACATTGCTCGCATTCTAAAGTTAAGGTAGCCCGATGACTGCAATGCTCTCATAGATGCATCTACAAGTGGATATCCAGTTTTCCCATGAGCCCATAATTTAAAGTCACTATGGCTTTTATCTACAATGAGGTACGGAAAATTTCTGTAACCACTATTTACGGGCTCATTTTCAATTGCAATTTCACTTTCGAATTTTTGAATAAAGTGACAATGCCAATGTAATCTTGATGACAATGCAATCATTGACCTTCTCCACCCAGGTCTATCCCATGACTTAAGTAATGTTTGATAAATTTCTCTAATACTTATATTTCCATAACTAATATATGGTGAGAGTCTTGAGCAGGTATGTCGACTTTTTTCTGGCTTAGAAATATGCTTAAAATACTCACTACCCCTGTCAATAAAAAAATTTGATAATTCCATATGCGCACTCTTAAACCCACCTTTTTGATAGAGTTTATTAGTGGAAAATATTGGTAGTTTTTTTGGATAGAAATCATGGTGAAGAATCTTAGCTCCTGATAGATTGATTCTTTCAATAGGAGCACGCATTACATTATCCCAATGCTTTTCCCAATTTTTACGATTAGTTAAGCCACGAATAACTGCGTTTGATGGATACTCATGCCAAGTAATATGATATTTTTTAAATAATAGACTAAGTTTTTCGTCTCTAGAATAGGTTATTTTTAGACCAGTTTCCTCATGGCTAAAGATATTTTTAATAGAGTACTCTTCAATTAGAAGTTTAAATATTTCAATTGCTTCCCCGAAGGTAACTGTCAATTTTTTATCATGCACTAAAAGTTCTTCTTGAATATCAGATAATGATTGCTCTATAAATCTCCAGTGACGTTCATCGTGATGTACATCTGCAATTAATGAGGGTTCGTAGATGTAAAGAATTAAGAAATTCTCTTGTTTTTGAATAGCATGATACAAAGGAACATGGTCAGTAAGTCTCAGATCTCTTTTAAGCCAGACAATATTTATATTTTTTTTATTAGACATCATTTTTAACTTGCCATAAATACATTAAATAAACTCAAAATTATTCTCAAAAAAATTAGACTTACTCGTTAAATTGGTTAAGGAAAAAATTATATTTCTACTATATAAAATTATCAATGATTATAAATAATTCACAAATTATTATAATTAATTTTTTAAGACCATTAAATTTATAATTGGTTGATATTTAAATTAAATAAATGAACAATGGGATGTTTTCTAGGACTAACAAAAATAAACTAGGAATTAAATATGAATGTTTCAGAATTTATCTTGATGGCTCTTAAAGCAATTCAGCGAGGTACGGTTGACCGAAAATCGTCTTTTCGACTTCCAGTACTCTCAACTTCAATAAATAATAAAGTTTTTCAAAGGATTGTTGTTGCACGAAATTTTAATGAGCATGATCGTTCATTATTGATTTTTACAGATCGTGAAAGCAGCAAATATTATCAGTTTCATCATAATAAAAACTGCTCGCTATTGTTTTGGGATCAAAAACAAAAGTTGCAGGTTCAAGTTGATGGGGAGGCGTCTATTATCGAGAATAAAAAAAATCATTGGAATAAATTAAATGATAAACAAAGAGATGACTACAAGATTATTCCATTTCCAGGTACAAAAATATCATCTGCCAAGGACTATAATTTTAATAGTCCCGATGATAGATTCGAAGTTATTAATATTAAGTTTAAACAAATGGATGTCCTTGAATTATCTTCAACCGGTCATAGTAGAGCTAAATGTATATTCACAAAAAATAATCGTGAAGAATTTTGGGTAGCGCCATGATAATTTCTATTTTAATGTGTGTTCATTAAACAAATATAAAGGTTTCACTTATGATATTAAAAAATATCTTAATCACTAAAAGTAAATACCTACTTATAATTTTATTATTTCCTATTCACTTAGTCGCAAAACCTTTCGTTTATGACTGTAAAGTTAAGCTAGAAAAAGGAATTGGAATTTATGAAGATACCTCATTATTTAATACTGACTGGTATAAGGAATCCTATGAGTACGATGATTTAAAAGAGTTACTAATCGA
>MDSY01043239.1_pt1 | contig 43209 bp, 24 predicted proteins | sample 811131 | NCBI WGS metagenome assembly MDSY01 (sample SAMN05326643, study PRJNA326480) | marine metagenome | isolation source: seawater | place: Atlantic Ocean: South West | collected 2010
AAAATCACTCGTGAGTTATTAGACAGTCGATCGAGGGACAAATACGCATTAGTATATATCTTAAAAAATCTTTTTGCGGCACTCTTGCCCCAACCTTTTGCGGTGAAAAAATCGCACACTATTTTCTCCCCTTCGCTCGGGAGAGTTAAAGGTACCATCGCACTAAACGCGTCATGGCCTTTGTAGCTCAGTTGGCAGAGCGCTTGACTTGTAATCAAGAGGTCTGGAGTTCGATTCTCCACGGAGGCATTTTTTTACCTGGGCGGGGTGCGCGGGGTGACGTCGTCGAGCCAACGCGCCTATTATCAGGGCAATCGGAGCATGGGGTGATGCTCGTTTTGCTCAAAATTTCACGAAAACCGAAATGGTTCGACTCCTTTTTATTTCGCTTTTTGCATTGTTGGATCGTTGTCGTGACTCACTCATCACAACTCCGAACACCCCTGTTAAACGGTTCGTGCTTGTCCGACCCCCCGGGGGCTGTGCCGCCGGAAACTCTCCCTCGAACCTTCCCCAAATAGTCCGACCTGTTCGCGGCTCGTCTCCCGAGATGGCAAACGATGGCCGGCGAGATGTGGTTCGCCCTCGTGCCGATCGTCGCACCCCTTCGCCTGGTCATGACACCGCCACGGTGTTCGTGGGCGGGCTGAACTTTGCCACGGACGACCGCATGCTTCGAGGGGTTTGCGAGGCATGCGGCGACGTTAGTTCCGTTAAGGTCATGTACGACGCGGAGTCTGGGCGCTCGCGGGGTTTCGCGTTTGTTACTTTTGCCAACGCAAAAGATGCGCGCAACGCGGTGGATGCTTTGGACGGCCAAAACGTGGATGGGCGGAAGGTAAGGTGTAACCTGGCGCCGGACAAGACGCAAAGGCACGACGACAGACACAGCGACAGAAAAACTCAATTCAACGGACACGACCGACGTGACAAACGAGACGCAAAAAACTCCGAACGCGACGGACGCGACAAGTTTAACAAAAAAAACGCGACTGACGTCGAGGTTGCGGGGAAACGACGACGACTGGGCGAGGGTGAAAACACGCACCAGCGTCAGGAAACACACACGAAGAACCGACGTGGTGTTTCCGATGCAAATTCCGATTCCGATTCGGATTCGGATGCGATAATTGCAAATGCGCAAATCGCGGCGCTGGAGTCGCTTTTGTTGAAGGAAAAAAAACGCGCCTACGCCGCCGAGGCGGCGCTCGGGAAACTCTCCTGTTCCTTTTTAGAAATCAGAAAAACGCTCGCGAAACAGCTCGATGAATGTGAAAAGACAGTGATGAATACAGCTGTTCGAGCGTTTGAACACGTGATAAACCAATTTCAGCAAAAAATGCGCAGCAACGTGGAAGCGGCGCTTGACGAAGCCGGGAAGGAATTGAAAGAATCAACGCGTTAATAATAGAGTCTTAGAGCAATTAGTCTGGAGAGAAACGTGCAGATTGTATGAACATAGCTAGTGCATTACTATTGCGCACATTTCAAAACGCCACCCACTAGTCGAACATGAACGGCACGGTGAGCGTCGATTCTCCGTCGCATACCGGAAACAAATTCAAATTCTCTCGAAACGCAGCGGCGATTTCAATCAAAATCGCGTCCCTCGTTTCGACCGGTTCAAACTCGCTGGGGAAGGGAACCAACGAATCCGCGGACCATTTCGTGTCCGACATCGTGCCGTCCGGCTCGATCGTAACCTGCACCACCACCGTGCCTCGCGCCCGGGGTAACTCCCCAAGCGTCGCAAACAAAGGGGGCAAGATGTTTTGTTCCAAAATTTCCAACGTTTCCTTTTTCCTTGTTTCTGATTTTTCCAAAGCACCAAACACACACGGCGCAGGATCGTTGAACCAGCCGTGTAACACCAGTCTCCCCTTTTTCGGGTCCCTGGTGCCTTCTACGACCTGGACGCCGTGCGGCACTCTCGGGTCGAAAACGGTTAACCGGTTGAATTTCGGTTCGATTAGCTCAACCAAGTTTCCACGCTCGACCACGGAATCTGAATCGAAGTGCCGAAAATAGTCCAGAGTTTCTGGTTTTAACATTAGCGTTTCGCCGCCTGAGAAATTTCCCTCACCCAAGTTCGTCAAGCTCAGCACGAACGCCCACGGGCCGTGCGGCACGTCCGCGTGCAGCTCCTGCCGCATGCCCTCTACGTACACGGAGAGCCACACTGGGGTAATACCGGCGCATCCCAGTGTTTGTGACGCGTACGTTTGCAGTGAACTTTCCAGCGCCGCGAAGTCTTTTTCGGGAAAGTAATCAGCTGCCGGGGTGCGCAGAAGCGTGTACTGATCAGGGACGTGCCAGTAGTCCCACACGAACCGGTGTTCGTGCGTGCGTTGGGGGTCGTCGTGGTGGGTGTCGAATACGTTGCGTAGCGCGTTGGCTCCGCCCAAACCGTCGGCGGGTAGGAACTCGTCCACCGTGGTGAAATGTTTGGGGCGCTCGGGAATCTCGATGGATGGGGATTCGTCATTGGCATCCTCATCAACAGAAGCCGGGGCACTACCCGTGTCACTCGCGTTTTGCCCTTCGACATCGGGACTGGCAGCGCGAGCAAGCACGTGGCGGTGGGGGGAGGGGTGTCGCGTGACTCGCCATGCAGGGTCTACTCGTCTCCCCTTGACTGCGCGAGATTGCCGAAATGCCGCCGACACCGCCGCTCGAATTCCGGGGTTGGCGGTACCGCACCGCGATTTGGGAGTACACCCTACGCGGATCGTCGCGACGTGCGCGTGCGCACCCGCGAGACGCATCGCAAGTGCAGAACGACCGGGTCCGTAGGCGAAGCCGTCCCGCTACTAACGTGCAGGCCGACCTGAACGCGACCACCCTTCAGTTCGCTTTCCCGAGAAAAAGTGCACCTGTCAGAGCGACTGGAATCTCGTGTGAACGATGAAGACGCGGCTCGTGATGAGCAGTTCCACGTTCCAACGTCCCTGTCCCTCATTAGCGGTAGCGGGACACCACCGCGTGGAGTGGGAGCGCGCACTCGGTGTCGGGTTCGCGTGTGCGTAGGGACCGAGGGGCTGAAGGCGCGCGCGGGCGCGTAGGGTGCCGCGGTGCTGGCGTGCGCTCGAGATCGGTACAGGCCGCGTCTGATTTCTCACTCGGCGAGTTTCCGCTGGTTGATTGTTTGCGAGATCCGGGGCGGCGTTGGGGTGCGTAGAGGGGTAAAGACCACCGCTCGTTGCACGACGCGCGATGCGTAAGCTTCTGGGACGTAAGACCACGGATGGCGACAAGGGCAAGAAAGCGACGCGGGCCAACTTAGGCGATGAGAGCTCGTTTTACTACGACGAAAAGCTGAAAGCGTGGGTGGACAAGAAAGGCGGTTCGGGTGATGGAGGATCGACAGGCGACGACGGCGGGTTACCGCCGCCACCCACCGCCCCCCCAATAGGCGCACCGCCCACGTCACAACAAACAGGACAGAATGCGTCGTCTCAGGGGTACGGTGACGGAGGCGATGGACCTGGCTCACAGCCCCCATCCGGGCCAGGCTCTCAACAAAGCGCCAACCTGTTGTCGCGCTCATCGTCGATGTCGCACGTGCGGAACCGGTACGTGGACGTCTTCGGGAACACAGCCCCGGACGGCAACGGAAACGAGCCTGACTCAAATAGAAGCGACTCCTCCAGCTCCAACAACACGCTTCTCGCGCCCGTACTTCCCGGAGGCGTCCCGGGGAACGATGGCGCCTCGCAGATGCCGGCGGCGCCCAAGTTTTTCATGCCCGTCGTGCCGAGCTCCGCGTCCATGACCAGCGGCACGTCACAAGACGGGGACACGGACGGTGAGGCGTCCAACAACGAGCCAGGGCTGCGCATCGCAACGGATATCGCAGACGACGCACCCACGCTTCTGAAAGGAGACTCAGCCACGACGTCCCCAAAGAAGCAACACAAAGTAAAGCCGGTGGACGTGCTGGTGGAGGATGAATCGAATCTAGGGGGGGCTAGTGCTAGTGCTGCTGCTGCCACTGCTCCCGCCACCGCTACTAGTTTCGCCCCTAGTCCGCTAGGCCATGAGCCCTCTACAGGCGCCACAGCCGGGAGCGAGCAGAAGGCGCTCGGGCAGTGGGCTGCCGCGCTCGGCCGCGAGGCGGATTCCACGTTGACGCGAAACCGGAACGGGAACTTTTTCATCCCCGGTCCGTCGGACGATACGGGTGGCGCAGAGTTCGAAAACGCACACGGCAACGACGTTTCCCTGCTTCGATCCCCCGGGGGCGGCTTCGCGTCCAGGGGGGGGGCGAGTGGAGGGACAGGCGCGGACGACGCGCACGCAATTTTGCCGCGGCGAAGCGTCGGGTCCAACGCGGGTGACGCGCGTTTGAGCGGGAACGAAACCACAACACCGCTGACCGCCGACGGGACCTCAGAATTCCAAGCGTCCGCGTCTTTGCAAACAAGTGAAACACACATCGGGTCGTACGCGTACCAAGACGGAGGCGCATGGACCCAGACAGAGGACGGGAACTGGTACTGGTACCCCGCCGACGGGTCAACACCCGTGATGTGGACGGGTGACGGGTCACAAGGTGTTTTGGGAACGAATGACACCACGGGCGCGACCGCGGAAACAGTCATCGCATCTCTTCCTGACCCACCGAGTGGATCGTACGACTTACAGTCGAATACAGTGGTCAATGCGATCCCTCCTCCTGACGCATCGTTAGTGGAGGACGAGGTTGACTACGACGCGCAGTGGCAAGCGGCGCTGGACGCGGCGTACGCCGCCGCGAACGACGCTGAGGTTGCGCAAGCCAAAGCGCAAGCCGAAGCCGCGGCGGCGCGGGACGCGCTTGCCTTACGGGAGGCGGAGATTGACGCGCTGCGACAAGCCGCGATTGAAGCAAGGCAAGTCGTGTCACATGAATCGCAACGTTCTTCAACAGAAATCGTAACCCAAACCACTGCTGAAGTCGAGACGTTGCGCGTGCAGACGCAGGTGTTGCGCGTTGAGGTGTCGGAAGCTGTCGCGGAGGCGAGCGCGTGGGAAGCGCGGGCGCGTGATGCGGAGCGCAGAGCCGAGGACGCGGCTGCGGCGGCCGCGGAGAGAATCTCAGCGCTGCAAAGCCAACAAACGGAACGAGAGAGTACCACTTCAAATTCAAACAGGGGGGACGACGGCATGCCGGGCGGCGACGCGGGCGACGCGGCGGGCGACGCCGTGCAAAGCGCGAGGGCGGCGGGGTACCGCGCCGGCCACGCCGACGGCACCCGGGAAGGCATCGCCGCTGCGACCGCAGAGAATGACGAGCAGATGGCTGATTTATTGGTGTGTCTTGGGGAGGAGGACCGGAAAATCGAAAAGCTGCGCGAGTTGCTTGAGGAGCGGGGCGTTGATACGTTGCCGGTGATGGCGGCGCTCGAGGCGGAGAACGAAGCGGCGCTGCGGGATTTGGTGAACGAAGAAACAGAAACGAACGAGGACGGGAAAAAGTCCGAACGCGAGAATAGCGAGATTGGCGAAACCAGCTTCGCCTCATCCGTGCACTTTATGGCGGACGCCTCGGCGATGCCGCCGGTGTCGCCGGTCGGGAGTGTCCCGTTTGCGTCTGGGCACCGGGGGCCAGACACGCCCTCCGCGGGGGGCGCGCGCGTGTTACAGGACATCTCACTGCCCGACATACCCGCGTTCGACGAGGACAAGTTTGACGAGGACACAGGGGGGAACACAGTGACTGTGGCCAAGAGCGGAAACTACGCAGCAGCGCCTTCCACGGAAGTGCCTCGCGCCGCTGGTTCGCCATTCGACGAGTGGAACATGAGCGGCGAAATCGCGCGCGATGGCGAAGCGGTTACTAACTTTTCCCCAGGAGGGTGGGACCTTAACTCGCCGTTGGTTGGAGGGGAAGGCGTTTCAAATGTGGCGACTTGCGAGGTGGAACATGAACCGTCGTCACTGGCCCCCGTCGTCTCTTCTGTTGTCGTGGAGGACGGCGCGCGCGTTGAATCGGCGCCGGCGCAGTCGTTTGCGGCGCCGATCGCGGAGACGCGAGGTGGGCCATTCGGCGCCGCGGATGACGACGCGGAGTTTTTCGAGCACCTCAAGCCCGCGCAGGCGGAACAGCCGCAAATGCAGGAGTACGCTCAGGCGGCGCAACCGCAGGAGTACGCTCAGACGCAGCATCAGTACCCTGACGCGCAACCGCATCAGTACCCCCCGGCGAAACCGCTGGCGCCCTCTCAGTGGTCGCAACCTGCGCCGCCCGCGCACCAGCCTCAACCGGTGAGTGGGTATTACGACCCCAACACTGGCGCTGCCGGGTCGCACGGCGGGTCGCAACCTTCTGCGTCTCAACCCGCGTCGCCCGCTTGGAACGTGCCGACACAGCCCACGTTCTTCAACCCCAACGCGGTCCAAGGCACGACCTCGCAACAAGGCACGTACGCACCGCAACCTGGCCAAAATCAGCCGCAGTACCAGCATTGGGGCGGCTCGAGCGTGGAGGACAGGTCCGCGCAGTGGGGGTACGCGCAGCAGCAACAACAGTGGCAAGTGCAAGGCGGCGCGACGGGAAAGTACTAGGTGAAGGGCGTGGGCGTGAAAACAGAGACAACGAAGGAAGGAGATACTCTTAGATATACCTATGACAATGAGAACTACTCACTCGAAACAACTCGACAAAAACAATCAATTCTTCTAGGTACTCAAAATCGCGCTGACGTGCGTGTAGACGTTTACAAGTTGCATCGCCCGCGCTGACCCCCCAATCCACACCAGCCGCACGACGGGCGTTGCGTTTCGTTCCCGCTCCCTCAACTGCCACGCCGCTTGTTTCATCGCTGCGACTGGATCGACGCCGGGGTCAAACATCGTGGTTGGATTCTTGGCGATGAGCGAATCGACCGGGGTTAGAATCGCTCGGATGCGCGTCTCGCCCATTACCGCGGTCGCCGTGAGCCGCTCCCGGTCTTCGTGCACCTGCGCCTGCTGTTGCTCTTGCTGCGACCCAGGCCACTCTAACGTTCGTAAGGCTCCTATTAAAGCATCGAAAGCGTGCGTGGTGTCTTTTAATCGAGGGGCTAACGTCACGGACATCGTGTTATGCGCCTCCTCTGAAACCGGCCGCCTCCGTTCAAACGCCGCGACCACCTCCGCTTCGGTGACTTCGTTCGCCCTTTGGATCCAGTCGCACCTTAAAATCTCAACCGCGCTCGGACGTGCCATCGGGTCTTTGTGAACCATCGCTCTGAACAGCTGGTCTAGTTCAGGCGTGACGCTCCACCCCGCCGCGTCTCGTCCACCAATCAGTCTATACAAACGATCAATCGGTTCTTCGTCGATGGATTGCGGCGCGAAGACCCGCCCGCGTCCGCGCAACGCATCAGCGATGTTGTGCTTGATGTTGCCCATCTTCCCCACGCCGGTCAATAGTAGCAAGACTAACCCGGCAGCCCATATATCGGAACTCTGAAGGCGGTACATCCCATCCTCCGCGGCGACGATTTCGTTACCGATGGAACCTTGCCGCACCGCCTCCGCTGGAAAAATCCCGTTATCATAGCTAAACTGTTCGTGGATGTTCGTCGGGCCTTCCCCCGTTTCTGACGGCTGGGGTGGTACGAAAACCGTCCGACCAAAGTCCGCCACTTTCAACACGTACCGCCCCTCCTCCCGGCTCACTAAAATGTTCTCCGTTTTCAAATCCCGGTGGAACAGGTTCCGGCCGTGAAGGAACTCCAATGCTTCGCAAAGCTGCACGAAGATGTGCGCTACTACTGGTTCGCGCATCGGTTCTAGCGGTTGCGTAGAAACGTACCCGAACAAATCACCGCCCTCGCAAAGGTCGCACACGAAGTAGTGAATTGGAGCTGAGACGCCCCTGCTGTTCGGCACAGTGCACGGCTTCGGGGCGTGCGGCGCGGTTACCTCAATGACGTTCACTAACCGCTTGTGTTTCGGAATCGTGTGCAGAATGCGTCGCATCGTGCCGAGCTCGCGCGCCAGCTCGGTCATCATCGCGGACGGCATGTAGTCGTGGCTCGCCCGCGGGGGTTTCAAAAAGACGGGCTTCTTGTCCTGCAAATCAATCGCTTTCCAGCCGTGGCCGTAGGATCCGGACGCGATGTACCCTTCGATCACGAAACGGTGGTTCACAATTGCGCCGTTCAGGGGTTCAGTACCTCTTGGCCAGGTCCACAGACCCGCGGGTTCGTGCGCGGCTCGGCTCCACAGCGGCGCGAGCATTACTGGCGATCCACCTTGTCGCGCGCGAATAAACTGCGCGGGAACATTAGGCACGATGAACAGGTGCATGGGCGGCCGGACGTCTTCCACAACGTGCGGGGTTTCGTGCGCCGCTATCTGACTGTCATCAGCTGTGTATAAATTCACGTCCTCTGGGCGTTCCACCCCGATGTCGTCATCGTCCTCCTCAGCGAGACACACGTCTGGATGCGCGTTCGTGCGTTCTTCGTGCGGGTTAATCGCGTGCAGGTAGGTCGCCACTTCGCCGACCATCACCCGAGTCACGGCATCAATTAAGAAACCAGCCTCGCCCGAAGCTTCAGATTTACATCCCTTCTCGAACGAACGCCTTAACAGAAGCATGGAGGTGATGACCTCTTCGTGCCCGAAGCCTTGTCTTCGACGTTTTGCAACAATATAGCTTATTGTTCGGCGCAGCTTCGCCTGAGACGCAGTCGTGAGATAATCAACAACCGCTTTCACAATCCTCAGCGTGTTTTGTTTTGTTTGCTCCACCCGCTGCGGCGTCGAAGCCCACTCTGCGTACCGCATCCCGGTTTGCGCCAACAGAAGTGCCGCCCACGCCCCCGCAACCTCTTCACTGTTCTTGTCTATTTTTTTTGCCAGCTCTACGCGTTTCTCTTCCGGAAACGTACGCGAAATGCCGGCTAAATCAACCCCCTGGACTGCCTCGACGTCGACGTCCGCACGCAAGTTTTTCTGTCCTAAATTTTCCGATAAACGCCGCTGGCGCTTGATTGGCCGCACGGAAGAACCAGGGTCGCGGTCGCTGAACGAATCGCCGCTTCGCACAGTGGAGATATTCGCGTCACTCGTGTGTATGAACCCGCCGCTGCCTCCGGATTTCAAAGGGTGCAACGTGTCGGACGCGAGGCGCGAGAAACCCGGAACATCCCCGATCTTCCCAACGCCAACCGGGGTGACCAAATCTGAGTCCATCGCATCGGGTGCTCCGCCCGCGTTTTTACCACCCGCCGGAGTAGCACTGACATCCTCGGCATTCACGGAAGGGTTCCCGCTGTTCCTCGTGCCGGGCATCGAGAAAGCGCGGGGGGTGCGACAGGGACACGGACGGTCACCAGCAGGACACCAGAACGCGGATGAGTAAGGTGTCTTCTCGAAAAAGAGGTTTTTCCGCGGTTTGCAAACGCGTTCCAATGTTCACGCGTTTCCGGAAGGGCGGCGGTCACACAAGGCCACGGTCACGACGTCCCGACGTGCGGAAGACGTGTCGCGGACGTGCCGTGCGCGTGTACCGCGCGCGAGCGGATTGTGTGTGTGTGCGGCGGAGGCGACGTCCCGGCGAAAAGGCGTCAATGAAAGACATGACCAAGCCAAACCCTCAGTTTGGATTGAGGAACTGCCACAACAGCACACAGAGATTAGATTTCGGTTTCAACTTGAAAGGTCATTTATCTTTCAAAACCCCTTGAAAGTAAAACAAACGCTTCATCCCATCGGTGAGCTCTCGGTGAACGTCTGCAGCCGTTGCTTTAAACGTTTGTTTTGGATGTGCCCACTCAGTCTCCGAGTCGCGCCGCTTAGGATGGTGCGCTCGGACTCGGACTCGCCCTCCACGTCTCCCGTGCGCATCCCAAGCGTCAGGGGTATGCTTCTGGCGCGCACGCACTTCGACGTCTTGGGGTTCGACGGCGGGAGTTTCCTTCCATCTGCTGTGAGCGATGAGGAGGTTCAGTTGGCGTACCGAAGGTGCACGCGAGCGGTCGATTTATCAAATGACCTGGGATCCGCGGTCGCTTTGTGCCGCGTGGAAGCCGCGTTTCGGGCGCTTAAGACGCTAGAGATGAGGGAACTGACGTGGAAACACACCGCGGTACCGGTTAAAATGGAAGGACCGGTGACCGTACCCGCTGGGGATGAAAATGAGGTTGTTGGTGTGCCAAGTGCCAGATCAAACAAATTTGCAACTCACAAAACCAGTCCTACGTCGTTCGACAAACGCTTAGGGCGATTGATTTCTTGTAAGAACCCTGTGCTGGCGCGTTTGCCTTGGAACGTGGAGCACGCGGTGGAGCGAAGCGTCGCAGCCGGGCCAGCGGATGGATACGAAATGATCGCGGCGCTGAAAGCCAAAAACACAATTGGAAAAGAGAATTCCTTTTTCGTGAATAAATTGAACGGGACGAATGAAATGAATGAAACTAACGCACGCGAAGAAGGACAAAATTCCATATCCTCTCTACGCGACGAGCTTGTTTTTTTCGTTCGCGAAGCCGGATATCCTGATGCACTGCCTAAATTAACCGCGTTCTGGATCACAGGGGAGGCAAGTGACTTCGCATTGCGGTACCGGTTTTTGGGAAAGAAAAAGACAACTCGAACTCACGACGGCGAGTGGCGCCTTTCTCGCGGCGACATTCAGCGGCTGGTCCGGATGAAACCCACTCGTGACTCTATGAACCGTGATCATATGTCAGGTTCAAACGCACAGTTCAGTTTGAAACTGATCGCGGTGGAGCATCAACAACCAGGTCGTGAGGTTCTAGGGTGGATACTCACTGCTTCCAATGACAACGACGACGTCAATGGATGGCTGCGAAAAATGAAAACTCTCATTCCAAATTATTCCCAAAAATCACAACCAACCACGCCTCCGCGTTTGGAACGAGGCAAAGGAAATCTAAGGGGAACCGCTCCATCACCCGTGCGGAGACACTTAGTGCCGCGATAGGTGGGTATTGGGTATAGCTATGATAGTGTATGAACATATAGTCTGTGAAAAACTCATCGTACCTAATTTCTAAAAGAGTCTAATCCTCATTGTCTACGTCGTTGCCCGTTTCCTGAAACGGGTCTCGTCCGCGTCCTCTGCCCTTCCCTGCGCCGCGTTCCGCGTTGGACGCCCCTTTGAAGTGCTTCAACTGCGCAGACTCAACCGCCTGTAAACACTCAGGGTCAAACTCGTTATCTAACTTTGAGAATGATACCAATCGGGTTTCAAATTCATCGTCGTCAAGCACTACATTGGATGAACTTGAACCAATCGGTCCTCCGGTGTCCAAACTCACGCTCGCGACAAAGCCCTTGGCGCGCGCCAAGCAAAGCGCCAAGTCCGTCAACGTGTACTCGCCATAGTTACCCGCAGCCTGGAGAAGTACCTTACTGAGTTTTTTTTGAGGTCCGTATGAGTCTCTCTCATTCTCAAAACCCCAAAACACGTCCCGAGCTATTACGGGTTTATTCTCAGTTCCAGGCGAACACTTTTCCGTAAGCGTCTTTTCGAAATCGTCCAAACGGTTTACTCGCCTCGGGTCCCGCAACCCGCTGACCGGCGACGATACCCCTGCGATGAAATCCCCGACGTATTGATTGTTGTAATACGTATTACACTGTTTGCCTGTGGAAGAGTCAGCTCCCTGTTTCTCAACCAGCTCGTCCCGGTCGTAAAACGCGCAATCCCCTAAATCCAACGCACACGCTAGCCACGGATTCGCGAAGCTCGCCACGAGCGCGCGCACCTTACCGCTCTTCACCGCGTCTAGCAACGCGGAGCGATGCGCGTCGCGAATGGCTTTGGAGGAGGCATACTCGGTGCATTCAGAAGCTGTAAATTGTAACAACCCTTTGCTTTCCGGAAGGTATATGCCGGACGGGTGTGTTTGGTGCCACTCCAGCGCATCCAGGGCGAGTAAGGAGTCAACTGCAGACGATTCACTTTTGTCATTTGCGCTTCGGAAGACACCGGGCGCGCACTCCGGCCACGGCACGTGTAGAACGTCTACGTGCTCCACCGCGTTTGAGAGAAGTAGCCGATCGATTGAGTCATCCACGCGTCGGTACGCCTGTCTAGGTGTGATCAATTGCCGTGCTTGCGTTCCGCCATTCGTGTTGCTCTCACTGTCGTACGCGGAAAACGCGCTTCGCGGAACGTGCCCGGCTACCACCAAATCTTCACGTCGCCCGCCGCTTTGCTTGATCCACCTGCCGAGCCGCGCGTCTCTCCGAACCTCATCAGGAGGCGTGCCCGCATCCACGAAGTTCACGTCTACCTCGAATCCGGTGGATAACCGGTCGTGCGCGTCGCGCTCGTCTAAACCGCGCGTCGACGCCCAACACGCGGGGCCCAAGCACGCTTCGCTGACGCGGATATCGCCAAACAACCGCCGTTCACCAAGTCGCCCCCAAATCGAAGAGCTCGTTGTTGAGGGCGAGGACGACGCCGCATTCGTGTTCACAACCGGGCGACCATGGGGCCCAGGTAGACGGGAACTGACCCTGTCGCACCTGCCTCCTCGCCGAGAAGCAACCACCCGCGTCGCCGGAGTCGCCACCGACATGCGCGTTGGTAAGTGCTCGACTTCGAACGCGTCACGGCTCGTTTTCACTTTTCCGAGTGACTGTCCGTTTTCTTATTTTTATCTCTTCTCGTAACGTCCAAGAGATCTCGAGCAACAACATCAAGCGCACGACCCTCTGCGATGCCCCCCAAACCAAAACGTAGCTCCGATACTCCCGCATATCAGGGTCGTATCGGGACTAGCAATGATCAGTCCGAGGCGCAAGAAACCCTTCCCTCCTTCTTGACACGTCGCTCACCGGAAGAAATGGCGAGATTTCGGGCATTCGCTGATGTGATTCGCGACGCGATCGGGGAGCATGGTTCGATCAAGAAAGAGCTTTCGCCTGTGGAAGCCGCGGAGCGCGGATGCTTAGGCACACTGAAGAGCTTGCATCGGTGCGGTCGAGAGACGTTTCACAGCGACTTGTGCAAGTACGCGGCTAAGGGCGGGCAACTCGAGGTGCTGAAGTGGTTGCGCGAGAACGGTTGCACGTGGGGAGGAGACGTGCGTGGGGGCGGCGTTTGGCGGGCACCTCGAGGTGATGCAGTGGTTGCGCGGGACGCCGCTTTTCACCAGTGCTCAACACGGCCACGAGGCGGTGGTGCGAGCGCTGATCAAAGTGGGCGTGGACGTCAACCAGTTAAAGGAAAATGGCATGACGCCGCTGCACGTCACCGCTGTAAATGGCCGCGAGACGGTGGCGCGGGTGCTTATTGAGGCGGGTGTGGAAGTCAACGAAACGGAGATTCGCGGCACGACGGCACTGTTCATTGCCGCCCAACATACATATCCGGCGATTGTCAAGATGCTCAGAGATGCCGGCGCGGTGTTAGACGTGACGCTAGACGTGACGAAGGAAACATAGAAGAAGAGAAACGCGAAAAAGAGATAAAAAATGATCCATGATTACAGGCACTCCACGGTTACTTGCGCCTTACCTCGAGTTCTTCTAGGTATTTCTTGGTCAGCCTCAGGACGATCCCCCCCCCCTGTCCTCTCGGGACGGGCGTTCCCGCGACTTCCGCTAAGGCGACGCTCTTGGCGTCCTCATCACTTTCCGCGATCCCCGCCGCGTCCCACGCCTCTTTCGCCGCGTTGAATGCCGCTTTCGAAGAGGGATGGTCCGCGCCGAGTTTCCGCTCGCCGCCGTACTCCCTAGCGGCGCCTTCCAAAAGCGCCGCCGCTCGGGGTAAGTTCCCGGCTTTCGATTCCCGCTCTGACGCCGTGCGCACTGCTTTCAAAACCTGAACGCGCACACCAACAAGTTCCTTGGCCCACGCCTTTTCCGAGGCGAACAAGTCCTCCAAGGCGCAGAGCTCAGGTAACAATTCGGGTTGTGTTTTTTTCATCTCGGAATCCTCCTTCTTTCCGCTTTCCACCATTTGCTTTAATTGCGCCTTCGCCAAAGCCTCCGACCGCAGCTGAAACGCCTCTTCCAGCATCATCCTCGCCTGCCCCTTCGACCCGCTGACCGCCATCTGTGCCGCCGCGTTCCGCATGGACCACAACCGCTCCGCCAGCGGTACGGAATCGCGTTCCTGTTTGTGCCGCGCTTTCCGCGACTCTTCGCGATCCGGGTATTGCTCTTCGTCAATCGTCGGGACGCCCGCCAGTTTTCGCTTCTGTTCCTCTTCTTTTAACTCGAGCATTTCGCGGATCGGATCGCCGGGTTCTAACACAGCCCGGGCAGTAGCCGCGCTTTGCGTTAAAACATCCCCGGAAAACCCATCGAGGTACATGGCTTTCCAGCTCGCGCCCTCCGCGTTCGCCTCCGTGGTCAGCATCTTGTTTGCCAGCAAAACGCAATTGTTGTAAATCTTTTTTGAACTCGGGTCCGATTCGGAAGTTGACGGGTCCGCGTTCACTGACCCTAGTAATTCAAGCCTTCCTCTAGATAGCCAGTGACTCAACGTGACCATAGTAGCCAACAACTTACCCTTCAACCTTTTATCCGGGTCGTTCAAGTCGGACTCGGTCACCGCGGGAAAGCACAACCCACCGTCCAGCCCGTGCAGTTGCGACAACTCGAACCTTGATACCCACTCCAAATCCTCCGTCGCCACGCCGAACGCATCATCCTTCGCGGCGAGCAGCGACGCGTATAAACGGTTCGGCACGTTGTCAGGGTCACTTAAGGGTAAGCTTGGACGTTCAATGACCAATTCCGTGTCATTCGAAGCCTGTTGATTGGAATCCCCACCCCCGGGTGTTCGAATTTTAAACTCCAATCCAGCGCCAGCGCGTTGCACGAGCGCTCTTAATTCTTGGTCGACCCGCGCGCCGGCGACGCGTATCCAGTGCTCAAACTCGCAATCGTCGAACCCACCGTGCTCCATGGTTAACGGATGCTCCGGATACCCTGCATCGCCCGTCATCAACTTCAATCGCTGGTCGCTCGCCCATTGGGTAACGGCTTGCTTCGCCACGGAGGTACACCCCGCTTGCGCCGCGATGCGCGCTTGCGCCGGCGTGTTGTACACTCCACTCTCTACGCTCACCTGTGAAATCCCCGCTTTGGCTTTCACCTCCACCTCCACATCACCCCGTGCGGCGCGGTAATTGAAAGAAACAGACACAGTGACGTCAAACGATTTCGAAGTCTCGCCGCGTCGGGTTCGTTCTGCAGACTGTTTCGCCAATCGAGCTTCCATCGTGATCCTTTCTTCCTCGCGTTTGCGCTCAAACTCAGCAGCGGCGGCTGCTTCTTTTCTTTGCCTTTCCGCCTCTTCCGCCGCTTTCCGCTCCTCCGTGTACACGCGTTCGATCTCAGCGCGTTCCGCGAGCTCCGCTCTAATTTTTTCGCGTCGCTTCTCTTCCGCCTCGGCGGCTTTTTGCTCAGCCAAACGCTCTTTTTCCATTCGAATCTTTTCGCTCGCCACGAACTTGGCTTCGTCCTCGTCGCGCTTTTTTCGTCTCGCAAGTTCCGCGAGTCTATCTTCTTCCCGTTTTTTCTCCTTTTTCAATTCGTCAGCGATTCTTTGTTCTTCAGTCATGGGGGTGAAGCTACCATTGTCGCCAGACCCTCCGGACGCTCGCTTCGCAAGATCCACAAGCACGCCAGACGCGGCGTTGCCCTTGGTCTCCGCGGCGCTTCGCCCGAACACCGCGCCAAGGACGAACGCCAAAGCCACGGCGATGCCTGAGACGGGGGCCATGGATAGCCCTCCAATTTGAGACGCGGAGAATGGCTGGGTGGCTTGCACGGCGAACGAAGAGTTTGTGTTGGAGGGTACGTCCACTGCCGCGCCGGCAGATGATGATTCGCCAACAATCTCCTCCGGCCACGCCGCGACGTCTGCCCACGTCCCCAACGAATCCACCGCATCGCGCGCGTGGTCCAAAGGCGTATAATCCACCTCCACCTCCACTTCTTCGTATTCCTCCCCCTCGTCTTCGTAGGTGTCGTCGGTTTCATGGAAGGACGCGTCGTTGGCGTCGTCGGCATCATCAGCATCATCGAAATCGTGCTCGTCATCCTCGGGGGACACTGGGGGTGTGTCGCCGTCCCGGTCGTCCCCTCGCGCGCGTGCGACGAGACTAAACGATCGGCGTGTTGACACGATCGAAACGCGCGTTGTACCCGGCGCGGGGTTTGGTGTACATGCCGCAGTGACGACTACAACTCGGCGCCGCCGACTCGGGATCCCCAGATTTCGGGATGCCGTCATTCGGGAAGCATCCCCACACGTCCCCGGGGATGACGACACGCGCACGATCCCGCCGCTCGCCCGCGTCGGCACGAAAAGCCGCCGCGGGTGCATCGCGACCACCGCCGACGCGCGCATCGTGCAGCGCGGCGCGTCCGAGACTCACTCGGTGGGCCGAATTATCCACTGTCAAGTCTGAGTGAACTTTTTAGATTTTTCTGAGACGGGCAAACGAAAGCCACGACTTTTCTCCTTGGACTTTTCAGACGTCGTGGCAAGCGAAGAGTAGTGCGCGCGTGTGGGTGTGCGACGACGAGAGTGATGGGAAAGAAGCGGTGTTCGCACGGGAAGCGGAAAGACAATTGCAAGAAGTGCACCCCTTGACATAACGGCAAGCTGAAAGCCAACTGCGCGGAGTGCAGCCCCTGCCCTCACGGCAAGGTGAAAAGCAAGTGCGCGACGTGCAACCCTTGCCCTCACGGCAAGCTGAAAACCACTGCGCGCTGTTCAACTCCTGCCATCACGGCAAACTGAAACACAAATGTGCGGTGTGCACCCCCTGCCCCCACGGCAAGGTGAAGTACCACCGTGCGAAGTGCACCCCCTGCCCCCACAGCAAGGTGAAAAACGACTGCGCGGTGTGCAGCCCTTGCCCCCACGGCAAGCGGAGGATCAAATGTGCAAAGTGCTACCCCTGTCCGCACGGCAAGCTGAAATACACCTGTGCGGCGTGCAAAGCGGCACGCGAGGATCCTCCGAGTTCGAAACGAATCAAGCGCGAGCTGGAGAGTTCGCCCGAGATCAAGCAAGAGCCCGAGATCAAATAAGAGCCCGAAATCAAGCAAGAGCCCGAAGTCAAGCAAGAGCCCGAGTTTACTACTTGCGGCTACTTTGGCTTTGAAGATTAGAACGCCAGTAAGGCTCGAAGCATTGGTGTAAGGTCGAGTAGAGTTCTAAAGACTAAATGCAATAAACATGAGACTACATTCTAAAAGTATTCACCCCGCACTCTTCGCTTCGCTCACGGCTCGCCCCCAGTCCTCCTTCACCCACGGCCGGTCACAGTTTTTCTGTTCCTGTTCCGACAAATCGAACGGCAACAGCACACTGCAATTCACAGTCAATGCCTCGACGTGGTGCCACCAGAACGGGGGTATGTACAGCGCGTCTCCCGGGTTTATGGTTACCCGGTAGCCTTTTGCGCTTTTTGAATCAGGGTGCTTTGCCACTTGCGTTTGACAACGGGAGTCCATCAAAACCTGATCCAGCTGCGAGCACCGAACGATACCTTCGCTTGCTTTGTACGGAGACAGGAATTGGCTTTCGCTTGGCGGGTACAGCGTCACCAACTTGCATCCGAAAACCTGCGTGATGAGCCCGTGGCAAAGATCAAAGTGAAGCGACGTGCACGCGCCTTTTTGTCCAACCCAAACCTTCGCAAGAGCGTCGCGAAAACCCTCGGTGGTTTTGTTTGCTCGATGACTAGTCTGTCGATCATCACTACTCCCAAAGAACGCGTCATCCGGAAACTTTCGCAAGTGAACGCGAAGCGAAGGGCGCATGTCGCTCTTCATGTAGCAACAGCGGTTTTTGTTGTTTTGTTTTTTGATTTTTGAAGAGAGGGTTTGAGTTTTTTCAGTGATAACAACGACTTCAGAACCGGCGCGACTGAACACGCGGTCCACTCCGTTCGCCCACGACAGTTTTTCCTCCAAAGGTTGGTATAATTCTTCAGTGCTATCGTGATCTGACCCTAATCTAAACTTCCCTGGTGCGAAATTCGCGCGTCTTGAGACTAATTGCTCATACGATTTGAAGTCGCGGCTGGCGAGCGTCACGGTTTTTAGAAGGTCTGGGGCGTGATCTAAGATCGATCGAAGATAGATTGGATCACTCCACCTGTGTGACGCGCCCCACCCGAGCTGTTCCGCGAACCCGTTGAGAAGAACTGGTTGTTGATTCCGGTTCACGGTTTGGAATAACTTCGCAGCCTCACTGATAGACCCTACGGTACTCCAGTCGCACACGCGGTGCTCCACGGCGCCGTAAATCATTGAAACGCGTGCTGGGCTTGCGTTATTTTCTGATGCGTACTCGTATGACGTAGTGACACTGATGAAGCATCGGCACTCCACGCATCGCGGTTCCCACGGACTTGGCACGAGGAGTCCCTAACTTCGTTACAGGAGTTACAATTATGATCCGAACGTCATGCAGCACCAGCACGAGAGACGTCGAGGTGTGGGGAGGGCAACGGCGCCCCCTCGGGTGTTCCGATGAAAACTGACGATTTTCCCGAGGATCGAGAGCCACCACTTTTCCCTCGGACTTTTCAGCTGCACGTCGTGGCACCGAGAGTAGAGACGCAGTGCGCACGCTGGTGTGTGCGACGACGAGATCAGGCGGGCGTGATGACAAACAAGCGATGTTAGCACGGGAAGCGGAAAGACTACTGCGCAGAGTGCTACCCGTGCCCCAACGGCAAGGTGAAATACAGCTGCGTGGAGTGCTTTCCCTGCCCTCACGGCAGGCTGAAAAAAGACTGCTTGGTGTGTATCGGTTGCCCTCACGGGAAGCGGAAAGACAAGTGCGCAGAGTGCAAGCCCTGCCTTCACGGAAAGGTGAAAGCCAAGTGTGCGGAGTGCAACGGGTGCCCCCATGGTAAGGTGAAATATGCCTGCACGGTGTGCAAAAAAACACGCGCAGATCCGCATAGTTCGAAGCGGTTCAAGCTCGAGCCAGAGAGTTTGCCAGAGACAAAACTAGAGCCTCAGTTCAATATTCGAGGCTACTTCAGGGGAGACTGCTAGGCTGCTAGAGGCTGCTAGACTGTTTTTGGTGAAGTGTGAACGCCTCTGGCTACTTGCTTCCACGAGTAAGACACGTACGGTTGTTTTTCTAGGCTTCAAAACAACAAACTAGATATGCTACTACATTCACGAACTCACACACTTTCCTCGTTTGCGGCACGCGCTTCCCTGTGCGCAACAAAAACGTGCAACTCCGTCACCCTCGGCGTCCACGACAACGCACGCTTCGTTTTCTTCCCTCGTCGCATCCATCGCAACTACCCCCCCTTTCAGTCCCTCTAACCTCGCCTCCTCCACTCGGATGGTTTCGCGAAGCACTACAATGGCGCCTCGTTTATCAAGCCCGTCGTTGTAGTGGTCGCACTTGGTGTAGTGCGTACACGCGGGACACCCGCTTTGATTAACGTTGGGTTTAAGTTCGCAGATTTCAACGTCTTCAATTTCGGAATCCAAAAGAGAGGAAATAATCTCGGTGTTGTTATCCTTCACCCCGCAGTCGCACGCGCACACCAGCTCCAGCGAACGTCTCATCAGCTCCAGGAACAGCGGCGCCACCCGTTTCGCGATGCCCACGCCCCCCGGGTGCTTGTCGTACAACAGCAGTCGGCGTGGGGCGTATTGGGTTCCAGACGCAAAACACTCGCACGCGACGTCGGCGTGGTTCACCAACAGCAAAAGGGGAAGCGCGTTTATCAGTACGTGCGACGCGGCGTGTGAAGCGTCGTCAATAGAAACGCCAGCTGTTTTACACAACGCGCGTGCGGTTTCAGGAACCCGGAGCCAGCAAGCTACGGTTTTGAACTCAACAGCAGGCAGCGTAACATGCAAATCCTTTTGGAACGAAACTTCGTCGAACGCGGCGCCGGTGCTTTGGTAGATTTTTCGGAAGCCGGTGAAGGTTATGGTGACGGAACACTCCGCTACTTGTGCAGAGGTATTATTGTTACTTGTGTGTGATTGATTGCTCTGTGAAGCAATACTTTCAACAGGCAACCCATACTCCGCCTGGTGTACCCCCATGGGCCGGTCAGGGTACATGGCTTTACTCCCCGCATGGTCCAATAACTCAAGCGTCGTCGAGTCCAAACTGCTCGTGAAGTACTTGACATCCGCGCGGCGGACAAATGCGGTTTTCTTTGCCACGTCCAGCTTCTTCACTAAAAACGTGCGAGCCTGGTTCAAGTACACCGCGCCGGGGTGTACTGACCAGAACGCTTTAGAGGCTTCAACGGTTTCTATTGTGTTTCCGGAGTCGATGTCACGAATTTCGTATGACTCGCCTTCGATCGTGCGTATGCCGAAGAGTGACGCGGGTGTTTTCGCTCCGACCCAGCGCAACCGCAAGTCACCCTTACTCCCGATACTCTCAGGATCCCGGGCTATGGTCATGGATCGCACGGAGTGGTCTACCGCAGTGCGGAATGCATTGCACGATCCATCTCGTGATATGAAATACGTCGTAGCATCTTTCCCCTCGACCCGCGGATCAATCGGCGATTCACGCGCCGCGCACTCCACGTGTTTCCCCAGAATAACGGAGTTCGAAAAGTCAACCGCCGCGCGTTCCGTGATACTCCCGTCCCACAACCTGTCAGGGTGGTGCATGAAGTACTGGTCTAACGGGCCGTCAAAAGCGACGTAGATACCCAGCGCTCGTTTACCTCGTCTCCCAGCCCGCCCGAACTGTTGCGTTAAACTCGCGCAACTGCCGGGAAACCCTAAATGCAAAGTAGCGTCCAACACTCCGACGTCGACGCCGAGCTCTAAAGCATTCGTCGCGCAGACCGCTTTTAAGTTTCCTGAGAACAGGTTGTTCTCAGTAGCACGGCGATCGGCTGAAGTGTACCCCCCTCTGTATGCCGCTATGCTTTCCAATAAGTGTTCTCCTTTATTGTTCACTAGCAACTCGCGCGAATACCGCAACACCAACTCGCAAAGTTTTTTGGTTTTGCAAAATGCGATGACCCTTAAATTGTGCCGCACGCACTCCACTAGCAGGTGTGCCATCTCAACGATAGGAGAGGCACGTCGTGATTCATTTAAGACTGCTTGTGATTGCGTTGTGACTGTTTGTTGTTGCTTTTTGACTGTTTGTGATTGCCTTGTGCCTGTTTGCCGATGCGAATTACTTATTTCTTGTCCCGATTTAAGCTTTGCAGAAATAGCGGCTTTGCCTTTTTCTTCAGTCGCTTTTCTTTTTTTTGAATTTAAAACAGTTTCCTTCGCGGGCGGGTTCCACATCAGAAACGTCTTGGCGCCTCGAGGTGAACCGTCTTGAGTAACGGAGGTCCAGGTGTTAATAAACGGGTCTATACCCCGACTATCATGACCGACACCTTTTAGTCTTCCAAAGTCGCCGCAAAGATCCTTCGCGTGTGTAAGCGGGTCGCTTATCGTCGCCGACGTGACGACGAACACAGGGTCTGTTCCATAAACTTCCCGGCATACGCGCCGCAACCTGCGTATCACGCATGAAACATGACTCCCAAAAACCCCGCGGTACACATGCGCCTCGTCTAGGACGACAATCTTTAGCCCAGCGAAGAAGTTGCTGTACTTGTGCCGGTGGTTGGGTAGAAACGTGACGTGCAGCGTATCAGGGTTGGCAACGATTAACCGCGAGTCGTTTCGGATTCGCTCCCGTTCTGAATTATCGGTGTCGCCGTCGAACACGCCGACGTCGAACGGGTGGTAGGAGGGGTGGATGGAATTTTCTTGAGTTAATAACTCTTCATCACGTACTCCTTCTCGATCCTCAGCTGCTTGACACCCTGAAACATTCAAAGCGCCTTCAGCAGCCCCCAAACACATGTTCGTGAGTTTCCCAACCTGGTCCCTGGCTAGTGCTTTCGTGGGAAACAGAAACAGCGCCGTTGCGTTTGGGTCTTTTCCCAAAAACTCAAAAGTGGGCGCATTATAGCAAACGGATTTTCCAGACGCGGTGCCGGTCGCCACCACGGTGTTGGTACCACTCAAAACACTTTGAATCGCGGTTGACTGGTGGCTGAACAGCTTTTGATTATCAACCCCAGTCACTTTCAAAGCGCTTACCGTGAACTTTGAAAGGAGGTTGCGGTTGAAAACAGCGGCGCAGTATTTAGCGGGCCGCGCCGGTTCGTCCCGGCGATGCTCGACGCAACTATAACTCTTTGTGCCATTCTTTATGCCATCGTCCCGCATCCCTCGTCCACCTAAGCTGCCGTCTTCAACCGTCAGGTGCTTTATGAATCCCTCAACATCTAGCGAGTCGCACCGCGTGCAAACCGAGCGCGCGCCGGCGAGAGTCTTGCGTTTCTTGTCACCAAAATTAATTTTGTCAGTGTGCTGTAAATTTTCTCCTTCTGGTTTCTCTTTCCCTTTTACTGTTTCGATCGTCTTCGATCGTTCAATAAACACGGAAACCGGCGCAGAAAAAACCGTGGCCCACGCCTGTTCTGAGTCAAAACCTTCGTCATCCATCGCACTATCCACCTCGGCGATCACCAACCGACTCAAAAAAGACCGAAACGACGTACTTGCTCTTTTCGCAAACGCCTCACCCGCGACTCTATTTGTCGTGTCTGGAACATTTCTCGAACCGTCTCCAACCGCATCTGCACCCCCCACGTCGTACGTCGCCCGCGAGGTTCGCGAGCCGTGCACCACGGCTCGCCGGGCCGGGCTTCGTGGTGTATGAGTATTTAGTGTGTCACCAATACTCGCTTCCAAGTTCCCTCCAAAAGTTTCATCCTCGGCGTCGCCTTTCATGCTCGCCTCTACATCAAAAAGCTCGACGAGCGTATCTTTCGCTAACGCGCTTTCCGTGAACGTTTCCGCTTCGTCCTCTTCCGGCATTTCGTACTCCTCACCGATGTTATCCACTGAAATCTCCACTACGCGTTGTTTCAGGGTAAGCGCGCTTGGACACAATTTCGAGATTTGTCGAAGGTCGTCCAACGTCGTGCCTCCCAAGTTTTTCAACGTCGACTCAATTTGCGACCACGTCGATCGAACTCTTTGTTGTTTCAGAAACGAAACGATTTTACTGGTGGCGTCGTAAGCCATAGCCAGGGTTTCGAGTGACGTAGGTAGACCCGAATATCTCTCCGTTTCTGGGTCTAAAGTGTCGCAATTGTTGTCAGGTCCATGAGTGTTCGCAGCCGGCTTTTTGGTTTTCGGTTTTTTGGTTTTTCGTTTCGGTTTCGGTTTCGGTTTTGAGTTTCGCTTTTCGACGCGGTCTTGTTGCCGATCCTGGTCTGTAACCTCCGTATACACCACCCCTTCCGCTTCCGCTCGAAGTTCAGCAAACATCAAATTGCACGCGTGTTTCTCGTTCTCGGTGGTCAGGTCTATAGAGCGACTAATTTCTATAGAGCAATTAGTCGCGAAAGGGACGTCGGCGTCGCTATTTTTCAGGACGTCGCTTCGCCGTGATACTCTGTCCAACGCGCGCATAGAAGCAACACGTGCGTGTCCGCCAACGGGCGCGGCGAGGGGATCGTTTGAGTTACTCGCAGTGTAGCACCCAAGCATGTCGTGATATTCCTCGGTTTCGTTGATGTAGTTCCGAAGGCGGTGGCCTGGACTCGCGGGGGGCTTACGTTCCGCGACCTTGAAGTCGTCTCCCATCGATTTATTTTTCGTCTTACCGTCCTTCGCAACTCTCTTCTTCAACCTCGTATACCCCACGACGGTGAACACAGTGTCCGGTTGCGATGCGGCGGTTGTGTCGCGAAACGGCGCAGTGCCGGCGATCTCGCCGACGGAAGCGCAAAGCAAACGCGCCCTGCATCCGGTTTGCCCAAGCGCGTGCGCCACCGCGGCGCGGACCTCATCCACGCTCGAGTCGGAGCGCACGGTGACGTGCGCGGTGCGGCCTGTGAGGTCCTTCGCCTTGACCCGAACCGTTTCGCCACTCGTATCGTCCCCCATGCTAATGCTTTGAACTAGAATCAACCGTGCGAAAGCATCTTGTGGAAGGCATCGCGGCCGTACCGTGCACCTGGGTATGTCGTGGCTCGCTCGATGACAACCGAAAAAATCTCCCGAAAAGAATTTTCACGAAGCGTCAAATCTAATCATCGCGCGCGCCTATGAGCGCGACGCGCGCTTCGAGCGCCTTTCCTGCGCGCCCGAAGACCATGCCTCGCGGGCGTGGAAAACCTACCTCCGCTGTTTCTGCTTCCGTTGAGCCCTCCTCCTCTGTCTGGACCCAAACGCATTTCACGCTGGATCCGAAAAGCCGAGGGATTTTCATCTGGACCGATACGCTCACGAAAAACCTCCCATCGATGCGCGACACCACGGTAGGCATGGTAAACGTGTTCCTACGGTCCACTAATTGCGCCCTGTCGATCAACGAAAACTGCGACCCTGACGTACGGGTTGATTTGCAAAACGCGTTACAGGCGATCGTTGGCGATACGAACGATTGTGCCACTGATGCACACCGAACTTCCGCAGTGGGCGTGAGTGTTGATTTGCCCATTCACGGCGGAAATCTGGCGCTCGGCACGTGGCAGGGTTTATACCTGCTCGCGTCGGAACCAGGGCCCGTTGAAGTGGTCGCGACGCTATGTGTGTTGGACGAGGGAAACACCAAGAACGTGAAACTCAAAGCGCCGAGTAGAGGGGAGCATGGATGTCAAGACACTTTAAGCGACGCGATGGAAGCGATAAACAAAAAAAGAGGTGGAAAAAATAACAATGCGCTGGTCAATGTCACCGCCAAGCACACCAGTGCCAGCCTCGCGATTATGCGAAGTATTGATGATAATGGCAATACTATCCCACTAGAACCCTTTATGTCCCGCATAGTCCCTGAATCCTGGAACTACCCAAACCAAAAAGTCACGTTCTCGCACACGGACGAAGGCGACGACGACATGCCCGCGCACGTTAAATCGACGCTGCTCGGCGTGAGCAAAACGATTCCACTCGATACAAAAACTGGAAACTTATTCCTCGACTCGAATCAATCCTTGTTCCTCGTCGAGCACAGAGACGGGGGGGGGTTCGCGGGGACGGAGGGGAGCCGGGACGCGACGGTGACAGTTCTTGATGATGGAACAATAGGGCAAACAGTCATCGATATACCTTCTACTAGTTGGAGTGGTAAGACATCCACAACGGACGTGACGTCGGAGGTTCAAAAGACGCTTGATGCTTTTATTTCGGGAGATGAAAATATAAATACTTCAACTGGGTGGCTCCACGTCTTCGCGCCAAACCCTGAGTTGTCCGTTTACATCGGAGAGAACAACGTCACAGAAGGTGCTACGGTTGGCGAGTTATTAGTCCCTGATGAGCACACTGAAAACCGAGCTCAAATAACTCCCGCGCTTGTCGGCGTGTCAATCACGATTCCCTTCGCGGACGGCACGCTTTTGCTTGGGAATTCGCAAGCCGTGATTCTCAACGATTGTTCGAAGAGCGGAGGGTCACGAAAACTCGTCGTCACAGCGCAGGGCGGGACACGATAGATATATCGATAGCTAGTAACAACAGAAGAGCAGGAGTGCTTTACTAGTCTCACGAATACAGGCTTGATCAATGCGATTACGGTCATACTATGTACAATCAATGATTACATAGCTTTTTGGTTTTCCTCGTTGGACTCCGCACCCCTTCACATCCCCGGTTCATTCTTGAACGCTTCCTTCTTCCACGTTTTCGTCCGCGGGCCTATGTTCCCCACGTTCGGCACGAATGCGCTGTCCGCGTCTCGCAACCGCACCTCGTGGTTCCCCTCCAGGAAGATGTCGTGGTGCACCCAGTGGCTGGTGGTCTGGGTCGCGGAGGCCTGCGATGAGGGGGGTGTGGGGTGTGGTGAGCAATCGTAATTCGAACGGAACTCTCACCAGTACCCGCCCGCTCATCTCCGACCTAAAACATCTTGCGCTCCGCTTTCCGTGGGGCGTGTCCCAGGACCACGACGAACAACTCAAAGACCTTCCGGTGCACGAAGAACAGGGTGTTGAACAGCCAGCGTATTGTTTTGGAAAACGTCGACATCGTGCTTTGCGCTTGGAACGCGACGTCCAGCACGGAAACGCGGCGTTTCGAGTGCCGGTGGTCCTTCGTGGGGACGATGGAACACCTTCGTTGGCGGTTACGTACCCTCTGCTCGTACTCACGGTCCGAGGCTGATTTCATGTTCTCGTGGCCCCGGGGGCCCCACGCCATGTCCGAAGAAGGCGCATAGGTAACATCGGGGGTGTGAACGCCGGGAGTGGGCATGGTGCGTGGCGGAATGGGAGGTCCAAGAAAACAGGGGACGATAAATAACGCTAAAAACTTTACACGAACACGCCGCTTCGCCTCCCGTTTTTCTCGATGTACATCTTCTAATCAATCTATCTCACCTCTCCTACGGGTCAAACACGTTGAGCCGAGTTTCGTGGCACAAGGTTTCGTACACAGTTTCTGATACATTCTCGCGACACCAGGCAAACGCGTCGTGTATCTTTGTTGGGTCACTGAATGCGTTTTCAACAACGTTCGCCGACGCCACCACCACCACGTTGGATTCTTGCCCGCTGACTTGCACTAGTTTTACAATTACGGGAGGAGCGTTCGTGATGAAAGTCCCTAACGTATCGCAAAAGCTTTTCAAATTAGCATGAGCTTTACTTCCTTTCGGCCCATAAAAGCAGTTCGCGACGATAGTACCGCTGCTGGAAAGAATGGTCCGCACATCTTGGAGGAACTCTGCTTTCGTGAGATGCTCGGGAATGTTCCCTGCTCCGTCGTAGGCGTCGAGGCAGATGACGTCGTATTTTATTGGTTTCCCGCCGGGCATACACCGACCGATCGCGTCGCGCACGAACACAGACGCATCCTCCACGACCAGCGCGTTTGAATTCACGCCTAGATCCGCGCCGAGCACGCCCATCGCCGCTTCCACCACCACCTCATCGATCTCCACACAGTCGACCATAACGCGAAGCCCGGCGTTTCGCAAAAACACGGGCAAAGACCCGGCGCCTAAACCCACGCACAAGGCTTCTATTTTATTGATATTTCTTCCATTTTCCTTGTAAAGACTCAAACTGAATACGCGACACGCCAAAAGCGTCGTGGTGGCCATCGCGCGCACGTACTCGAACCCCAGCGCGTTTGGCCAGTGCGTGAAATGTTTCAAACCGTCAGGATTTTTATCTCCGTGAAACCAAGGATCGTACGCTAGGCCTTGTTCCACGCCGTCTAACCAAAGCACTCTCCACGGCCCATGCTCTGTAACCTTCACGGTTCCCAATCCTGAGACACCAAGTTTTTCGAAAACAACACCAGGAGGCGACACTCTTAAATGATGATAGTACCCGGCTTCCGAAACTGGACTACACGCCCATCCGCACTCGTAATCCGGGGCTTGCGTGATTGTTTCATTTTTTTGTATCGGACGCGTCGCGACCAAAGCGAACACAGCACCGAGCACGGGATGCCGAAACGGTGTTCGTTTGGTGTTTGGTTTGAAGCGCACGTCGCGGAACACGTAAGTGCCTACCGTTTTAAGTCGGTCTTTATGTTTTCCGACGAAAAACACGCCGCCGCTGGAAAGCACTTTTTTTGTATCGCCGTCGCAGACAACGGTGTCAAAAACAGGGAGGTCATCGGAGTCATTCATGTCGGAAGGTGATTCGTCCCCTTGTGACGCTTCGTCTTCCGAAGCTTTGATATCCTCTTCGTCTTCAATAGCCTCTCTAATAAAGAAGACGTCCTCGCCGTTGGGGTGCCACCTTTCGTTTTTCACGTTTGGAATAGTTCCACCTCGTTTCATTGAAACTCTTTTCCCAGACACGAAGCCGACAATCTCGCCTTGACGTAAATCGCGCACAGCGCACACTCCTTTTTCCGTCTTTCCAACACGACCCTTCTCGAACGGCTCAGAGTTTGTAGAGGTAGCACTCATGGAAAACGGGGCATTACCCACCAGTTTGTCTTTGTCTTTCCAATGTTTTTTGGAACGAATCAGCCAAACGCACAAAGAATCGATTTCTTGTTTCGTCGCAGCACTGTATCCCGGGTAGTAATTGAACGTTTTTGGGTTTACACACGTAGACAAATGCGTAGACTCCATGTTATCCCCGAATTCCTCGAAGCGCGCCAACACCGACCCGGGATACACCACTCCGTCAACGTCGTGTCGGTGAAAAAACAAATCCTCGCCCTCTAGGGTGTCGTCCTTCGATTGAAAAAAAATTCCATAAAGCGCCGGCGAGGTTAACAATTCGGCAACGGCGACCGCCTGGTCTCGTGATTTAACCCTAGTTATTGAGTCTACCGAAACAGCCGGCACACCATACCTCTTCGGGTACACGAACAGGGCTTCTGCGGACATTTCGTTGTCGTGCCACGTCGACGCAACGACCGATCCGTCGGGTTGACACAAAACGCCGTCGCCGTGCCGACACCCGTCTTTATATTCCCCATAGAACACAACCTTGCCACTCGCGTCGAATTCCGTGACCACGCCGCGTAGCTCGCCGTCGGTGTATACGCCACGTTTTGTGCAGCCGTCGTTTGACGTGTACACTGCGGGGCCGTGGCACACGCCATCTTTAAAAGTGCCGCAAAGACGGTCGCCGCCGGCGGGGAAAGGATTTTGTGTTTTTTTGTTTTCGTCATCATCCCGATCCCCTTCCCAGTCATCCGGCGGGAACCTTAGTGTGCCTCTGCCGTGTCGTGTGCCTCGTACGAACCGGCCTTCGTGCCACACCCCGTCGTCGTCTAGCCGTAAACGGCCGCGGCCGTGAGGAAGGCCGTCGGAATCTCGCTCGCCCTCGTATACCAAATCGTGAAAGTCGGCGGAGGGTTCGCTCTCGCCTTCCCCATCCCTACCCCGGCGACCCCGGGCCATCCCGCGAGGTCCTCGAGGCACTCTAAGTGCCTCGAGGTCGCCGCGGACGTCGCCGCCACCCGCACGTGCGCGCGAGAATGACCAAACCCGTGTTCTCTCCGCGCGACAGCCGACGTTAGTTTTCAGGCAGTCTGACCTCGACGTGCCACGCGCCAACCGAAGCCGCGTCCGAAAAACGGTCAACGACTTCGATTTCACGGGACCCGCCGACTCGACACCAGCCACAACGCAGGCGCACGGCGCGGCGGAGACGCGAAGAAGGCGTTCCGCGACTCGCAACTCACCGGGTTGGAGTTTGCCAAAGGGGGAACACTCGCCGTTCCCGCTCGGTGTGACCAGCGGGAGCTCGTTAACCGTCTCGACATCCGAGAAATCGCGAAACCAACGGATCTTTGACTTTCGCGTCAATCTATCGCGATGCCGCGCGGGGGAGGCGGCGCCCGGAAGGTCCGACCCGATGGCCAGAACATGCGATGCGTGGTACAGCTACTCACAGCAGGCGCGAAGAGTAAGTATATAATAGTCTGATGTGGTGCCCCGCGATGATGTACCTACGCACATCCCATCTTACTCATTTCGCGAATGCCGTTTCTCACCCTCTCTTCTCTTTCTTCTCCCCGCAGGCTCCCGCCGCGACGTGACCGTCGCGGCGCGGCACGTCGCGTTGATCCGCCCCGGCGCCGCGGAGGCGCAAAGCGACGACACGTACGAAGTGGACGACTGCTTCGGCAGTGATTTGGGCACCGCGGAGGCGTACAAGCGAGTGCTGCATCCGAGCGTCAAGAGCGTGGTGGATGGCTTCAACGCCGCTGCGCTGACGATGGGATGCACTGGGTCTGGCAAGAGTACCCTGTTGCACGGAAGGTCAGGCGACGGCACTGCAAGACTAGCAATCAAAGCGTTATTTGAAGCCCTGCACAACAAAGCTGCACACGTCGGCCTAGCGTTATCCCAACACAAAGCCTCGGGCGGCGGCGGCCAAGCGATGGAGTTCGCGGTGGACGCTTCGTTTTGTGAAGTCTACGAGGAGCGCGTTCGCGATTTGTTCGCGGGCGATAATGCTAATAGAGCTGGCAAGTCTAATCAAAAGAGAGAGGGAAGCTTTCTTGAGGTTGAGGAAAGCTCGGATGAGGGTTGGCACGTCGCGGGGTTGACGAACCGTTCCGCGCCGGATGCGCAATCGCTGCAGCAAGCGTACGCGGCGGCGCTGAATCAGCGGGTCACTGGTTTGAGCGAATACGGGCACTCGAAACACGACCGAGCCGCGTCTATATTGACCCTGAAAGTATCGCAGTACGTCCCCGGTTTGCCTGAAAGGGATAAAAGCATGACTCCAAGCCAACACTTAGTGAACACGTTGATCATCGCGGACTGTCCAGGCGCGGAACCGCTCGCAATGGACCCCGCGGTTTTAAGACTAAGGGAAGGCGCGCGGTTGAACCGAGCGGTGCTGTCAATGGCTGGGGTGGTCCGGGCGCTGGCGACGCAGCGACGCGAGTTCGCAGGACATGGTGACAGTGTGCTAACGAAAGTGCTGAGTGAACCTTTAGGAGGCAACTGCTCCACAACCTTCATAGGGACGTTGAAGTTAGGCGAGTGGGAACGATCAGCGGCGGTGATGGATTTATTGGAAAACGCGCGAAGGGCGACGACATTTCCGGTGGTGAACGACGACGCCGCACGAGGGTTGCAGCAAAGATTAAGGTCACGGATGCTCCAGATCAACGACGCACGTGAGACGTACCGCGAACAAGTCCAATCCACAGGCGCGGACGGCATCGATCCGCAGAACATCGGGTTACAGATGGCCAAGCTGCACGAGCTGGAAGGACGTCTGTTGGAGGAACGCGGCGACAAGGTTGAGCTGTTACAGGAAAAGGAAGCGTTGCTGGAACGTCTGCAAAGGCTGAACGGGATGGACAAGGAGAATTTGGCGGAGAAAGAGGAGTTACAGGCAGCTTTGATTCGGAGTGAAGAGGATAGGTTGGAAATCGCTCGTGCACTAGTAGAGGTACAACTCGAAGCCAACGAAGCGCAGTTAGCGGCGGAGAAAACGCGACACGACCTCGTGGAGCGTGTGCACGAACTGGAAGCAAGAGCCATCGCGAGTGAAGTCAGGGTCAAAGGCGCAGAGCAAGGCTTTGGAGAAATGAGAGAAAAATCCGGAGGCCTCGAGGTGAAGAACGAACAGTTGAGACTAGCGTTACAGCAAACTCGAGAAGAGCTAGAGACTGATTTAACAACCCTACGCTCGGAACACGCGGACGTTATGGGCGAAGTCGGCGGTTTGAAAGCGCAAAACGCGGATTTGATCGTGGACGTGGACGAGTTGCGCAAACGCTTGGCATACGAGCAACGACGGGCTGAAGAGGCGGAGGCGGAGCGGGACGACTTCCGAGCGGTGGCGGAGAAGGAAGGCGGGACGTTGCAGAAGAAGGTGGAAGCGGCTGAACGCGCGGCGGAGGAGGCTATCGCCACCGCTGAAGCGTCAAAGAACAGGTTAGTGTCTGCTGCAGAACAGGAACGCGATGAAGCCGTAGCCGCTGCGAAAATCTCACGCGAAAACGCGGTGAAAGCGGCGCAGGAGGAGAGGGACGAGGAGGTTGCCAAAGCGCGAGCGGCGAAGGACCGAGCCGTGGACGACATTCGTAAGGAAATGAAAGCCCTGGTGTTTGAAGCCAGGCGGGAGAAGGAGGAAGCCGTGGCGACGGCGCACGCAGACAAAACGTCTACTACCGCTTATCTTGAAAACGACAGAGACGCGCGAGTCGCCAAGGCGGAGAAGGACAAGGAAGAGGCGGTTCAGAAGGCGCAGCGGGACATGCTCTCCGCGGTCGCGGAGGCGCACAAGGAAAGGGACGAAGCCGTGGAGAAGGCGGATAAATTAGCTGCGCGTGAGGTGACTCAAGCGCTGGAGGAACGGGACAACGCGGTGAGGAAGTTCACCACGGAGACTACCCGGTTGCGGGAGCTGGCGGATACGGCGTTGTCCAAAATTGATGGAGCCACGCGGGCGTTGGAAGCCAGTAAAAGTAACGAGAACAGGGCGCGTGTCGAAGCGGATAGAGCCCTTGGAGAGTGCGCACAACTGAAAGAAAAACTCGAAACTTCCCGAGCCGAGTACACGTCAAGGATCAACGAGTACATGTTACAAGTCGGCGAGTTGGAACGCGGAGCGCAGGTTCTTCAGGTGGATCCAAACTCTGAACACGTGTTACGCCCTTCGCAACTATCGGACGCGGCGCAGGCGATGGCCAAGGACCTGCACCGAGCTGCGGCGGCACAAGTCGCGGAGTACAGGCACGAAACCGAACAGCTGCACGACAACCTGGTTAAAACACAAAGGGATTTGCGAGCGTTGTACGCGGGGTACCGCGCGTTGCGGCACCGGTACGAAGACGTCGCGCCGGTTGTGATCACGGAGCACGGCGAGTCCAAAGCCGCCGCGGCGCCGCACGAAGACGAGATTCTCAAATCCCCTCCCACGCCGGCGCAGGCGAAGGATTCGCAAGGTGACACCAGGGGGCTTGCCAGCAAGCTAGCGGACTTGAAGGAAGAGAACGCAAAGCTAAGCCAGGCGTTGAGGTTAGCGGCGTTGGATGGGAGGGGGCCGCTGGCGCCGGCGAACGCGAACAGAGGGGATATCGAAAACAATTTCGCGTCTGGAGATTCCAAACAGATCGATTCCGGAAATGGGGATTCGGTTCTTTTCTTCGACGGCGAAAAGAAACGGTCAGGCGAGCTGGACACAGAAATGACCGGTTCCAAACCCGCCAAGCCCCAAGACACGTTTGGGTTCACTGGCGGACACAATGAGAACGCGCGGTTACGAGCAGAGAACTCCAGGTTACAACAAGCCATCGACTCACTCAAAAAGGTTCGCCCGAGCACGAGCGAAGAGGACGTTCAGCGCGAAAACGGCAAGCTCAAGGTTCAGCTCGCGGCGCTTGCGAATATGGACAAAACGCGGGCACAGCTGGCACACGAGCTTGCGGAGATCAAAACAAAACTGTCCGAAAAAGAAAAGGAAATTCTCGATACCAAAAACCACAACGCGCGAAACGCATTTACGGAGCAGCGGGCGGCGATCAAGGAGTTCACTAACCGGGTGCAGGCTGAGCTGGAGAAGGAAAACCGTAATCTCCAAACCCGAAGCGCGATGGCGGAGGAGCAGATCAAGGAAATCAACGCGTACATGGCGCAAAGCACGCTGGCGTACCAGAAGGAAATCATGCGCTTAAGGAGCATCATTCAAGCGACGGCGCCGGAACGGCTGCGCAGTCCGCGGGGGTTGGGTCAGGGTGGTGGTGGAGGCGGTCAGAGTAACAACGCTACCACTACTTTGGGCGAGAAGCAGCACAGGGACGACTTGGTGTCGAAATCCACAGCAGGTCTCAATTTAGACAAGATGCGGAAATCAACCGTCGGGTTCAACGCGGTGAGCGCGCTGCGAAGCTCGCAAGGGCGGAACAACGCGCCGGCGGTGGACCGGTGGGTCAACGACGGGCACTGATGATGAGCTGTGGTATTTTTTATCGAATTTCAACGCCGTGTCTTTTTCTGTACCTTTTTCTTTCACCGCCGTCGTCGAAGCCGAAGTAGCTTTGGATGGTGAACGGCTCGGGCTCTTGCTTGATCTCCGGTGAACTCTCCGGCTCACGTTTGATTCGCTTCGAACTTGGTAGATCCGCGCGTGCCGCTTTGCATGCCATGCAGTTTCTTTTCACCCTGCCGTGGGGGCAAGGGGTGCACACCGCGGAGTTGCGTTTCGCCTTCCCGTTGGGGCAGGGTTTGCACTTCGCGCAGCTGCTTTTCAAATTGCCGTGGGGGCAGGGGGTGCACTCCACGCAGCTGCGTTTCACCTTGCCGTGCGAACACCGCTTCTTTCCCATCGTTCGTGCGCTACGACACTCCGCGCACACGCTTCTGCGCACACCGGAAACGATAAGGTTGGTGTCGTGGCTTCGTTTGTTCCCATTTTTTCTGTCGACTCTCATGAAAACTGCACTCCGACCTGCGACACTTCCTCGGACGCGGCGATATGTCCGCCGCACGTTCGTTTCAACACGTTGCCCCCCCCGTTCGTGATGCGGGCCTCCCCTTCCATAGGCGGAGCGCCGTGAAACGCCCTGTGGCGGTCAGGGCTGTGGCGACCGCACCGAAACCCGGCATCGGCAAGGGTACGGGTGATTCGGGTCTTGGTGTGAGCTCATCCCTAAACAATCAAGTCAACACCGCCACGCCCTCCACGCGTTCCGCGACGAACATCCCGGTGGTGGATTTACGCGAGTCGGACGATGCGTGCGCGTCAATCGTACGCCAATCCCTGTTCCACGGCGTCGGGTTCTTCCACGTCGTAAACCACGGCATTCCATCTGAACTATTCAACAAGGTGATTCAATCTGCGACTCAGTTTTTCGACCAACCGTACGACGCGAAACTCAAACTAACGGTAGGGGACATGAAACTCAGTCGCGGGTACGAAGTGAGTCCTGAGCATCTTGCTGAGATAGTCACTACTGAAAATGAAGATGTAGGGGCAATTAGTCAGGAAAAAGAAACTCAATCCTCCGAACCGAGCGCTCTCTGCAAAATCGCGGGCGAGCGCTTCTCCATGGGCCCTTTTGATTTGCCAAAAGATGATTACCATCGCGGCGAAGACGGCGAATTGTTCTTCGCCCCGAATGTCTGGCCAAAGGATGAGTTAACAGACCAGGAAGATAACCTACAAACCTCCATGCAGAGCTATTACTCTGAGATGGAGGTGCTTTCGAATCGATTACTTCGAATTATCGCGGTCGCGGGTGGTGCGCCTGCTGATTTTTTCGAGCCTTTCGTCGGCAAGCACGTCTCAAATCTCCAGGTTGCTAATTATCCGAGCTTGCGCGCTATGGACTGGGGTGACGCGTCGCAAATACCACCTCGAAAGAAAGCTCACGCGGACAGTGGAACGCTTACAGTGCTAGCGCGAGGCGTGGGGGCTGTGAAAACCCACGTATCAACTAACTCAAAAAAGGCTGGGCTACAAGTTCTCGACGGCGAAAAATGGCGCGACGTCCCCGTTTTACCCGGCGGCGACCTCGACGGCCCAAATGGAAAATCGCTCTTAGTCAACGTGGGCAACCAGCTGCAGCGCTGGAGCGACGACCGGTGGCCTTCCACGAAACACCGAGTCACGAACCCACCATTAATTGACGACTCTGACTCAAGAATAAATCCTAAACAATCCTCCACTCGACGCACGTCGATTGCGTTTTTCCACAAGTCGAACTACGACGTGACGATCGACCCGGGTGATTTTCTCAAATTCGGCGGGTTTGAATTGAAACAAGTGTCGGGCAATAATCCCCCCGCCACCGCGGGCTCTTTATCCCGAGTGGGGATGTTACGTAACTTCAGTGAGCAAGGCATGTCTAGCAGAGAATCGTCTATGAAGTACCACGAGCAGATGATGGGAGTTGAGGAGGCGCAAAAAGCAGAGGGGCGGGAGGGTCTGGAGGGTACGGAGGGCGGAGTACATTCACAAAAGTCAAAGGGTAACGCTTTTTCGAAGAAATCGAGTCGGGCGTCAAAAGTGAAGTGTTTCTGTCTCCCTCCGGACGGGGACGGTTTGGGTCTCGACCGGGGTTCAGATGACCGGGGCGCGGGGCTGGGGAACGACAACCCGCAGCAAGGGTGCCCGGTATGCAACGGCACGGGGTGGAAGCCTTGCGGGCAGTGCGACGGCACCGGATTAAACCAAGAAGATCTTTTCGGGGGAAAGTTCGTAAAAGGAGATACGTGCTGGCTCTGTTCCGGGAAAGCCAAAACCATGTGCGGCAACTGCATAGACTTGACGGATACGTTTTAGGTTAGGTTTTTTAATGTGTAAGTGTTCTATTGACTATCCTACTTCATCTATTTGTCTATGACTGATTAATCACTAGTATCACTAATACGTGTCACCCCAACTACGGTGTGCCACTTGCCGCACGCGACGCTTTTTACGATTTTCTTTTCGTTTCTTTCACCGTTATGAGTATTCTCCTCACCGCTGTTCAGGTTAACTTTCGTTGGCACATTCCTATCCTCAAAATCCCCCAACCCTAACTGCCCGTACCCGTTCCACCCCCATGCGCAAAGTTCGGAAGTTTTCGTAACCACACAAGTGTGACGCGCGCCGCAGGAAATTTTGGACACGAACGTTACCGAGGTATTAGAGCTATTAGAGCTATTAGAGTCTTCTCCTTCGTCTCCTACTTCAGAGTCCCACGGGAACTCCACCAGCGCTGGCGTCCCTGCCGCCGCCCCAACTACACACGCCTCTGGCGGTACCCCGAGCTGTCCATCCCGGTTGCTCCCAAACGCGTACACCGAGCCAAGCGAGGTCAACAAAACGGTGTGCGCACTACCAGCGGAGCACTGCACAAATTTCCCGACTCCCCTAAGCGCGTCGACTCGCTTCAGCGCCGATACGTCCTCGCACCCGTCATGCCCCAGCTGCCCGTGCAAGCCCCACCCAAACGTCCACACCTCGCCGTTGGAATCGAGCAAAACGCTGTGCTCACTGCCGGCGCATGTGTACGTGAATTTTATATTGTTAGTATCGCTCGTGGTCGTCACGGGCGTGGCGGCGTTCCTATCAACGTTACGCTCCGTTCCTCGCTGTCCTTTGTTGTTTTCGCCCCACGAATATACTTCCCCGTTATCGGTGAGCGCGAGGAAGTGTTTATCACCAGCGGCGAGTTGCTTTAATTTAATTTTATTGTTCGAAAGCGTGTCCGTACTCCCTAATGCTAGCCCTAATGCTAACACAGCTGTGGTGCTTGAATCGCTTGAATCTCCACTCCAGCCGAGACGAACGAGGTCGCTTTTATTTTTTTCGTCCGCAACCAAAACGGACGCGAACCCAACCCCGGCTGGTGCTCTGCCTTGAATCTCCTTTGGCCGCCCGTCATCTGGAAACTCCGACTCGACAAGGTAATCACGGCATGTACCCCAGCTCCACAGCGTCCCGTCGTTCCCACTGCCCACTGCGAAGCCCCACCCGCCGGGGTACATGGTGGTCAGGGAAGGCCGATGATCTACGTCATCGTCGTTCTCGTCTCGTGGAAAACACGGTGTTAAGTGAGTGGTACGCTTCGGGTCGTCCTCCCCGTCACCGCCACCTCTGGGCAGGTACCCACACTGGAACCACTCCAGATCACTCATCGCATCGTGGGGAAGTGCACACCGAAGGGTGTGTTGCGTGTGCGCGACTGTGGACCACGACTGGAAGCACCTCGTGTTTTCGGTGCTGAATAACGACTTCGCAGGTCGGCTTTTCGGCGAGGGTTTTTTCATTTAAGTGCCACATTTTGGTGCACATCGGCCGCGCCCGTCTCGCATCCGATGGAGATTCTGGCCACCGAGAAGGAGCGCAAGGCGCTGAAGGTGGGCGAGATCCGCGAGATCTTGGAGAGCGCGGGGATCGACTCCAAGGGGACGAAGCACGTGCTGTTGGAGAAGTTGGAAGAGGTGCGTCTTGATGAATCTTATTTCGTGATTTCGAAGAGAATGATCTGAACGACGCGTGCGCTCATCGCGTCGCATCGCATCCCATCGCATCGCGCCATCGCCCACGTATACTCCTTCTATACTCCTTCTGACCATGTGAACCCCATTTCATCCCCAACCACAGCTGGTCGCTTCGCGCGCGGTCTCCGCGACAGCACCTGACACCGCCGCCGACGAATCTGCGCCTGCCGATGTACCGGGTGAGGTGCCTGCTCCTCCCACCACGGAGGTGCCTCCCTCCCCCGTCGCGACAACAACAGAAACCACCGAGGTTCCCCCTTCCCCCGTCGCTGCAAAAGAGGAAACTCAACAGGATGATAATGAGGAGGAGGATGGCGGCGAGCACGACGTGTTGATAGCGCCGCTGCCCGAGGACGTCGTCGACACAGACACGTTCATTACGTTCGTGAAAGGGGTCCTGATGGGTGGTGAAGCCGATGACGATTCCGAAACAATTATTAACACAGCTGTTTTGGGAAATAAGTCCGCGGGCGTGGTGACATTCGCATCCGAGAAAGACGCAATGGACGCATTGACTTTACTAAGAAAATACGTCCAATGCGAATTGAAGCGCAAAACGCTGTGGCCCAACGAGCTGGTTCTCTTCGACCCGAAGCGAACGAGCATACGCGTTTCAAACGTCCCTTCTACGATAAACGAAGACGTCGTGCGACAGATTTTCGGAACCTACGGAGGGGTGCACAAGGTGGAGATGGGACCTGACAAGTGGCATGCAATCGTGGCGGACGGACAAGACTCGTCCGACGTCGTCGTCGTGACCATGGCGGACAGGGACGGCGCCGAGACCGCGAGCGCGGCGCTGTCAGGGGTGTACCGGTTCGAGGAGGGGCAGGAGAACCCGGTGGCGGTGAGCTGGTGTTCAGTAGAGCCTGAGGTTAATGTATCTACCGGTGTGGGTGAGAAACGCAAGCGCGACGACGAGGAACCTGAAACTACAAAAAGAGTTTCCGAGCGCCAAATCGCGCTCGTCGGCGTTCCCGAAAACGTTTCTGAAAGTGACATCGCTGGGTTTTTCGAGTGCGAATCGAACGAAAACGCGTTCGTCACGTTGTTCCCTGACTCGAGGACCGCGTTCGTGACTTTCGGCGATGAAAAAACCGCAACGAATGCAATCATAACGCACGGCGTCGCCGGAACCCTGCGCCCGCCCGGCTCACCGGTTCCATTGACGCTGCGAAGACTTATAGTAAACGTGGAGTTACGACCGGAGATAAAAAAACGGGAAAAAGCCCCCCCTGTTGGTGTGTACCCTCCCGTCCCCAAACCAGGTCCGCAGTATGGCGAGCCGAGCTCGAAGGTATACATAGGTTCCATACCGGCGCAGTACGGCGATTCAGAGGTGCGATCCATATTCAGCACCGTTGGCAAAATCAAGGAAGTTAAGATTTTGCGGAGGAACGACGGGAGCCATAAAGGGTCTGGATTTGTGCAGTTTCACGACATCCAAGCCGCTGAACGCGCGATCCACTTCATTGACGGGAAGTACGTTCTGAACGCACCAGGGTTTCCACAGCAAAAGCCGTTGTACATGAAGTTCGCCGCGGTCGGGGGGGGAGGTGGGAGGCAAGACGGACGTCGACAGCCTCAGGGAAGTGGATATGGGAACTACGGCGGGCAGGCGATGGGTGCGATGGGAGGGTACGGAGGGCATGGATGGTACGGGCAGGCATACGGCGGGTACCCGCAGCAGCAGGCGTATGGCGGGTATGGCGCGCAGGCATATGGAGCGCAGGCACAGCAAGCCGCTGCGTACCAGCAGTATTACGCGCAACAGGGCGCGGCGCAAGCATACGCGCAGCCGGGCGACCCGTCGGCGTACCAGCAACCTCAGTACGAGCAGCAGTACCAGCAGCCGCAGGGCGGGTACCCGCAGCAATGGCCGCCGCAGCAGTGAGAGGTGAGACGAGTGTTGAAATATTAAAGCAACGAAGTACAGTACTGGTATTACAGCGAGAAGTGTTTGTCACAGCGCGAGATGTAAAGTTTTGTCCCATCGTTTCCGCCGAAAACCGTAAAGCCTTTGTTTCCACCACGTTGCACCTTGTGCTGTTCCGCCTTGATGCTCGCATCGTTCTCCGCGGTTCTCACCGTGTTCTTAGCAAACACGTCACAAATCTCCTTGTGATATGGGCAGTCCGCCATCTGGCACGTACTGGAGCAGTAACACGCCCGTACTTTGGCAGTAGCAAAGCTCCTGGCGCATTTTTTTGCAGCGTCTTTGCCACAAGTGCGACACGAGAAGATCAGATCGTCTTGGAGGCACCCGGGGGAGATTTGGCATCTACCACCGAATCGTCACAGAAGTAAATGCTTTTGCGCTCCGTCTGGGAGAGCAGGTTGTGATTACTACGGGGGGTTGGGTTAGTGCGGCGTTCTCAGATCTCACCGTCTCTTCGTTTTCGGGGCGTTTTAGAAAGTTCTTGGAAACTACGAAGTCGATCTGCCAAAACCTGAGAGCTATTTTTCTCGCGATATTGGCGATACAGACAGCGAGTGTGAACTTGAATTTACAAATCTATAGAGGTTGTGTTATTAAAACGAGCGCGTCCAAGCGGACTACACACGCGCTTCAGGGCTCCGAAACTATAAATACCGGGTTCCACGCCCATCCGTCGCTCTATAAAATCTTTTTTGTTTTTCCATTCGTTCGGACGATTTATTTGTCGTTTTGTCACGCTCAATGTACACTGTACATAAACTTGGCAGCACACACCTTCTTAGTAAGGCGCGTGTCTTCCCCCTCCTTCGCCTCTTCCTCTCCCGCTCCCTCGGCCTCGTCCACGTCCGCGTCCGCGTCCGCGTCCTCCCATCATGAACGGGTTCATCATCATCATCATAGGGTTCATATACGGGTTGAAGCCTCCTCGTCCGCCTCTGCCGCCCCTGCCACCACGTCCTCCACCAGCCTTCATCCCAGGAACGTTTGTGCGTTTCGCGTTCACTTTCAACTTACGACCGTGAATCTCAGTGTCGGTGAGGGCAATAGCATTTTGCACCGCGTCCGTCTCCAGAAACTCCACGTACGCGAACCCCTTTGGGTTTTCGAATCTGTCGGTTAAGATTGTGACACGATTGACAGTCCCGCACCCCGCGAAGTGCTGCTGCAACTCTTCAGGCGTGGTGGCGTAATCCACACCGCCGACGTGTACGGAACGAGCGTCGGCTTCCTCACGGTTCGCCTGGCCCTCAGCATCCCCCCCGCCGCCGCCGCCGTTCATCTCTTCCTCCACGGCCGTCTGCATCTCAGATAGCTTCTTCGCCTCGTCCTCCATCTCCTGAAGCTTAGCCTTCATCGCCAGGAGTTCCTGTGTGGGTAATTAGTCATGTAGACAAAAGGAAAGAAAGAAAGGGGAGAGATATGGTTTGTGGTGGCTCGGGGGCTCTTTTGTTTATACTCGTGGCTTAAGTTGTGGGTGTCGGGTTGTCTTCTTTTTTCTCCCTCTTTTGCCTTTTTTGTAGAGTTGGGCCAATTAAATTCTTTAATTCTTTGTGTCTGAGTTAGAATGGCATGTGTATGTATACCTCTATACATCACGCCACCAATGCTCTCTTTCGGGCCTCTTATCGTCTTTTCTTTGAGCTTTGTCACGAGCTCTTCGGCCCTGAAGAGCTCTTTGTGAGCGCGTCCGTAGCGCGTCTTTCGGGTGGAATGAAAATCATGACATAATTCGAGGAAAAAATAATTGGGGCTGGGGATGCCCAAATGGCCTCCCCAAAACTCGTGTGCAAATTCAACGCACCTCCGATTCCTCCTCGCCGCCTTCCTCGTCAGGAAGCTCGCCGGCGTACGCCTGGATGGATGGATGCGGGGTTGTGAATGTCAGCGCGTGGTCGTGGTGTCGACTGGGGAATTGTCGAGTGGGGATTATGCGTACGGATTCATTCGGGGGGGAATCTCCGGAAGATCATGTCGCACGTACGTCGTCATCGGCCATCATCGCATCGTCATCGGGGGCGGCATCAGCCTTGGATCGGCTCGCGCGGGGCATCTTGACGGGTGGGTTGCAGGTGCGTGGGGAGCGCGCCGCGTGACTAGATGTGAGACGGGGACGCGTGTTTGGCAATTTCGTGACTCGTCTCGGGAAAAGGCCAATTAATCCAGGCTGGACAGATTTAAGAACAAAAAAAGCTCGCCCATCCGTATGCGACGCCACTACCTTTGACAGGTCATCAATCGTCTATGTTACAAAGAAACCCCCCTAATTACACGTCAATCACGTCATCCGCGTCTATGTCAATCGTCGCGCCAGCGTTGCTATATCCACCGCTCGCTTGTCCGCCGCCGCTCCCTCCGCTTGAGAAATTTCCATCGTCTGCCATTACGGCATCTGCCCCCCCAGCGCAGTCCTTGATCGTAAATTGCTCCCCCCCGTCCATGGCGATTGTCGCGTCCACAGTGGTGACCCCGTTCGCAGTAGTGCTCACGGCTTGCACCTGCGCCCTTCGTCCCGAACTACTTTGCAGCAAGAATCCCACGGTCGTTTGCGTCGCGGAGACGCCGTTGATGCTCGTTGATGAACTCATCTGGGACATGGGCGGCGTCGCGGTAAAGTCACTCCCTAGCGCATTTCTAATTCGCGAATCAATCCGACACGCTCGTACCGCTGAATCGTACGTCACCGCACTCGCCTCCGCCGCGACGCTCATTTGCTCCTTCAACCCAGACGCGGCGTTGTTAATAAGGCCGCTGATGGCTTTGCCCATCAACCCGTCGCCGAAGAACTGTTTTCGGGTTTCATCATTGATGAGGGCGTTCTCTTGCTCTTTCTCTCGTTTCGCAAGCTCTCCCTTCGATTTCTTGAACGGGTTGATCTTGTCCAGGAAGCTCTCCTCAGACGCGGCTCTGGGGCGCAATGTACAGCGACCCTGCCGGCGAATGCGGTGTACTCTGCGAGTCTCGGGACGAGTCGAGAAGGTTCGCGACGAAATTCTTGTCCTGGCAACGACCTTGTTGCCGCTGATGCCAGACCCTAGGTGCGTGGTGTGCAGTGAAGCCAGCATAGTTACGTTCTCGTACGTCCCTTGTGTGTTTCGTCGGGTGTAAACTTCAAAAGCCCACGGCGTGGGTGCGCGGGGCGTTGTGTCGGGCGTCTTTCGCAATTCTGAGATACGGAATCTGACTCGGACCGAATATTTGATGTCACGATTTCATCGCAGCATTCCGCGCTTGATAGGTGTTCCTCTGACCGGGTCGAAACCAAGCAGTTGAAAGGAATCGCGAGGTCGTATCCGCCGGTTCGAGATAGTTGTGACGAAATTGAAAACAAAGTCAAGTACCACGCGCCCCCCATTGGAAGCACACCACGACTGCGCAGACACTTCTGCTTTACAGAGACCTCCGCGAAGAAAGCGACACGCACTCGGCAAGGGCCGCGCATGAACGTTTGGTGATTGGCCTAGGATTCACTTACGGTAAGTGGCGAATCCCTCGCGGCTCCGATTCGAAGAATCTGCGTGCTTTGAACCAAGAAAGGCACTCGATCGTTGTTGCTCGTGATGGCTGTTGAGGACGACGTCGCGTCCGGTGCGGATGGCGACGCGCCTAAACAAAACTGGGGCGCGGACGAGGATGACGACGCGTTGCCTCCGCTGTCGAACATGGGATGGGCGGATGATGACGACGATGAGCTCCCCCCATTAGATCCCGCGTGGGCGAATCTCCCTGTTCCCACGTCTCCGGTTCGGGAGAAACCCGCGGCGGCGTTTCGATCGAGAGACGCTGGCGGTGGAGGCGATGCGGGACGTGGCAGTGTGTTCTCACGCTTGGGCGACGGAGGAGGCAACGCGTGGAGAAGACCGGATGCGCCTGCCGATCGCGCCCCCCCCCC
>MDSY01146205.1_pt1 | contig 43106 bp, 36 predicted proteins | sample 811131 | NCBI WGS metagenome assembly MDSY01 (sample SAMN05326643, study PRJNA326480) | marine metagenome | isolation source: seawater | place: Atlantic Ocean: South West | collected 2010
GGTGCCATTTGGACAGCTAACGGCAACTATAGTTTTATTAATAATGATAACAGTCAAACTAATATAACAATCACGACTAAATTTGGAGCTTGGAATTATTTCCCCAATAACGGAATTAGTGAAAGAATGCCATGGTATATAAATACTACTAGCCGGGGAATAATCACGACAGATGATGGTAGTGGTGATTGGTGGGGAACATTAATTTCTGCCAGCGGAGCTTTTGACCCTTCGCCTTGGATTAGTATTTCAAATGGTGGACCAAACAATCCTAACCCCGCAATTATGTGGTATTGGGTCAGATAGGATTTTAAAAAAGCTACTATGATAAAAAAGTTTTATTATTATTTCTGTCTATCGTAATCAAGTGCACTATTCAATTATGCTACTAGGACTTTGTGTTGATTTACAATAAATAAACTGTTATTTTAGTATTATTAGGATTTGATATTATTACCATAATGGCTTTTTTTGGCTTATTGCAGGAATTACTGAAGATGATATGCCTGTATTAAGGACAAGTCCCCCAGACTGGTAAGTTAGGACTTACTATGCCAGAACCTGCACTAAAATTAGAAGGTAAAGTGCTAATATTTTAACACACCATCCTGATAAGTCTTGATTAAATGCAGTTGTACTCTGAAACATTTCTGTCATATTAGTCACACTAGAAGTATTCCAACTTCCTATTTCTTGATTAAATAATGATGCATAAGCAAGTATTCCAAACATATCAGACACATTAAAAGTGTCTCAGCTCCTATGTTTTGATTAAATGCAGTCAAATTTCTAAACACATTAGACACACTAGAGGTATTCCAGCTTCCAATAGGGTAATTTTTATAGTTTTGCCCTAAAAAATCTTCTATAACTTTTATACTTCTATAGCAGTTTCGATTGTGCCAAGAGTCATTACCCGACGTGCTGCCAAACTCCACATCGTCTGGATATGCACCAACAAATTCAAGAATATTAACTTTCATGAGCTGCAGCAGCTGTTAAGGCATTATTTAAATCGTTCTTTAAGTCTTCTAAATGTTCAATCCCAACTGAGAAACGAACTAATTGATCTGTGATACCTTGCTGTGCTCTCCCCCCGGTAGTTAATAGTTTATGAGAGGTAATGGCTGGTATTGTTATGGTACTTTCTACCCCGGCAAGACTCACCACAGGTTGAATGATTTGTAGTGCTTTCTCAAAAGTGGTTCTATTCAAATGATCTTTAATTTCAAAAGACATCATCCCGGTAAAACCATGCATTTGCTTTTTTGCTAAAACATGGTCTGGGTGATTTTTAAGGCCTGGATAGTGAACTACTGCAATGGCTGGATGTTGAGACAAAAATTCGGCTAAAGACTGGGCATTTTCATTTTGTTGTCGCACGCGAATTGAAAGTGTTTTTATACTTCTTTCTAATAACCAAATGGATAGTTCACTCAAGTTTCCCCCAAGGCTTTTAGCTACCGCAAAAACTTTTTGCATATGTATTGCAGAACAAGCAACAGCTCCTGCTAATATGTCACTATGCCCTCCTAGATATTTAGTCGCTGAATGTAATACTATATTAATCCCAAAGGCGATGGGATTTTGATTAACCGGAGAAGCAAAAGTGCTATCGGTCATAGAAACTAAATTGTACTTTTTAGCCAATTGAGCCACAGCAGATAAATCAACAATTTTCATTAAGGGATTACTAGGGGTCTCAACATAGATTACCTTTGTATTTATTTTGATTTCTTTTTCAAAATCTGACGCTTTTAAACCTGCTGCAAAGGAATAATCAATCCCATATTTATTAAAATGTTCGACGACCAGATTAGTCGTCCCTCCATATAAATCATTTTGTAAGATAATATGATCTCCAGCATTTAAAAAGGCTAATAAAGCAGTAGAAATAGCGGCCATTCCGGAACCAAAAATAAGCCCTTCTTCTGCTCCCTCAAGGGTAGCAATCTTTTGAGCAAGACCTACTTGATTTGGAGTATTAAAATAACGTGGGTAACGATCTGTTTCGTCATAAGCATAGGCGGTCGCCATATAAATAGGCGATATAGCACCTTTGTAAAGGGTATCTTTTAATTGACCTTCATGTACACACTGTGTCTCAAATTTCTTCCCTTCCATATTGCTATTTTGTTTTACATCCGGTTACTGCTTTATCTACCGGAGAAGTTCTAGGTAAAATTACTTTTTCTAAAACACCTTATAGGTTGATCAAATATTTTTGAAAATTCCAAGTTACTTTGAAATCCATTACACCGTTTTTCGCTTTTTGGGTCAAAAAAGTATAAGTACCAGTATTAGGGCTTTATTTTTTTACTAATGCTATATTTATAGGGTTTTCAACATTCTACATACACGGAAAGCATCATAGTGGTTAATTGGTTGTTAGGGTTTAAATAAAAGACCATAATATTAGTTGTACGTATAGTATCATGTAAGTTACTTTGTTTTAGTTTTATTTAAACTATAAATTAAGAAAAAGTAAGTAAAAATAATATACGGCTGTGTTTGGAGTTTTTAAACCACTGCATTCCTTACTATTTTAAATGTATTAAGTTAAAAACCTTAATCTGTGAACCTTATGTGCTCAACCAAGCAACAAATGCAATTCTACCTCAGTTGGGTTTTACAAAAACTAGAACCTACAGAACCACGCCCGGTGCCATCAACTTTGAGCAAGAAGTTAATCGTTGGGAATTGAACAAGGAAAACCGTTAAAAAAAGAAATAAAAAAAACCCTGACGAAGCAAGGTTTATTTAGTTTTGGTATTTAGGAATACCTATTTTTTAGACCATTCCGCTATAGAAGCCTCATTCAATGTAATGTAATCTGTATTACCCGCTTTAGTAGCTAATTCTAATGAAGATTTTGCTACGGCTATAGCGCCGTCAACATCGTTCAATCCAGCTAGGATTAATGACTGCTGACGAAGGTACCAATAGGCTTCTCCATTTTCAGCTACTGCTTTATCGATCCATTCCTTAGCTTGGTTTAGGTCTTGACCTTCTTGCAAGTAGTAAACGGCTGCGTTATAGTAGTCCCGATCTTTAGGATTATTTTTCATTGCTTCTTGGATAGAAGCAGTTGCCTTGGCAACAGTAGGAACTCCAAAAGGAACAGAAACCATAGTAGTACTCCATCCAATATTCAAAGTTGCACCGTTGTTGTGTAGTTTTGAAATCCAAATTTCAAAAGATTCAATATTGTCTGTATCTACAGCTGCTACTTCTAAAGTTGCAGCTACTTTTGCGGCATCCCATTCTCCAGGATTACCCCAGTTAGTTGTTTCTTTATAAAAGAAAACTTCCCAAGTTGCTTTTCCAGGACGGGTATAGATTGCATACTCACCGCCAGCAATTTCGTGATCAGCAATGGTAACGGCATCACTAAAACTGATGATTGTATTTTGATTCGCTCCTGTTCTCCAGATTTCTCCAAAAGGAACTAAAGCGCCGAAAATATCACGACCTTTTTTACTTGGACGAGAATACTTCACAGTAACTTCTGTCAAACCTACCGTTTGAGATAGTTGAGCAGTAGGGCTCGGTTGTGGTGTCTGCACTTGCGCTGATACGAATGCACCCACCAAAAAGATTAGGGACAATAGTGTATTTTTCATAGACTTATATTTTTGTTTATTATTCAAATGTATGAATTTGTATTGAATTATTTTCTAGGATGGATTGTGGATAAAGAATTTAATTTTTGTTTAACTATTTTAAAGAATAATTAAACATTATGTATCTTTATCAAAAATAAAAACATTACGTGAAGATTTATCGAAAAAAGACCATTCAAAAACTACCCATATCAGTTTCAGAGGCCTGGAATTTTTTGAGTGATCCAGGGAATCTAAAAACCATCACCCCTGATTATATGAGTTTTAAGATATTAGAAGGGCATGAATCTAAAATGTATGCTGGACAAATTATAAAATATACCGTTACCCCAGTATTGGGTATACAAACGGGTTGGATAACCGAAATCACCCATGTAGAAGATCAAAAATATTTTGTAGATGAACAACGTTTTGGACCCTATGCATTCTGGCATCACAAGCATTTTATTAAAGAAATAAAAGGCGGTGTCGAAATGATCGATACCATCGATTACAAATTACCATTTGGAATTTTAGGACGCCTTGCACACCCTATTCTGGTCAAAAGAAAATTAAATGAAATTTTTACTTACCGATACAATAAACTCATTGAGCTCTTCGGAACTTATAAAGAACAACAAATAAATGAATAAAAACATACTCATCATAGGGGGAACTTCTGGAATTGGAAAAGCCCTAGTCGAATTACTTCAAGATAGTAATCAACTTTTTGTAGCTAACAGAACTTCTGAAGGCTTAGATACCCAAAAAGTAACCTACATCCCATTTGATGCAACATCAGATGTTTTGGACACGACCAAGTTCCCCGATCAATTGGATGGTTTTGTGTATTGTCCGGGCAGCATTAACTTACGTCCATTTAAAGGCCTAAAGCCCGAAACCTTTCAAAAGGATTTTGAGATAAATATATTAGGAGCTGTCAAAAGTTTGCAAACAGTTTTAAAGAATTTACTACTTAGCCCACAAGCAAGTCTTGTGTTCTTTAGTACCGTAGCCGTCCAAACCGGGATGCCATTTCATGCTTCTGTTGCGGCTGCAAAAGGGGCAATTGAAGGCTTAACAAAATCTTTGGCTGCTGAATATGCCCCTAAATTTAGAGTTAACGCTATTGCTCCTTCGCTGACAAAAACACCACTTGCAGACAAGTTTCTAAACAACGAAACAAAATTAGAGAAAGCAAACGAACGCCATCCACTAAAATTCGTTGGTTCAGCAAAGGATTTAGCCAATAGTGCGAAATTTTTATTGAGTGATGAAAGTCAATGGATGACGGGTCAAATTTTGCATGTAGATGGAGGAATAGGAAATTTAAAAACAAACTAATTTTTGGAACAGTATACAATATTTTGGTTTAGAAGAGATTTGCGAGTTGATGATAATGCTGGATTGCATAATGCATTAACCTCAGGCAATAAGGTGCTGCCAATTTTCATTTTTGATACTGAAATATTAGAAAAGCTACCAAGTAAAAGTGATGCTCGCTTAGCAATGATTCATGCGGCTTTAGTTAAAATAACAGATGTAATGAAGGGGAACCGATGCAATGTTGGAATGTATCATGGAAAACCCAAGGCCGTTTTTGAATACCTATTAGAAAAACACCCCATCGTGAAAGTGATTGCCAACCACGATTACGAACCATATGCTCAAAAACGAGACGAGGAAATAAAACAATTTTTGACCACAAAAGAAATCCAATTCGAGACCCACAAGGATCAAGTGATTTTTGAAAAGGCAGAAGTGGTTAAAGATGACGGCACAGCTTACAAAGTTTATACACCTTTTTCAAAAAAATGGTTGGCTAAGATGTATTCAGAAGGTATTCCAAACTTCCCGTCTGAAAATCACCTTGACAAGCTCGCGCCCATTGTACAACCAGAATTAAAACTTAGTGATCTGGGTTTTGAAGCTTCTTCAGTTCCCTATCCAAAATATCAACTCAACACTGCCATCATTCGAAATTATGAAGCAACGCGCAATTATCCTGCCTTAGACCAGACTTCGAGAACTGGGTCACACCTCAGATTTGGTACATTAAGTATTCGAAAGATGGCAGCTGAAGCAAGTAAAGAAACGGAAATCACTTTTTTAAAAGAATTAATTTGGCGGGAATTTTTTATGCAAATTTTGTGGCATTTCCCGCATACAACCTCACAATGCTTCAAGCCGCAATACGAACGAATTGAATGGAGAAATAATGAAGAAGAATTCGAAAGATGGTGCAACGGAACAACCGGTTATCACTTTGTTGATGCTGGCATGAGAGAACTCAATGCAACTGGATTTATGCACAACCGTGTTCGAATGCTCGTTGGTAGTTTTTTGTGCAAGCACCTTCTCATCGATTGGCGCTGGGGAGAGGCCTATTTCGCTGAAAAACTACTTGATTATGAACAATCGAGTAATGTTGGTAACTGGCAATGGGTAGCTGGTTGTGGCGTTGATGCTGCACCCTACTTCAGGATTTTTAATCCCATAGAACAAATCAAAAAATTTGATAAACAGCTGCAGTATATTGAAAAATGGGTTCCCGATTTCCAAAAGCTAACCTATCCACAGCCGATTGTTGATCATAAATTTGCTCGAGAACGATGTTTAACCACCTATAAAAGTGCTTTAAACAGAAAGTGAAAGGAGTAAAAAAAACAAATTTACCTACTAAAATATGTCCCAGTTGTGAACGACCGTTTAGCTGGCGAAAAAAATGGGAACGCGATTGGGAACAAGTAATCTACTGTAGTAAAAAATGCAAAAAATAAAAGGAACAGCACTCGTTTGGTTTCGCAATGACTTGAGAATATCCGATCATTACGGTCTCTTTCGCGCTTCAAAAAGTCATGAAAAAATCATAGCCTATTATAGTTTTGATCCTAAGCAATTTTCGGTCACTTCCTGGGGTTTTAAAAAAATAGAATCTTTTCGGGCTCAATTTCTGATTGAAACTGTTCAACAATTACAATTCGATTTAGCAGCAAAAAACATCAGCCTCATCATCGAACATAAAGATCCTTCGGAGGGCATTGCACATTGGATTGAATCAGAACAAATAGAGGCCCTCTATTTTCAAAAAGAGTGGACAAAAGAAGAACGAGAAACGGAAGAAAGGTTAAGAAGCAACCTTCCTAACTCAGTTGAAATACACGTAGCTTATGATCAATTTCTATTCCATCCAGAAGATGTTCCTATGTCACTAGATCAATTGCCAGAAGTATTCACCAACTTCAGAAAACAGTGTGAAAAAAATACTCCTGTTCGAGGGTGTTATCCTGAAGTGAAAAAGCAAAAAACTTCAAATGCAATACAAGAAACCTATGCCTGTCCGTCTCTTAAGGATCTTGGACTGAATGAAATTATTTTGCACCCCAATTCAGCTTTCCCATTTAAAGGAGGAAGTAAAGCAGCTAAAAAGCGCATAGCACACTACTTTTGGAAATCTAAAAAACTATCCTATTATAAGAATACTCGCAACGGACTTCTTGGGTTAGACTATAGTTCTAAACTTTCGGCTTGGCTGGGGAATGGTTCGCTATCGGCACGAGAAATTTATTGGGGGGTACGAAATTATGAATCGGAGATTAAAAAAAACCAATCCACTTATTGGTTGATCTTCGAGTTGATTTGGCGCGATTATTTCAAGTTTATTTCTTTAAAGCATCAGGATACAATTTTTCATTTAGGCGGTATTTTAAATAAACGTTATGAGTGGGAAAACAGTCTTGAGGTATTTCAAAATTGGGTACACGGAAAAACCAAAGAACCTTTTGTCAACGCCAATATGTTGGAACTAAAAAAAACAGGATGGATGAGCAACAGAGGAAGACAGAATGTAGCTTCATTTTTTGCAAAAGAAATTTATATGGATTGGCGTATGGGAGCAGCCTATTTTGAATCTCAGCTGATCGATTATGATGTTCATAGCAACTACGGTAACTGGATGTATGTTGCTGGTGTAGGAAATGATCCCCGAGATCGAAAATTCAACATTCGTTCTCAAGCCGAACGCTACGATACAAACGGAAAGTTTCAACAGCTGTGGAACCAACAAAATTTATTTGAATGATCATACGACTAATCTTAGGGGATCAACTCAATGCGCAGCATTCATGGTTTCAAACCGTTGACGATTCTGTAGTTTATGTTTTGATGGAGATTGAACAAGAAACAAACTATGTAAAACATCACATTCAGAAAGTAGTAGCTTTTTTTGCAGCCATGCGTAACTTCAATCATAAACTGAAGCAGTTGGGGCATCAAACCCATTACTTCAAACTCAGCGATTCTAAAAACACTCAAAATTTAAATTCGAATCTAGAGTTACTTTTTAAACACTACAAGGCCAATCAATTCGAATACCAATTTCCAGATGAACATCGCTTGGATCAACAATTATCGGATTTCTGTACAGTTTCTAAAGTTGCTAATTCATCAGTAGATACTGAACATTTTATGACCAGTAGAACTGCATTGACTGAATTTTTTGAAGGGAAAAAGCAATTACTCATGGAATTCTTTTACCGCAACATGCGCAAGCAATTCGATATTCTGGTCGAAGGCGGACAACCAGAGGGTGGGCAATGGAATTTCGACAAGAACAACCGAAACAAATGGAAAGGAACTCCAACGATACCCACACCTTATATTCCCAAAACAGAACAACTTCTTGAAATCAAAGAAATGATTGAAACATTTGGTATAAAAACCTTAGGTAATTTCAATGAAGATCACTTTTTGTTTCCCTCATCACGTGAGGAGGCCTTGGAGCAATTGCACTATTTCTGCAAAAATCTTTTGGTTCACTTTGGTGACTATCAAGATGCGATGCATACGGAGGAAGAAAATCTTTTTCATTCCAGAATATCCTTTGCTTTGAATGTAAAACTAATCAGTCCTCTGGAAGTAGTTGAAAAGGTAATCGCGTATTATCACCAAAATGAAGAGGAGATTCAGTTGTCTCAAGTAGAAGGTTTTGTAAGACAAATTATTGGTTGGAGGGAATATATACGGGGGATTTACTGGAAAGAAATGCCCAAGTACAAAACATTGAATGTCCTTAAAAACACCAATCCCCTCCCTGATTTTTATTGGACCGGTAAAACAAAAATGAATTGCGTAAGCCACAGCATAAATAATTCGTTAGACCATGCGTATGCCCACCACATTCAACGTCTGATGATAACGGGAAACTTTGCCTTACTAGCGCAAGTACATCCTGATGCAGTAGACGAATGGTACTTGGGGATTTATGCTGATGCAGTAGAATGGGTTCAACTTCCAAACACCAGAGGCATGAGTCAATGGGCAGATGGTGGAATTGTAGCCACTAAGCCTTATGTGTCTGCAGCAGCGTATATAAACAAAATGAGTACCTATTGCACACTTTGTAGTTATGACAAAAAACAGCGCTTAGGAGACACAGCTTGCCCGTTCAACAGTTTGTATTGGAACTTTTTGGATGACAAGAAAGAACATTTTGCCAAAAACAATCGGATGGCGATGATGTTACGTTTACTTGAAAAAATACCCATAGAAGAACTAGCTTCAATTAAAGAGCGAGCCTATAACATCATAAAAAATCCAGATGCATACTAAAAGACCTCCTATCGGTATCGTTTGGTTGAAACGTGATCTTCGATTGCATGATCATGCACCGCTCCAGGTAGCGTTGAAAGAAAATAAAAAAGTACTCCTTGTATATGTTTTTGAAACTGCTTTGGCACAAGACCCACATTATAGTGCTCGACACTTTGACTTCATAAAACAGTCTTTAGTCGATATGAACCAGAAGCTTGAGCAATTCAACACTAAAGTTCTAGTTACCCAAGGAGCCACAATGGATGTTTTTTGTAAAATAAATGATTCTTATACAATAGAGCGTATCTATTCGCATCAAGAAACTGGTCTACGTGTAACTTTTGAGCGGGACAAAGAAATTAAAAAGTGGACAGATAGTAAGCAGATTTATTGGAAAGAACACACCCAACAAGGGGTGTTCCGGGGGATAAAAAATCGAAAACAATGGCTTGTCAATTGGACAAAGTCTATGAATGAGCAACAATATCCTTTTCCAAGTAAAGAAGCCTCATTTTTAGAACAAGAAAAAATAGCGGAATTGAATCAAAGCATACCGACTCCCAAACTTGAAACAAAAAACAACAACACGATTCAGTTTGGTGGGAGCAGTAAAGGGCGTCGTTATCTCAATTCCTTTTTCAAAGATCGGCATCATCAGTACCAAAAACATATTTCCAAGCCCGATTTAGCAAGAAAGAGTTGCAGTAGACTATCGCCCTATCTAGCCTATGGAAACCTTTCGATGCGTGAGGTTCTTCAACGAACAGAAGAAGAGAAAGGAAAAGGAAACTCCAGTTTCGGACTTCGAGCATTTGAGTCGCGCCTGCGCTGGCAAGCGCATTTCATCCAAAAATTTGAAATGGAATGTTCTATGGAGTTCGTCTCTGTGAATAAAGGCTATCATCATCTGTCTAAACCAATCATAAAAGAACGAATCGATGCCTGGGAAAAAGGGCAAACCGGAATCCCAATTGTAGATGCTTCTATGCGATGCTTGGTTGCTACGGGCTATTTGAATTTTCGTATGCGTGCCTTAGTAGTTTCCTTTTTTGTGCATCAATTATGGCAACCTTGGCAAGCAGCATCAGGTTTTCTAGCCCGTCAATTTTTAGATTTTGAACCTGGAATTCATTTTCCACAGCTCCAAATGCAAGCTGGAGAAACGGGTATCAACACCTTGCGTATTTATAATCCTGTAAAAAACGGTATTGAACATGATCCCTTAGGCGTTTTTACTAAAAAGTGGGTTCCAGAACTACAGTCCTTACCGAATAGTTTGGTGCATACCCCTTGGGCAATAACCACTTTTGAAGAAGCAATGTATGATTTTACCCCAACAGTAGATTACCCAAGTCCAATAGTTGCTTTAGACGCAAGTAGAAAGCATGCAAGTGACATTTTATGGAACATGCAAAAAGAACCTTTAGTGAATCAAGAGAGTAGGCGTATCTTGAGAAGACATACCCTTTCAAATAGAAAAAGAATACAATAAAAATGAAAAAAGAATTAGATTTTACTGACAGAGATCTGGATAGAATCATCGAAATGGCATGGGAAGATCGAACCCCATTTGATGCTATTCTTGATCAATTTAAAATTAAAGAGCAAGAGGTAATTCGGATAATGCGAATTGAGTTAAAACCTACAAGTTTTAGGCTTTGGCGCGCCCGTGTTCAGGGTAGAAAAACAAAACACCGAAAATCTCGTGATACGGAGGTAGATCGATTTCGTTGCAGCAGACAAAGGGGAATCAGCAATAATAAAGTTTCTAAAAGATAAAATTTTTAATTCTGGTTGTTCAATCAACTGAAAAGTCACAAATCATTACTTTTCCTTCAACTAAGCTCAAAATTTAATATACAAAACAAGACCTACAATAAACAAAGTATTCCCATTTGTTAACCGAATAGAATCTGAAAAGAAAAGACAGTCAAGCATTCATTGGTTTGATGTCAAAAATCACAAATGAAGTGCCTGTTATTTGGGGTACTAGCATTATCGGTTTTGGAACCTATCATTACAAACAAAAAATCGATAGAGAGGGAAATTGTTTTCTTACGGGGATTTCACTAAGAAAAATTGCAACGACTGAGTATTTAATCTGTAGCCTAAAATATAAAGACCTCTATTTCGAAGGGCCCTTTTTTCTTGCACTCGGATTCCATAGGTGTAAATGCATACGGGCCTCTTTTCCGAGCGTACCTGAACTGTTTTATTCTATTGGTGCTGCGTCATAAACGATTACTTTTTCCCAAAGGTGTTTGGCTTCTGCAATAAACGCTAAGTGTGTAGGTTCGATCTGGTAGGCAGCTTCTGCGGTTGTATCGGCAAAGTTCATTTGACAGAAGTAGGTAAAACTTGGATCGACTACACCACGAGCTTCTGTGTTGTTTGGTTTTCCTTAATACCCACTGATTTTTTGTGGGTTGTTTGCATTGAGTTTTTGAATTGCAGCTTCAAATACAATACGATTGGACTTACTTTCGGGGTTCTTTAACCAAAAAAGAATATTATGAACTAAGGGCTCTTTTGCTTTCTAGTCTTGGGCTTGAATTCTTGTTAGAATTAATGTAATCAGAAGAATGGGCAGGAAGCTGCGCATATTTTTTTATTTATAAAAGCTCTAATCTTTTTTTGGAAGTAAAAATTGAAGTAGATATCCTAAGTATATTGTGAGCGCCGTCCCAATTACATTAAGCCAGAGGTAGCTAAATTGGTCCATAGCAAAGAGGTAAAGAATCAATGCTTCAGATATAAGAGCAGCATAAAAAATTGCTTGACCTTTGATGCTCTTCAAAAAGATTGCTACGACAAAAATACCCAATATAGTTCCGTAGAAAATAGAGCCAATGATGTTGACTAGCTGAATTAAGTTCTCTACCAAGCTTCCAAAACTAGCAAAGAGTATAGCAATAATTCCCCAAGCCAGAGTGAAGAATTTTGATGCATTGACATAGTGTTGCTCGGTCTGTGGTCTTCGGTTTCTTTTGTATAGATCGACTACGGTTGTTGCTGCAAGCGCATTGAGTTCAGATGCCGTTGAACTCATAGCTGCTGAAAGAATTACGGCTAGTAGTAATCCTATGAGTCCTTGAGGTAGATATTTTAAAATAAAAGAAATAAAGACGTAATCCTTATCGTTGACTTCAATTTCCGGGTCTGCTGTTTTAATTAGATTTTTGGCTTCTGATCGAAGTTCCCTTTCTTTATTATCTAGTTGGGCAACCGCTTTGAGGTCAATCGAATTGGTTTGTGTTAAGAGGCTTCGTTTTTGTTCTTGAATTTGATCCAATTGCTTTTCAAGCGTTTCAAAAGCTCCTGCATAAATTGAGTTTTCAATGGCTTCTAATGCCTTGGGATTGAAATGTATGGGTGCTGGTTCGAATTGATAAAAAATAAAAACCATAACCCCAACCAGGAGAATAAAAAACTGCATGGGTACTTTAAGAAACCCATTCATGATCAACCCCAGTTGACTTTCCTTTAAAGACTTTCCGGACAAGTAGCGTTGCACTTGACTTTGATCCGTTCCAAAATAGGAGAGTGCCAAGAAGAGACCTCCCGTAATTCCACTCCAGAAGGTGTAGCGGTTATTGAGATCAAAACTAAAATCAATCACATCCAGTTTTCCTGTAGCACCTGCTATAGTCAAAGCTTTTACAAAGTCAACATCAGCTGGAAAACTATTGATGATGAATACAAAGGCAGAAATCATCCCAAAAAAGATGATGAACATTTGCTGTTTCTGGGTTACGTTTACCGCACGGGTACCCCCAATAAGTGTGTAAAAAATTACAACAAATCCAATGAGCAGGATTAATACTTTAAGGTTCCAACCCAGCACTACGCTCAAGATGATTGCCGGTGCGTATATTGTAATCCCAGCGGCTAATCCTCGTTGTACTAAAAATAAAATTGCGGTTAGGGTACGGGTTCTGAGATCGAAACGTTCTTCTAAAAATTCATAGGCAGTATATACTTTTAGCCGGTGGTATATGGGAATAAAGAAGAGGCAAATGATAACTACTGCTAGGGGTAATCCAAAATAGAATTGAACAAAGCCCATACCGTCGTGATATGCTTGGCCAGGAGTCGATAAGAAGGTTATGGCACTCGCCTGTGTTGCCATAACGGAGAGCCCAATAGTCCACCAACGGCTTTCATTTCCCCCTTTGAGATACGCCTCTATAGAATTATTATTTCGATTTTTCCAGACACCATAAAGCACAATAAAGGCTAGTGTGCCCAAAAGAATGAACCAATCTAATATTACCATGATTTGAATGTATTCATCAATAAAACAAAGAGGATCCAGTAGGCTATATTCCCGAGAATCAATAAGAGATAAATTTTATTTTTTGATTGAAACATTTTATAAAGCTAATAAATTAATCAACAAACGATAAGCCCCAGGAACCCCAGCGGGTAATTCTCTGAAAAAGCTTAGGCCCGTATAAACAATCGTACCTTCTCCGTGTGGGGCAACCAGTATACTTCCTAGTTTTTCACTTTCTCCAGCGTCGTTCATCCCCAGTAGGGGCGTAAAACGTTCATCCCATTGATTGGGGAAATACAAGCCGCGTTCTTGAACCCAGCCTTCAAAATCTTGTGCTGTGATTTTGTGGGGGACATTCAAGGCAGGATGTTTGGGTTCTAAAATCCGGACAGTACTGAATTCATCGGTAACCCGATCTCTTGACAGCTTCATCTCCAAAGGGGTGAGTTTCTTTGTTTTTAGTCCACGACTGGTATTGTATTGAGTAACTAAAGTCCCACCAGCTTCTGCATAGTCAAACAGCATTTGGTTTTTGTAAGCCAAGGATTCGATTACATTGTATGCACGAATCCCCACTAAAATTGCATCATAGGTTTTGAGTTTTGCTAGAGTGGTGGTTTCAATATCAATTGATTCGACAGACAAGCCTACTGTTTGTATCCGTTTTTTTACAGTATCACCCGCACCTGCAATATAACCTACTTTGATTTGTGGGATTTTTAAATGCAAACGCACAACTTTTGCTTCGCTCGGTTGTGCAATGTATTGTTTTGGAATGTGGGTATAACTTATGGTTTGAACCGCAAAAACAGTTTCTTTTTTATCTCCTTGAATAGCGAGTGCTCCTAAGAATCCGCTTTCGGCAGCAGCGGTAGGTTTCAATTGATATTCTAAGAATTGAGAACTTCCTCTTCCATTTAATGTTATCGGAAGAGTTGCCCGATCTACTTCCCAGCCTTTGGGGTGGCAAAGTTCTATCGCTCCTTCATAGGCTTCTCCGTAACTCGTTACATTCAGGCGTAAGCTTTGCGCTTCGTCATTAGCATATAGGAATACAGGTTGCTCAAAGATAGCGCCAAGGGTAGGTAATATATAAAAAGGGTTAATTACCTCTCCACGTACAGGATCGGTTTTACGGTGTTGAACAGCTGCTTCAAATGCAATTGATGTTCCTGCAATATTCAGTTGATATTCTATTTGAATGGGGTTTGGGGTTTTGGGTTTTCCGATCCACTCTTTATTTTCAATTTTAAAAGTACCAAGATTTCCTTTTTCTAATAGCCAATAGGGTGTGCTAATCGAATCGCCCAAAGCAACTTCAAAAGATTGGGTAAAACGCTTGTTGGTTTCAAGTCCTTTATCGAGTTGGGTAACCCCTTCAGTTGTTTTGATTGTTTCTAGTTCAACTGCAAGTTTACTTTGTTGAACTACATTCAGATTTATTTTTAAAGACTCACCAGCAACCCCATAGGGACGCTCTGCATTGAATTGTATTTCAACTCCAGCACAATCAAGGAGTAATTGTTTGGTGGCAGCTAACTTGCGCTCTTTCCATATGGAGGCAGGCAGTTTTTCAATTGCTTTATGGATGCTCACTAAACCTTCAATGCTCTTTTCTGGATGTTTAAAGTCAAAAGATTCGATTGCACGGTCAATCATTTTACCGATTGGGGTTCCACCTTCTAGTCTGGACCAGGTGGTATTGATTCCTTCGAAAGGATCATTTGATAGTGGTCTTTTCCCATCAATGATTTCAATGTATTCGGTTCTGCTTCCCAAATTTGGAGCACTCCCAAAACCTTGAGATTTATGAGAACTGCGACTTGCGGCTGCGATGTCAGAGTTGGAGATTCCTGTAAGTGGATCATAAACCCCAATTTCTATGGATAGTAGATTTGATTTATCTGCTTTTTTAAAGTTTTCTTGGCTACCATAGAACCACCAAGAGGTATTGAAAAACAAGCGTTGTGGCTGCCAAAGCCCCTTCTTGTTAAGTTGTTCTGGATAGGCATTGGGATCATTACTCAAAGCAAATGCTTCTCTACTTAGTAAAGCAGACGATGTGTGGTGTCCGTGGGTTCTTCCGGGTGTTCTGTGATCAAATCGATTGACGATGATATCGGGTTGGAAGCTGCGAATGCGGTTGACCACCTCGCCTAAAATTTGTTTTTTATCCCAAATGGCTAAAGTTTCATCGGGATGTTTGGAAAAGCCAAAATCAACAGCAGATGTAAAGTATTGATTTCCTTTGTCGATACTCCGCGCTTGCATTAATTCTTCGGTGCGGATTACACCTAATAATTCACGAAGCTCCGTGCCAATAAGGTTTTGTCCTCCGTCGCCTCGCGTTATGGATAAGTAGGCGGCATGTGCGTTTACATGATTCGAAAAGTAGGATATTAAAGCGGTATTTTCGTCATCTGGGTGCGCTGCAATATAAAGCGCTGAGCCTAGGAAGTTCAATTTTTCAAGCTGCTTGTATATTACACCACTCGATTCTTGTCCCAAAACTTGGGTGCAACCTAGACTAGTAATCAACAGGGTGATTAGGATGTTGTTTTTCATGTCAATCGAGTTTAAATGGTATGCGTAATATTTCTGAAGGATTATTATTTTCGTTCCAATACCTTCTTCTTTCCGTGTGGATTCGTTTGGCAGTGGATGTGGATTCTTTTCCGTTTTTAATAGTTTGTTCAACCCATCCTTCGATTGTATGTGGAAAATCAGTCAAAAACTTAATGCTTAAATATCTTTTAAGTAGGGGGTATGCTATCCAGTAGATTGTGTATTTTTCCTTTACCTCTACTGACGCATTTGCTGGGTATGCCTCAATTTTTTTGTGATTCATTCTGTTACTTTCTAAACTTGGAATTAACATTAATTTTCCTTGTGGAAGTAAATGGGGTTTTAGTCGGATTAAATTCCAAAGTTCATCCTCTGTTAAATTATTTTCTATTGTAAAATTTTGGTCTGCCTCACCTTCAAAATAGGAGTGAGAAACAATATTGAGTCCTGCTTCTCTTTGATTCATTTGCAAATAACTCTGACCGCACCATTCTTGGATTGAAGCACTGTTTTTTATAATTGGCTGTGGACTTCTGAGTGCACTAAATGAACTGGTCATAATGGAGTAGGGGTAGATACCCGTTAAGAATTTTTTAGTGCGGTTCAATTTCAAAACAGCAACTGTAGTTTTCGATTTTTGGTTGGCTTTTACCTGTTCTTTCTTTAAAAAATCTTCGGTTACATAAATCAAGACTGCACTACCTTCATGTTCTTCTCCATAACGCGATTGGTTAAGAGCATAAGAACTTATCTCTGCAAAACCATCAAACCAATGGGTTTTAAATTGCTCAGAAATTCGCTGGGCATTCAATTGGACTAGACCCAACATAAAACTGATATAGAGTAGGAATTTAAGCTGTTTCATTTTTAATGTAATTAATTTGAAGTGAGTTTAATTAAATGCTGCAATACTTGTGCCATGGGTAAGCCAACGATGTTGGTATAGCTTCCTTCGATGCGTTCGATACCAATAGTACCTATCCATTCTTGAATTCCATAGGCGCCGGCTTTGTCCATGGGTTCAAATTCGTTGACATAGAATTCGATTTCATGAGCCGATAATTTTTTAAAGGTAACCGAGCTGGTTTCGTGGATGAGTTGCTGTCGATCTTTCTGTGTAAACGCAACTGAGGTAATTACTTGATGTTCTTTACCAGAAAGTAAACCCAGCATTTCCATTGCATCCGGTTTTGTTTTAGGTTTTCCCAAATACTGTCCGTCCCCCCAAACAATGGTGTCGGCCGTAACAACAATTTGATTGGGTTGAATAATTGCTTGAAAAGGAGCTGCTTTTAATTTTACGAGGTAGTTTGAAATAGCTGAACCTTTTAGTTTTGAGTCAAAAATTTCATCGACCTCAAATGTTTTTACTGTAAAAGGAATTCCTGCTTCTTTAAAATACTGTTTCCTTCTGGGCGAATTCGATGCTAGGATAATTTCTACGGAGTTAAAATCTGGACTGTACATTTCAATCGTTTTTTGCACCAACGCTTGTACTCCATTTTCCTTGTACACGTAGCACCTGTTCAATAATATCACGAACACAGCCAGCTCCTCCTTTTTTATGTGAAATATAGTCAGCAATTTCTTTAACGTCTGTCACGGCATCTTTTGGGCAACTAGCAACACCAACTTTCAGCATTACTTCAATGTCTGGGGCGTCATCGCCCATATATACAACCTCTTCTGGCTTGAGATCATAGCTGAAAATAAAATCTTCGTAGGGTTCGATTTTGTGGTGTGCTCCTAGATAAACACTGTCAACCCCTAGGGCTTTGAGCCTGCTGCGTACTCCTTCGTTGGTACCCCCAGAAATAATTGCAATACGGAATCCCTGCCCTAAGGCACACTTCATGGCATACCCATCTTTGGTATTCATTTCTCGATACATTTCTCCGTTGGTGGTAATCATAACGTTTCCGTTGGTCAACACTCCGTCAACGTCAAAAATAAAAGCTTTAACGTGGTTTAGATTTTCTTTATAATTTAGTGTACTCATCGTTTTTTTGTATGGATTCTGCAAGGGTTAAATATAAGTTTTTAAAAACTGGATCACGGAGCTGATCTAAATGTTTTTGAAGGGTTGATTTATCGTTCCTCAATGCAGGACCTGTTTGCGCTTCTTTAGGTGTAATGGATTCGATCTTGGCAGCAGTTTCAGCGATTAGCGGTCGGAGCAAGTCAAAAGGCACTTTTTGTTCTTCACAAATTTGAGCACCTACTTGATAGAGGTGGTTGGTAAAATTGTTTACATACACAGCAGCGGTGTGTAATCCCATACGCTGTATTGAACTGATGTGATGAATATTCTCACCAATCGCCTCTGCTAGCTTTGTAAGTGTTTCTCTGTTTTGATCGCTATTCGCTTCAATGCAAATTGGGATGCCTTTAAAATCAACAGCCCTGTTTTTTGAAAATGTTTGAAGCGGGTAAAATACGCCATGATCAGTATGATGCTTTAATACGTCCATCGAAACACTTCCAGCGGTATGAGCAACAATTCCTTTTAAAGAAGCAAGTTCATTTGCCGTTATTGGAATTGCATCGTCACTTAATGCGAGCAAGTATACATCAGCTTCCATCAAATCATCTAACTGATCGGTAACAGCAACTGTGTCTCGGTGAAGTTCTATATTCCTTAAGGAACGGTTATACCACTGAAGAACATCCACTTCCTTGGCTTCAGTGAAAACACGAAAGAGGTGAGTCCCCACATTTCCAGCTCCAAGAATTACAATTTTAATCATTGCATAAATGTAAAACAATATTTTCTTAATTTAAACGCCCTAAATCGTATTAACCATGTTTTTATACAACAAACTACGCGCTACTTTTTTGTATTATCATTTGCTCGCTATTGCAGCTTTAATTATTGTACTATCTGTTACTGGTTCAGTCAATATTATGTTCATTAATATGGGCGGAAATGGAGGAACTACTATTTTTGAAATGATATTGGTAACCCCGGCTTCTATTGCCTTCTTATCTGCAGCCTTGACTCAATTGAAACGGGTATATGTTTTTAACTTTTTCTTTTGGGGACTTGTATTTTAACTTGTTTTTATGATTTTAAAAACTTCGATTGGTTTTTAGCTTAGTTTTTTAAACTGAATGCACTTACATCTAAATCAAAAATGAAGAAGGAAATTGAGAACCTCAAAGATGTTTTTTTTAGTGGATACTCTACACAAAAGTCAGAGCAGACAAGCTTCTGGGACCAATTTTTAATAAAGCAATAGACGAATGGCTCCCAAATATTGAGCAACTTACAGATTTTTAGGAAACGAATTTATTCTTCGTGAATAAATTTAAAGGAAACCCAGTCCGAAAGCACCAAGAGTGAGATACAAACAACAACCGAACGATTGACATCCTGCATTTTGGCGTTTGGCTAACATATTACATGGAACTCTTGAGGCCCATAGATCGGAGCGACCTACCTTAGCAAAGAATCGTGCCCATACCATGGCTACTCATTTTTTTCTTAAAATCTTCGAAAATATATCAACTTAATTATTTTTGCTTTTACACTATATTTATCTCTTTTAAAAGTACTATTTGAATTGCATCAAGTATCTTTGTAGCAAATTTGAGAAGGACTTTTGATGAAAGAAAAATTACTTACCTATTTAGCTTCTAATCGTTTAATGAGTGTACTCTTTATCGTTTTCCCTTCAGCTATGGGAATCGGTACTTTTTTAGAAACATGGTATTCTACCAATGCTGCTAAAATATGGATTTACAACGCTTGGTGGTTTGAGTTGATCATGGTTTTATTTGTTTTCAGTTTCATAGGGAATATGTTCAAATACAAACTCTTCAGGAAAGAAAAATGGGCAGTATTATCCATCCACCTTTCATTTGTTCTTATCCTCGTTGGAGCTTTCATTACGCGTTACATTGGTTACGAGGGGGTAATGCCCATTCAAGAAGGGGAATCCACCAATATTTTTTTATCTGAAAAAACCTATTTAGAAGTTTTAGTTGATGGCGAATTTAAAGGTCAAGCCTTACGCAAACCGATTACGGAAGAGCTTCTTTTGTCGGAGCATGTCAATCACGATTTTGTGATCAAAGATGATTTCAAAGGGCAAGATTTTTTCATCCATTTTGTAGATTATTTAGAAAATGCAACCGAAGGTTTGGTTTTGGATCCCGAGGGAGATCGCTACTTGAAAATTGTAGAAGCCAGCGACGGTAGTCGTCATGATCACTATTTGAAAGAAGGGGAAGTAATTAATATTCACAACCTCTTATTTACTTTAAATAAACCTATCGATGGCGCTACCAATATTCAGGTCATCGACGGAGAATATTTTGTCAGCAGCCCATTCGAAGGGACTTTTATGCGGATGGCTGATCAGTTTGAAGGCAACCTAATAAAAGACAGCATTCAGCCTTTACAGTTACGTTCGCTATATGCCTTGCCCAATTTTCAATTTGTAATTCCAGAGCCCGTATTGCGCGGAAAGTTTGACATTGTTAAAGCAGACGAAGAATTAGCTGGTCAGCAAGACGCTTTGCGTTTGGAAATAAAAACAGCAGATAAAACAGAATTAATTACCGTTTTAGGGGGTAAAGGAGTTACCAACGACCCTAAGAAAGTTGAGGTTGGTGGCTTAGAGTTTTATATTAAATACGGATCTAAAACCTATGAACTTCCCTTTAATATTCGGTTGAAAGATTTTATTGCGGAACGTTATCCTGGTACAGAAAAAAGCTACTCTTCCTTTAAAAGTAAAATCGTTGTCGAAGCAAAAGAATCGTACGATTATGATATTTATATGAATCATGTATTGGATCAAGAGGGCTATCGATTCTTCCAATCTTCTTTTACGCCTGATGAGAAAGGAACTGTACTTTCTGTGAATCATGATTTTTGGGGTACTTGGGTTACTTATATTGGATATTTTATGTTGTATGCGAGTATGATGGGAATTTTCTTTATTGGAAAAACCCGTTTCAAGAATTTGGCAAAATCCTTAGATAAAATTAAACTACAAAAAAGTAAGATGACGGTTCTCTTGTTATTGAGTCTTTCGATGGGATGGTCCCAAAGTATTGGTCATCCAAGGGCACAGGTTGATTTTGATTCGCTTGTAGTAGCCGATGCTTTTTCAAAAGAACAGGCAGCAAAGTTTGGATCATTGGTCATCCAAGATTTGGGTGGACGGATGAAACCTGCCAATACATTTTCATCTGAATTGTTGAGAAAAGTCAGCAAGTCAGATACTTACAAAGGATTGGATTCCAATCAGGTGTTGCTTTCTATCCTCAATGCTCCAGTGGTTTGGTATAATATTCCCATAATTTATCTGAAAAGTGGAAACGATTCTATACGCGCCGTCACAGGAGTAGATGCTAAAGCTAAATACGCCTCCTTAGGTTCTTTTTTTGATGCTACTGGAGTTTATAAGCTTTCTTCCCAATTAGAAAGTGCTTACCGAGCTGCAATTCCAAACAAATTTCAAATAGATTTTATTGAGGTAGATAAGCGGGTGAATTTACTTTATTCTGCCTTAGAAGGAAAAGTACTCCGAATTTTTCCTATTCCTGGGGATGAAAATAATAAATGGGTTTCTTTTCCAGAAATCCAAAAAGCGAATTTCAAAGGGACAGATTCACTTTATGTACGCAATGTTTTACCGCTTTATTTCCAATCGTTACGCGCAGGAAAAGCAACTAACGATTTTAAGCAAGCCTCCGAATTACTAGAAAGTTTAACTGGTTTTCAAAAGCGATACGGAGCTGAGGTCATGCCTTCCGAAGATCGAATTGCAACTGAGATATTTTACAACAAATACGATATATTCAAAAAGCTCTTCAGTTGGTACCTTTATGTTGGATTGCTTTTCTTCATCATTCTGTTGGTGCAAATATTCAAAGATTCCAAAGCCATACGCGTTAGTATAAGCTTTTTCAAAGCTTCCACTGTCTTCTTATTTCTATTACACACAGCTGGACTTATTGCCCGCTGGTATATTTCGGGACATGCACCCTGGAGTGATGCATACGAATCTATGATATACGTAGGCTGGGCAACCATGTTTTTTGGCCTTGCATTTGGAAGAAAATCGAACCTTACTATTGCTGCAACTACCTTTGTAGCCGCAATGATCTTGATGATTGCTCATTGGAATTGGATGGATCCTGCGATTGCTAACCTACAACCAGTATTGGATAGTTACTGGTTGATGATTCATGTTGCCGTTATTGTCGGGAGTTATGGGCCGTTTGCACTTAGTATGATTATTGGTATTGTAGCCCTATTGCTTATTCTTTTGACTACAAAAAAGAACAAAGAACGCATGGCACTGAATATAAAAGAATTGACCATCATCAATGAGCTCTCGCTTACGGTAGGATTGATTATGTTGACCATAGGGAATTTCCTAGGTGGTATGTGGGCCAACGAAAGTTGGGGTCGCTACTGGGGTTGGGATCCAAAGGAAACGTGGGCGTTAATCAGCATCATGATCTATGCCTTTGTAATACATATGCGACTCATTCCTGCACTGAAAAGCCGCTGGATGTTTAATCTTTCTAGCATTGTTGCCTTTGGAAGTATTATGATGACCTATTTTGGGGTTAACTTTTACTTATCTGGCTTGCATTCCTATGCCAGTGGAGATAAAATTATTACTCCTGACTTTGTTTACTATGTCTTGGTTTTTGTTGCTCTTTTGGGAGGAGCATCCTACTGGAGATTTAAGAAGATGTACCGATAGTTCAACTTATGGATGCGAATCGGAAGAATCATTTCCTAGAATTACTATTTGCAACTTTATTGATCAGTACATCGGGCGTTCTGGGGAGGTATATCGCCTTGGATCCTCCTGTTATTATCTGGTGTCGTTCTTTTTTGGCAGTAGTTGTGCTTTACTTTTATTGCCGACATCAAAAATTAAATCTTAAGATTCTTTCTAGAAAAGACCTGCCTACTCTACTCTTAAGTGGTGTTTTTATGGCAGGACATTGGATTACTTATTTTTATGCCCTAAAATTATCTAATGTTGCTCTTGGGATACTTTCTTTATACACCTTTCCAGTAATCACAGCTTTGTTAGAACCTCTTTTTGTTCAATCAAAATTAAGTTTGATTCAAGTTTTTCTTGGTCTTTTGATTTTGGTAGGGGTGTATGTTTTACTACCCGAATTTGATATCGAAAATGAACAAGTATTAGGGGTTTTAGTGGGTATTTTTTCGGCATTGCTCTATGCGCTCAGAACCCTACTTTTGAAGCAACATGTAAAAAAGTACAGTGGAACAGTTATTATTTTTCATCAAATGATTATTGTGTGTGTTCTCCTCATTCCTTTTTTGTTTTTTATGGATGTTGCTGCAATACCCTCTCAGATACCTTATCTTTTGATACTTGCTGTGATTACAACAGCAGTGGGTCATACCCTTTTTGTGAAAAGCTTAAACTTTTTTGAAGTCAGTACTGCCAGCATAATAAGCAGTTTACAGCCCATCTTTGGAATAATTTTAGCATACTTTTTTTTAAACGAAATACCATCAAACAATGTTTATGTGGGAGGTTTAATTATCCTGTTTACTGTAGTTATTGAAAGTTTGCGTTCTAAAAAATCATAAACAGAAAAAAAGAGAAATATAAAACACCGTTTTGAGTTTGGTTTTATTATTGGTTATTTCTTGTTCAAAAAAATCTTCTGAAGTCGATGTTGCACCAATTGAATTAAATAAAGCTCAAGAGCTTTGGCTTTCAAATGGTATTGATTCTTTCAGTTACACTTAAACTCGCTCTTGTTTCTGTCAGCCCAAACAATTAGGTTTCCATAAACTTATAATTCAAAATGATGTAATAGTTAGTGTTAACGGAGAATCATTTGATGCTCCAATTCATCTAGGCTACTTTACTATTAATGATAGTTTTGAATACATAATAAATAAACTGGAAACGATCCCAAAGAATTTAATTTGGAACTCGATTCAATGTATGGCTTTCCTACTGATGAATTTTTTGATATGAGCTTCATGATAGCATATGAAGAAATAACAATTTATTTCGCAGACTTTTGGCCCAGGTACAACAAACTAGTTGATTTATTTGAATGCCGCTACAAAATCATCTTCATCCAGACCCGATCGGACTAGATCAAGCGCTTTCGATACAATTGCATCAGCTTCTTGAGTATTGAAACCTAATCCGACAACTAAACGACCTAATAATTGTTTCTCTCCCTTATCAGCAATATGATCTGCATAAATCATGCGTGTAAGATCATACAAGCGCTCTAATCTGCTCAATTCTGTTGCAGGAGGATTGATATCGTACTGATTCGCATTTTTTAAAATGGTCTGAAATTCATTTTCTTCAATTTCAAGATTAATTGCCGTACGATTTAAGAATGCTTTTTCTTCATCAGTAATAATCCCATCGGATAAAGCTACACGAACAATAGCAGCAAAATGGTCACGATTTCTATTTTTAAAACCAGAAGAATAAATTTCAGATATTGACATAGATTAAATTTTTCGTAAAGATAAAAAATAGAAGATATCCTGTTTCATTTGAATCAGTTCTTTTTAGGTTTTTTAAAAAATAACCATCTTTAATTAATCTTCTTCACTTATATCATAACAAAAATAAAAATGAGCATTTAATATTTTATCAGAAGTCCCTCTTTTAGATTTTGACCATTTATGAATGTTTTTTTTAAGCATCTTCAGGGACGATTTTATTTCAGGATGTAACTCATCATCATTTATTAAGTTTTTTATTTGGGTTATGAAGTTCAATTGAAGTGCTCGTTCAAACGAGTCAGGTTTGGTTCGTGTTACAAAAATTTGATCAAAAAGTTTTTGCAAAATAATATTTACCTCAAGTCCATTTCCAACCAGAGTTTGACTGGTTGACAATATTCGATTGAGTAGCTTTTTAGATAAAATTCTATTGAGTGCAGAACGTTGTAGATTTTGAATTGTATTTAGTCCCCCTTCAGCTTTGATGTTGGAGATTAATGTCTTATCGATTAGCCATTTTGGAGTATTCCAAAGTTCTTCATTTAAAAAGTTAAGAGCTCTTATTTGATCTACTTTTGAGGTATTGGTGTAGGTAAACACTTCATTTTGGTTAGAATTATGAAGCGTGGTGTTTACTCCACCAATTATCCTGTGAACATGATAAATATACCTTCTGTAAACCCCAATCATTTCATCATAAAGTTCTTCTAGATCATCATAATTTGAAGACTCATTTAAGGTCCATTCGGCTAAGTTTTTGGCGACAATCTTTAGATTTCTTATTCCATAGTCACTTGCTTTAACGGGATCATCTCCGATGTTTTCAGTTTGTGAATCTGGATCATTTCCACTGCCTCCAAACATGTAAATTGGGTTTAAAGATTTTGTGTCTACATATGCTTTTAAAATTTTTGTTTCTTTTTCTACTTCTTTATTTCCGTAATATCGATATCCCCATTCGATTGCATAGTCATCGTAAGGTCCAAGTTGTCTTACAAAACGGATGTTTTGATCGCCCTGTTGTGCAACATAATTATATCGAGCATAGTCCATTATTGTTGTTGCAATCCCCATTTTTTGGGTAAATGTTCCCGATCTCAATGAATCAACTGGATAGGCTGAGCTTGCTTTCATGTTATGTGGTAAACCAAGTGCGTGACCTACTTCGTGCGATATTACTCTTCTCATCATTTCTCCAATTTCTATTTCAGGAGTATCCAGTGTTCTAGCTTTTGGATTTGCGGCACCCGTTTCCAATAAATATCTATTTCGGTAAGAACGAAGATGATTGTGGTACCAGATGATATCACTTTCAATAATTTCTCCAGTTCTAGGATCTGATACACTTGGACCTACTGCATTACGGGTAGTAGATGCAACATATCGAATCGTAGAATATCGGATATCTTCGGGACTAAAGTCTGGATCTTCTTTATTGTTAGGCGGGTCTTTGGCTAGAATTGCATTTTTAAAACCTGCTTTTTCAAAGGCTGTGTTCCAATCCTCAATTCCTTGTTTGAAATAGGGTCGCCATTTGATTGGAGTTGCAGGATCCAAATAATAAATAATAGGTTTTATCGGTTCAACCAATTCTCCACGTTTGTATGCTTCTGGGTCTTTTGGTTCTAAACGCCAGCGACGAATCAATTCTATTTCATCTGACTTAAGAGCATTAGAGCTATAGTCAATTTTTTTTATTGAAAACCAACCAATTCTTTTATCGCTATGACGAATCTTCATTGGATTATCAGATAGTGCTATGAATGAATGATTGATTTGAAAAGTAAACGTTTTACTGGGATTAGCTCGAGTTACTTTTGACGCACTGAAAGTCAATGTATGAAGTATTTCTGTATTTTGAGGAAAACTTTTTGCACAATCAATCAGGCTTCTCTTTTTATCAACTCCACCTATTTTATATTTTTCTTTCTGTGTTTCTCTGATGATATTAAAACCTGGTGAGTCTTTCAAATAATATTCACTTACATCAATCAGAAAACGATTCTTTTCAATGTTTTTTATCTCAAAAGCTGCGATAATGGGCTGAAAATTATTTTCTGCAACACTCAAACTGATGGGGTCTTTTTCCGAGGCAACATTACTAAAAGATAACTGTTTCCAAAGTATTTTGTTTCCTTTTTTACTAAAGCGAATAACTTGTTGAGCAGTTTTTGAACCCGCATTGGAATAGGGTGAATAGTTGGCTGGAATTTGTGCAATTCGGGTTACTACGAGTAGGTCTTTATTCAAAATTAAACTGTCGATTTCAAAGAACAACTTATTTTCTTCATTCAAATAAGTTGTTATCAACCCTTTGTTTTGACTCATCTTGTTGGTTAATGAATCAATACTTTTTGATTGCTTATTTTTTGAATCTATTTTTTGGGCACTAATTCCTGAAATAAAAGCTAAGCAGGCTAGCAACATACTAAATTTCATGTGTATATTTTTGGTAAAACTACAAAAAGAGATTTTTAACAGCTAAAAATCAATTTTATTTTATCCTTGTATAGCAGATAACTCGAACCAGCGTTCTGATTTTTTATCAAGCTCTTGCTCTAGAGCACCGAGTTTAATTGAATACTCTTCAATTTCTTTTGCATCTAATGATTCGGTTGTAAAGCGATTTTGTATTTCTTCTTTTTGAGTTTCAATTTTTTGAATTTCACGCTCTAATTTTTTGAATTCATTTTGCTGCTCAAAGGTTAGGATTTTTTTAGTTGATTTTTCTTTCCAATCCTTTTTGATTTTTTTTTCACCATTTGAAGTTGAATTTTCCTGCTCTTGAGAATCTTCATACACCCTAAAGTCAGAGTAGTTCCCTGGAAAATCTTCGATTACCCCATCTCCTTTAAATACAAATAAATGATCTACAATCTTATCCATGAAATACCGGTCATGAGAAACAACAATCAGGCATCCTGGAAAGTCTAATAAAAAATTTTCGAGAACATTGAGAGTAATGATATCAAGATCATTAGTGGGTTCATCAAGGATTAGAAAGTTTGGGTTTTGAATTAGAACCGTACATAAATAAAGACGTTTACGCTCACCTCCACTCAATTTTTCAACAAAATCATATTGTTTTTTTCTATCAAATGAAAAGCGTTCCAAAAGTTGTTGAGCAGATATTTTATTTCCTTTTTTTAGTGGAATAAAATCCCCGAATTCTCGAATAACATCAATTACTTTTTGTTCTTTTTTGATGGGGATGCCCTTCTGGGTATAGTAACCAAATTTTAGAGTTTCGCCCAAAACAATTTTTCCAGTGTCGGGGGTATCATTTGAGGTTAGTAAATTTAAAAATGTTGATTTCCCAGTACCATTTTTTCCAATGATACCAATGCGATCGTTACGTTGAAATATATAATTAAAATGATCTAAAATCACTTTCTCACCAAATGATTTTCCAACTTTATGCATTTCAATCATTTTACTTCCCAAACGCTCCATGTTGATTTCTAGTTGAACTTGATGTTCATTTCTTCTTTTATGAGCTTTTTCTTTAATGGCTTTAAAATCATCAATTCTAGACTTGGATTTTGTGGTTCTTGCTTTGGGTTGTTTTCGCATCCACTCCAGTTCTTTTTTGAAATGTAATTTTGTTTTGTGTGCCTCAATACTTTCTTGAGCCAATCTGGCATCCCTTTTTTCGAGGTAATAAGAATAGTTACCCTTGTAAGTATATAGCTTTCCTTGGTCTAACTCTATGATTTCGTTACATACACGTTCCAAAAAATACCGATCGTGAGTAACCATCAATAGGGTTATTTTTTCTTTTAAAAAATATTCTTCTAACCATTCGATCATTTCAAGGTCTAAATGGTTGGTTGGTTCGTCTAAAATAATTAATTCAGGTTTTTTGAGTAGCACAATGCAAAGGGCTATTCTCTTCTTTTGACCGCCCGACAAACTCCCCACAGAAGCAGTCAATTCATTTAATTTTAATTTGAATAGAATCTGTTTGTACTGTGTTTCAAAATCCCAAGCTTGATTTTGATCCATCTCCTCAAATGCTTTTTGATAGCCATCTTGATCTTCAGGTTTTTCTAATGCACGTTCATAATTTGCAATAATTTTGAGGGTGGGATTGTCCGCCTGTAAAATACTTTCTTCTACAGTAAGTTTTGGATTTAAACTTGGTTCTTGAGTTAAATAGGCTATTTGAGTCCCTTTTCTAAAAATAACATTTCCTTGATCTGGGGTATCTTTTTTTGAAATGATGTTTAAAATTGATGTTTTACCGCTTCCGTTTTTAGCAATTAGAGCAATTTTTTGTCCTTTGTTTATTCCAAAAGAAAGGGGTTCGAAAATTACCTTTTCACCATATGATTTTGAAATCCCCTCAACAGAAAGTAAATTCATGAAATAAATATTTAAAGTTACAAAAGTACACAATCAGTATTAGCTTTAATTTTTTTCTAATACTTATGTTTTCTATTTTTAAAAATATTTATTTCATAATTTTAAAAATATTAAGCTGATTTAAACTTAAGTTTTTACTGTTTTTCATTAAAAAGTTTAAAAAATCATATCCAAGCAAGATTTATTTAAAATAAACACTATTTTTGTTTAGATTCCTTTGATTCATAAGAAATTTGTTGTATTTAAAACCAAATATTACCGCAATGAAAAACAGAACTGGTTGCCCAATTGCAAATTTAGTTGATTTAGTAGGAGATAAATGGTCTCTTTTGATTATTAGAGACTTTTTTCTTGAACGAAATACATTCAAACAATTTATCGACTCTCCAGAAAAAATAGCTACAAATATTTTGACAGACAGACTGAAATCATTGATGTCAAAAGGATTAATTTATTACACATATGCTCCAAATAATAAGAAAACGAAATACTATTATTTGACAGACATGGGAATTGATCTTTTTCCTGTCATTTACGAAATGGCTATGTGGAGTCGAAGAAATTTAGACGTTGAGTTCAATGATGTTGCATCTGATTGGTTTCAAGAAAACGAAGGTCTAGAAGACGATACAGTAATCGAAAACAACATTAGAGATTACAAAGTGGTTCGACAAAATTTATTCAATCTTGCAAAAATTGATTCGTATTAATTTCCAAGATTCATAGTTTTATTGCTATAATTTTTATCTTTTTTGAGCCACTCTAAACAGTGATTAAAGTCACTAAACAATTGATCTTTCGGAACTAAATCTGGAATAATATCAATTCTTTCCATCATGTATTTTGGTTGCTTTCCAGCTCCTACCAATAGGGTTTTTTTCCCTTGTTGACTCAGTTCCAGTATTACAGATTCAAGCGCATAAAGCCCTGACTGATCTATATAAGGAACTTCATCTAAGCGGATTACCAAGGTAGTAACTGTTTTAGGTATTTGTTTGGCTGTCTCTGTAAATTTAGATGTTGAGCCAAAAAATAAGGGTCCGTTGATGTGTTTGATAAATATCTTACTTTCCAGTGTTTTTGGAACTCCTTTTTCATCTTTCCAAGCTTCTTCTAGTTTTAATGGGATTATATTTAAACTTTTGCTTGTTAAATCACCAATCTTTTTCATGAACATCAAAGAAGCAATTACTAATCCAATTCCTACAGCATAAACTAAGTTCCAGAAAGTTGATAGAATAAGTACAACGATTAAAATAATAACTTCGTTTCTTGGCATCGCTGGCATTGCTTTTAAACCTTTGTAATCCATTACTCCAATACCTACAGTTATTAAGATTCCAGCTAAAACTGCTGCTGGAATTTTTGATGCAATTGGTCCAAGGGCAAGTAAGATAACGAGCAATAGTATTCCTGAAATCATTCCTGATATTCTAGTTTTACCTCCGGCATTGATGTTTACTACTGTTCTGATTGTTGCACCGGCTCCTGGTAAACCTCCAAATATTGCTCCGATACTATTTCCAATACCTTGTCCTATCAATTCTTTATTGGGTTTGTGTGCTGTTTTGGTCATGTTGTCCGAAACTACAGAAGTTAGTAAAGAATCGATAGCACCCAGAAAGGCAAGGGTTATGGCTGTGAAAATATATTTTGTAAACGTATCCAAACCAAAAGTACTGAATAGGGAAAGTTTAGGAATAGGTAGTCCAGAGGGGATAGCTGCAATTGGTCTGTAATCTATTCCAAATCCAATGGCTAATCCAGAAACTACAAAAAGAGCGACAAGTGTACTAGGTACTTTGGTGGTGATGCGTTTGAACCCAAAAATTATTAGGATGGTAAAAAATGCAAGTGCTACTTCTAAAAAGTTAATCCCAGCAAATATTTTAGGAAGTGTTTTTATTGTTCCCATAACACCAGAAGCATTTTTGCTTGCAAGGGTTTTTGCTTCAGTTAATATTTCTTCTTCAGTTATTTTACCTGCACGCTCAATGGTTGTTTTAAAATCTTCTAAAACCAATATTCCCTCATTCATTTCATCTTTGAGAATATTTTCCAAAATGATTTCTTCGGCTTGAGGTTTAAATTGTTCAACATAGTTGGTATCTTCTTTGGGATAGTAACCAAATGTAGGTGGTATTTGAGTAACCAAGATTATGACTCCAATTGCTGTCATAAAACCTGAAACTACTGGGTAGGGAATGTAACGTATGTATTTTCCAAGACCAATCATTCCAATTCCAACTTGTAAAATTCCCGCTAATAGAAATACAGAAAGAATTGTTGGTAAAGATTTTTCAACATTTCCATCAAAGTTTGAGATGATTTCAGCAATAAACACCATACTTACTGCTGTCATTGGAGCAGTTGGACCTGATATTTGAGTAGATGTACCTCCAAAAAGAGCTGCAAAAAAGCTTAAAAATATTGCCCCGTAAAGTCCGGCACTTGGACCCAAACCAGAACTTACTCCAAAAGCAAGGGCTAAGGGTAATGCTACAATACCTGCTGTCAAACCTCCAAAAAAGTCTCCTCGTAAATGTTTGAAATTAAAAGTAAAAAATTCTTTCATTATAAATATATTATACTAATAGTAAATAATTGATTTTCTTTATGCTTCATATTAAAGCATATCTATGTTTAGTTTTTAGGATGTTTATCATCCAAAATTAATATGTCCATTGTTTTAATTAATGTACTCCAATTCTTTTTTTATTGTAACCGTTGATGGATTCAATAAGATTTCTGCATGGCCTGAAGTTTTGGGGAGTTCATAGGCATAGAAATATTTTAGAGTTTCTATTTTTCCAACATAAAACTCATTTGAATATTTTGCATTATTACTGTTCAAGCCTTCTTGGGCTTTTGTACCCAACTCAAGCCATGTCCATCCTACAATAATGAGACTGAAAAATTCCATAAAAATACTTGCATCTGCTAAATATCTTTCAAAGTCTCCTTTCATAGCATGAGGCATTAATTCTTTGAGTACTTTATGAGTAAGTTGTATCTTTTCTTCCAAAATATGGGCATATGGGATCAGTTCTTTATGTTTTTTTGCTTCTTGAATTGCAATTGTAATTTCGGTCAATAACATTTGAAGACCAGATCCATTTCCCATCGTAATTTTTCTGCCCAAAAGATCTTGAGATTGAATTCCTGTGGTACCTTCATAAATAGAATTGATTCGAATATCTCTGTAGTATTGTTGAAGAATAAAATCGGAACAAAAGCCATACCCACCGAGCACTTGTAATCCGTTATTCACTGCATAGCTACCCGCTTCAGATGGATAGGTTTTTACTACAGGAATAATCATTTCAAGTAGGGTGTTGTATTTGTTCTTTTCTTGATCTGATGTCGCCGTTAGCTCGAGATCATAATATTTTGCAGCTAAATGAACCAGACTCATCGATCCTTCTACCACTGCTTTTTGGAGTAACAACATTCTACGAACATCAGGGTGTTCAATGATTAAATTCTGGTTGTCTTCCATGTTTTTCTTTCCATCGCTAGACAATTTTCTTCCTTGTGGGCGCTCATTGGCGTATTTTAAAGAAGCGTAATAAGCTGCTGATGCAATTGCCGAGCCTCCTCGACCTACGGCAATTCTTGCCGCGTTCATCATCAAAAACATGTAGTTTAATCCTTGATTTTCTTCTCCTACTAACCAGCCCTGACAATCATCTGCATCACCGAATCCGAGGTGCGTTGTACAATACCCTCGTTGTCCTAATTTTTGAAAGTCTGCTACAGTAGTTACATCATTTGGTGTAAGCGAACCGTCGGTGGGTCTGTTTTTTGGAACAACAAACAAAGAGATACCCTTTGTTCCTTTTGGTGCTCCTTCAATTCTTGCAAGTACAAGATGAATGATGTTATCCGTAAATTGGTTATCTCCTCCTGAAATAAAAATCTTTTGACCAATAATTTTGTAATGGCCTTCTTCTGTTCTTTTTGCTTTGGTTATAACATCAGACAAGGAACTTCCTGCTTGAGGCTCTGTCAAACACATAGTACCTCCCCATTGACCTGTTAGCATGTCGGGTACATAGGTTTCTTTTAGTTTTTCGTTTGCAAAGTGAATTATGAGCTCTGCTGCTCCTTGGGTAAGTCCAGCATAACCGGGTAAATGATTGTTGGCAGCATCCAAGATGTAGCTTGCAGCAGTGTGAGCTACTAGTGGGATTTGCATTCCACCGTCTTCGTAATCAAATGAGGCGGATATTATTCCCAATTCCCCTCCTTTGTGCATCATTGTTTTAACTTGTTCATGGACATAAACTTTTCCTTCTTTATGGTAAGCTGGTTTCTCATCCATTTCTTTGAGATAAGGATAAAGTTCTTTGTCAGCAAAATCCTTGGTGGAATCTAAAAATAAATCTAAAGATTCTTTATCGTGATCTTCAAAACGTTCTCGTTTTAATAATTCTTCTAAGTTATGTACATCATAAAGAACAAACTTTAGCGTGTCCATGTCAACATATTTATTCATCATCTTTCAGGTTTGTTTTAAAGTCAGCATTTAATTTTTTTCTAAATTTATTTTCAAGAGTATTAATAAATAAGGGTCTTAAGCCTTGTTTTGTTTCTTTATTAAATTCAATGCAGATCCTTCTTTGAACCATTCAATTTGTTGTTCATTGTAGGTGTGATTTGCTTGAATCATATCTTTTGATTTATCAGCATGAACTAATTCAATAGAAATAGACTTTCCTGCTGAAAATTTCTTTAAATCAATAAAGTTCAATATGTCGTCTTCTTTAATCAAATCGTAATCAGCTTCGTTATCAAAAGTAATCCCTAACATACCTTGTTTTTTGAGGTTGGTTTCGTGAATTCTTGCAAATGATTTTACCAAAACAACCTTAACTCCTAGATGACGAGGCTCCATTGCTGCGTGCTCTCGTGAAGACCCTTCCCCGTAGTTATGATCTCCAACTACTACGGTTTCGATTCCAGCAGCTTTGTATTCACGTTGAACACCTGGTACTCCGGCGTATTCGCCAGTCAATTGATTTTTAACAAAATTTGTTTTCTCATTAAAAGAATTCACAGCTCCAATCAAACAGTTGTTTGAAATATTGTCTAAATGACCACGGAAACGTAACCAAGGGCCAGCCATAGAAATATGGTCTGTAGTACATTTTCCTTGTGCTTTGATCAGTAGTTTAGCTCCCATTAAATTTGATCCATCCCAGGGTTGGAAAGGAGTTAGTAGTTGTAGGCGTTCTGAATCATCAGCTACAATAACATTTAAACTTGATCCGTCTTCTTGTGGTGCCAAATAACCGTTGTCTTCCACACCAAATCCTTTTGGTGGTAATTCCTTTCCAAATGGTGGATCCAATTTTACTTCATCACCATCTTCGTTGATTAGGGTGTCATTTGCAGGATCAAAATCCAATCGTCCTGAAATAGCAATAGCTGCAACCATCTCGGGCGAGGCTACAAATGCATGGGTATTAGGATTTCCATCTGCGCGTTTAGAAAAATTTCTATTGAATGAATGGATGATGGAATTTTTTTTTTCTTTCTCTGCTCCTTCGCGTGCCCATTGACCAATACAGGGTCCGCAAGCATTGGTAAAAACCTTAGCATTTAATTCATTAAATGGGACAAGCAAACCATCGCGTTCAGCAGTGTATCTGACCTGCTCAGATCCGGGATTAATCCCAAATTCAGCTTTGGTAATGAGTTTTTTGTCAACAGCTTGTCGAGCAATTGAAGCTGCTCGATCTAAATCTTCATAAGAGGAGTTTGTACAAGATCCAATTAATCCCCAGTCGACTTGCAAGGGCCATCCATTTGCCTTAGCAACGGTGCTCATTTCTGATACTGGTGTTGCCAAATCTGGAGTAAATGGTCCATTGATATGCGGACGTAATGTATCTAAATCTAATTCTATTACTTCATCAAAATACAGTTCTGGGTTTGCATAAACTTTTGGATCTGCTGTTAGATGTTCACGTACTTCGTTTGCAGCATCTGCAACATCGTCACGATCTGTCGAACGTAAGTAGCGTTCCATAGATTGATCGTAACCAAATGTAGAGGTTGTTGCTCCAACTTCTGCTCCCATATTACAAATGGTTCCTTTTCCAGTACAAGACATGGATTCGGCGCCTTCTCCAAAATATTCTATGATGGCTCCAGTTCCTCCTTTTACGGTTAGGATTCCAGCTACTTTTAAGATAACATCTTTGGGTGCTGTCCAGCCATTTAATTTACCAGTTAATTTTACACCGATGAGTTTTGGAAATTTTAATTCCCATGGCATATCTGCCATAACATCTACTGCGTCAGCTCCACCAACACCTATTGCAAGCATTCCCAATCCTCCAGCATTTACGGTGTGAGAATCTGTTCCAATCATCATTCCTCCCGGGAAAGCATAATTTTCTAGAACTACTTGATGTATGATTCCAGCACCTGGCTTCCAAAAACCAATACCGTATTTATTCGAGACAGATTCCAAAAAATTGAACACCTCTGCTGAAGTATTGTTTGCGGATTTTAAATCAGCTGTTGCTCCAGATTTAGCTTGAATCAAGTGGTCGCAATGAACAGTTGTAGGAACTGCTACTTGATTTTTTCCAGCCTGCATAAATTGTAATAATGCCATTTGAGCTGTTGCATCCTGACATGCAATTCTATCAGGCGCAAAATCTACGTAGTCATTTCCTCTTATGTAGGGACGATCAGTTGATCCGCACCACAAGTGAGAATATAAAATTTTTTCTGAGGCTGTTAATGGTTTTCCTGTTAATCGACGTGCATTTGATATGCTTTTATTCAATTTAGCGTAAACCTGCTTTATCATTTCGATGTCAAATGCCATAATTTTTTTTTATTAAAGGTAAAACTACAAAATTAAGGTCATAGATTTAATTATTAAATAATAGATTTTATCAATAATAGATCATAATTTAGGTTTGGTGTATTTTATTAAGTATGGTATATTTAATTCCCTTATAAGTTTTTAATCCTCATAAGTTGATTTACAGAAAAGCCTTCTTATTTTTCAATTATAAAATTGGTCAATACTAAAAAAAAATAATTTAACACGAATAAAACTTAAAATAATAATTCAAACCCTTCGGGTTGTTGATAAATTTTTCAAACTAAAAGAATAAGAATTGATATTTAGAACAGAATTACTTTTAGTATATTTACTTATAAGGTTGTGATTTTGTAAAACAATTTATGAGCTTATGGTAATGCAATCGGAAGTAAAACATTTTATGAAAGATATTAAACAGAACAACAGAATTAGTTATAAGTATTTTCATACCATTACAACTCGGTGGATGGATAACGACATCTATGGACATGTCAATAACGTAACCTATTACTCTTATTTTGACACTACTGTTAATCAGTATCTAATTGATTGTGCTGGCATAAATATTCAGAAAGATACAGTTGTAGGTTATGTCGTAAATTCACAATGCGAATACTTTTCTGGGATTGCTTATCCAGATCAAATTGAAGTAGGTCTTCGGGTTAACGAGACAGGAAATAGCTCTGTCACTTATGGTTTAGCAGCTTTCAAAAAAGGAGAAACTACACCTTGTGCCATTGGTTCATTTGTTCATGTATTTGTAAATAGAATGGAAAATAAACCGGTTTCTATTCCATTAAAAATTAGAGAATCTTTAGAATTATTAGCTCTGTAAAGCCTCCTGTGGATTCACCTATTTTTATATTCAACAAAAATAATTTATTGAACGTATGCCTTTACTGATTGTCATTCTCGGAATATTATTGTTGTTAGTTTTGATTGCAAAATTCAAGCTCAATGCATTCATAGCGTTTGTCATAAGCTGTATTTTTATGGGTATTTTTCAGGGCATGGAATTAGAGGCCATCATCAAATCAATACAAACTGGGATGGGGAATACACTTGGTTTTTTGGTTATGATTTTGGGGTTTGGTGCAATGCTCGGAAAACTTGTTTCCGATAGTGGCGCTGCCCAAAGAATTACTTCAAGATTGGTTTTTGTTTTCGGGTTAAAACATATTCAGTGGGCTTTTGTATTGACTGGTTTTATTATTGGTATCCCCATGTTTTATTCAGTAGGTTTTGTTGTCTTAATACCCTTAGTTTTTACTGTAGCAGCTTCAACTGGATTACCATTGATTTATGTAGGTCTACCCATGCTCGCTTCTTTATCGGTTACCCATGGTTTTTTACCCCCCCATCCAGCTCCTTCAGCTATTGCAGATATGTTCAGCGCTGATATTGGTAAAACCTTATTGTACGGAATTATCATTGCCATTCCTGCAATTATTGTTTCAGGGCCATTATTTGCTAGAACAATTAAAAACATAAACGCCACTCCTTTAAAAGAATTTTACAATCCAGTTATTTTAAAAGATGAAGAAATGCCCTGTATGGGTATCAGTGTATTCAGCGCATTGCTGCCTGTTGGATTGATTATCCTTTCAACACTATTAACTTTTTTCATAGCTAAAGACTCTGTTTTTAACGATGTTATAGTTTTTCTAGGTAATCCTATAGTAGCAATGCTAATTTCTGTTTTAGTAGCAATTTATACCCTTGGTATTTCACGAGGAAAAAAAATGACGTCTTTGATGAATTCTTTATCAAGTTCTGTCTCTAGCATAACAATGGTTTTACTTATTATTGCTGGAGCAGGAGCTTTAAAACAAATTTTAATAGACAGTGGAGTAAGCGGTTACATTGGAGAATTATTAAAAGGTTCTCAAATATCTCCATTATTTTTAGCTTGGTTAATTGCTGCAATTATTAGAGTATGTGTTGGTTCGGCTACTGTCGCAGGTTTAACAGCCGCAGGAATAGTACTTCCACTTGTTTCAGAAACCCAAACTAGTCCCGAGCTTATGGTGTTGGCAATAGGTTCTGGAAGTTTGATGTTGTCTCACGTAAATGATGGTGGCTTTTGGATGTTCAAAGAGTACTTCAATCTATCAGTTAAAGAAACTCTTTCCACCTGGACCGTAATGGAAACTATTATTGGAATTATGGGATTAATTGGTGTTTTAACACTTAACATATTTATTTAAAAAGAAAAAAATGAATAATTTACCCTCAGAAAAAGTAAAGGAATTAAATTTGGTCTTTCCACCAGCTCCCGGACCCGCTGGGGTATACAAGCCCATATTAGTTGTGGATAAATTTTTATATGTCTCTGGGCAAGGACCAATGCAAAATAATGGATCATTGATGCAGGGACGCCTTGGAGAAAATCTAGATCCAGAGGAAGGAAAATTAGCAGCCCGGCAAGTGGGCTTGACAATGCTTTCTAGCATACAAACACATTTTGGAAGTTTAGATAAAATTAAAAGAGTTGTTAAGGTATTTGGTATGGTTAATAGTTCCCCTGATTTTGAAAAGCATCCCTATGTGATGAATGGATTTAGTGAATTGATGGCCGATATATTTGGAAAAGAACAAGGCATCGGTGTAAGAAGTGCTGTAGGTATGATTTTGCCTGACGGTATTCCAGTAGAGGTAGAGGCAATGTTCGAATTGTATTAAATGTTTATGGGGAATAATTGGTACGAGGTAAATAATATTGAAGAGGTGATATCTCCAGCTCTATTGGTGTACCCTGATAGAATCGAGGAGAACATCAAAATAATGATTGAAATTTCAGGAGGAACAGAATCATTGAGACCTCACATAAAAACCCATAAAATTGCTGAAATAATAAATTTGCAATTAAAATACGGTATCACAAAATTTAAATGTGCAACCCTTGCCGAAGCTGAGTTGCTAGCCCAATGCGGCGTTCAAGATATTCTTCTGGCCATGCAACCTGTGGGAGTGAATATTGAAAGGTTTTTTGAATTAATAATCAAGTATCCAAAATCTGCAATATCAACGATTGTAGATGATGAAGAAACAAGAGATAAAATCAACATCATAGCCTCTAAAATGAAGTTGCATATTCCGCTGTGGTTAGACATCAATAATGGGATGAACAGAACTGGGTTAACACCAAATAACGAAGCTGCTTTGTTCTACCAAAAAATAGAAAAATCCACAAATTTAGTAGCCAAAGGTCTCCATGTTTACGATGGACATATTCATGAATCAAACTTTAATTTACGTAAGGAAATTTGTGATAAAGACTTTGAATTTGTTCTAAAGCTAAAAAATCAGATCGAACTGTTAGGCATAAAAATTAAAACCATTGTTGCTGGTGGTACGCCTACTTTCCCAATTCACGTTAAAAGGAATGATGTTGAGGTAAGCCCTGGTACATCCTTGCTATGGGATCAGGGATATGCTGATGCATACAAAGATTTAAAATTTCATACAGCAGCTGTTTTAATAGGCAATATTATCAGTAAACCAGAAGCAAATTTGATTTGCCTCAACCTTGGACACAAATCTGTTGCAGCAGAAATGAAATTTCCAAGATTAAAAATCCTCAATTTTGAGAATTACAAATCCATAGGTCACAGTGAAGAACATCTTGTTATTGAATGTTTAGAATCTAAAAAACACGAAGTTGGTAAAGTTTGTTATGCCATCCCTACACACATTTGTCCAACCGTTATTAAGTACAATAAAGTTTTAACAGTTAAAGATGGAGAAATAACTGGTCACTGGGAAATTGCAGCAAGAGATCATGTAACTAATACATCACATAAAAATTAAATAGAAAATATGTTTGTACTCGATGCACACCTTGACCTTGCCATGAATGCTATGGAATGGAACAGAGATTTAACTTGGACGGTTGAGGAAATAAGAAAAAGTGAAATAGGAATGAAGGATAAGCCCGATAGAGAAAAAAACACTGTTTCTCTGGATGCTATGCGTAAAGGTAATGTAGGAATTTGTGTAGCTACCCAGATTGCACGCTATGTAAAAAGAGAAAGTAAATTATCCGGTTGGAATTCACCACAACAGGCTTGGGCTCAAACACAGGCTCAGCTGGCATGGTACAAATCCATGGAAGATGCAGGAGAAATGGTTCAGATTACAAATGGCAAACACTTAAAAGAGCATTTAGCACTTTGGGAAAACGATGATGTTTCTAAAAAACCAATAGGATACATTTTAAGTCTAGAAGGTGCTGACTCTATTGTAAATATGGACTATCTTGAAAAATCTTACAATCAGGGATTGAGAGCAATTGGCCCAGCACATTACGGGCCTGGAACTTATGCACATGGCACAGACTCTGTGGGCGGAATAGGACGGAAGGGAAGAAAATTACTTAAAAAAATTGAAGAATTAAATTTAATACTTGATGCCACTCATTTGTGTGATGTTAGCTTTTGGGAAACCATGAAAATTTATGACGGTCCAGTTTGGGCAAGTCATAACAACTGCAGAAAATTTGTAAACCATAATCGGCAGTATTCTGATGAACAAATTAAAGAATTGATAGCAAGAGATGCAGTTATTGGAATTGCTTTAGACGCCTGGATGATGGTACCAAATTGGATTAGAGGAAAATCTACTCCAGAGGGTATGGGAGTAACTTTAGACCAAATGATTGACAACATTGATCACATATGTCAATTATCTGGAAACTCATCTCATGTTGGTATTGGAACGGATTTAGACGGGGCATTTGGAAAAGAACAATCCCCCGATGATTTAGATACCATAGCCGATCTTCAAAAAATCCCATCAATGCTATCTAAAAAGGGATTTACCACAAAAGATATTGAGAACATAATGAGTCAAAACTTCATAAAATTTCTTCATAGGGTATGGAAATAACTCTCAGACTTATGTTAGGTTGTTCTATTAAAAATCTCAAGTAACTGGCTCAAGGGAAATGTGTTTTTCGATATTTGCAATGGTATTTATTTTAGGAGCTATATTCATTGACCAAAAGAACTTAAAATTGCAATATCCTAAATCATCTTCAAAAATGACAATGAATTTTGTTGGTTTTGTTAATTGAGGTGATTGTTTACAAGAAACAAAAATCAGAATTCCAAGGAAAACATAAGATTTAAATATAAAGAATTAATTAAAGAATCATAATTTAAGCACTTACAGAAGATAACAAACCTATCTTGGGAACTTGTCCTAGTGACTAATAATAGGAATATCACGCTATTACTGATCCATAAGCTGAATCCATTAAGGCCCAGTTGGGATCACAAGTAAAATCAAGCCTTCGCGAAAAGCTTGGGCTTTTTTATTTTCATTACTCACTTAATACTCACTTCAGCACTCTATTTTCTTTGTCAATCAACAACAGTAAAACCCTCAAATTCTTCGAAAAACTTCATAATATTAATCTTTAACTGATATTTTTAAATGACTCATATAGAAAATAACATGGTTACTTGAGGCATTAGTATAACTTTTTAAAAATTGCCACGCATAAACCAAATCCAAATTGGTACATCTGGTTTCATATTTTATGAACCAAAAACTGCAAGCTATATTCCCAACAGAAAGGACAGATAGTTGATGCTAATTTTTATTTATTCTAAATACAAATAACTATATTACAACTGTTTATGTGAATTTTTTCGTAAATTTGATTAATTAAATATATAATTATGGATAATTTAAGTTTAAGTAATGGTTGTTTGAATTGCCTCAATATTCAAGTAGAATCTAAAATGTGTGGAGTACATCAAATAGAGGTTGACGAAAAATATACCTGTAGTGATTTTAATGGTGTAGAATAAAAAAAAGATTTTTTTAATAAATATTATTGTTTGTAAACTTTTGTGCACAGTATGCTGTATTCATTAAAGTGAGACAAGGCAACTAAACAAAAAAAAATCCCACTTAAGCAACATTAAAAGTAAGGATTCTAAATGTAATATTTCAAATTAGTAATAAACCTAGTGATTTACCTTTAATTAAAGACCGCTATTTTAAGGAAGAAACTTTTATATATGTTTGTGAGAATAAAGTTTGTTTAATATCCTCTGAAACTCCTTTTGAGGCATTAAAACAAATTAATAGTTTATAATACTTATGCGGGGCTGTTAAACAAAGTTTAGAAGTAATAGAAGCAGAACAGCCACTATTTAATCAATCGAATTTGGATATGATATAAAAACTTTATTTATTTTGTAAATGGTACTGAAACTCTTAGGGTGTCCCATCCTAGATGTAAGTTAATGTTTCCATCTTCACCTTTAAGAGCAATAGAAAAAGCTTCTAAAGAGTCATTTACATAAGTATTAGAAACAGTAATGCGAGCTACATCATTGTCTTCATTATAATAATACGATCCCCAGGTATTTAAGTCAGAATTTAAAATAACCGTCCATTCTTTTTCACCGGGTATTGTGAGTAAGGCATATCTACCTGCTTTTATTTGTGTTCCGTTTAAGTTAAAGTCTTTGTATAAAACTAATTCTGGAGCTTCGTTAGCGCCAGTTCTCCAAACTTTCCCATTTGGAGCTAGTTTACTTAACTTTCTGCCTCTCAGCTGAGGTCTACTATAAATTACTTTCATTTGTTTGTTTGCGTCTTTGTAGCTAGTTGGAAAAGAAGCAATGTCCATAGAGCTTTTATCTAATTTACTAAATTCTTGAGCATTTGCTAAGCTTCCTATTGCCATTAATAATACAAATAAGAAAGTTGAGGTCATTTTAGTTTTTTTCATAATATATTTGTTTTAATAATTAAAAATACCAATTTGTATGCCAAGACCCAAAGGAAACTCAAACAAAATAACAAAAAAGTGGCAGTTTATTGCAGTCAATATCAGTGGAAATTACTTCCAATACAGAATATGACAAACTCAATTTCTACGTAACCTGAGCTGTTTTTCGTACACGTTTTCGTAAACCTTCACTGCAAATAAAAGAAAATAAGGGAAAACAATCCTCTAGATTATACTCTACAATATTGCTACAAAAAACTCCAGATTATAGAGTGTAAAGAGATAGCCTAAGATTGTTCAATGAAACTTTATATCTATCGAATTGTTCTTTGTTAACTGATTTGCTTTTACCCTCTAAATCCTTATCACCAATATTTTTCGCCTCAATAAAACCGACAGGAATCTCCTTTTTAGTCAAGATATAATCTGGAGCACCACAAGATTGCCTTTTAGGCTCATTAGTTGCTCTAACGTTTGGAAGTAATGTTTCTGTAAGATTCCCTAAATCCCCTCCATATCTATGCTCTGTGGCATTACCAAGTTTGTAGCGTTGATTCAGATTATCAACATAACTTTCTAGAGTCATTCAATTTTTGATACTTTAGAATTGAAATTAGTGTAAA
>MDSY01063555.1_pt1 | contig 43079 bp, 35 predicted proteins | sample 811131 | NCBI WGS metagenome assembly MDSY01 (sample SAMN05326643, study PRJNA326480) | marine metagenome | isolation source: seawater | place: Atlantic Ocean: South West | collected 2010
ATCGGTGGTGGATCCATAAGAATTCACGACCGAGAATTACAGGCGCGGATGTTTGATCTTCTCGGGTTCACGGAGGAAGAGGCCGAGGCGCAATTTGGATTCCTTATGAATGCATTCCAATACGGCGCACCCCCTCATGGAGGTCTTGCCCTGGGATTTGACAGACTTTGCTCTATGTTTGGTGGCTCTGACTCTATTCGTGATTTTATCGCTTTCCCGAAGAATAACTCCGGAAGAGACGTCATGATCGATGCGCCTTCACCAATAGATGACGCACAATACACAGAACTTGAATTAAAATCGACATTTAACCCCAATAAATAATGTACCCAGCTGAATTAGTTGCCCCAATGAAAGCCGAGCTCGTAGAGGTCGGTTTCGAAGAATTACTTACTCCACAAGATGTTAGCTCAGCTCTGGAAAGACCTGGAACTACAATTGTAGCTCTGAATAGTGTTTGTGGATGCTCTGCAGGATCAATGCGTCCGGCATTAAAAGCGTGTCTCGATAATCAAAAAACACCTGACAACCTTACAACTTCTTTTGCAGGGTTTGATTTAGAAGCTGTCGCTCAAGCGCGTAAGTTTATGCTTCCCTACCCTCCCTCGTCTCCATGTATTGCGCTTTTTAAAGATGGAAAATTGGCGATGATGGTCGAGCGTCATCACATTGAAGGAAACACTGCAGAGGCGATCTCTGAACACCTGAAACAGGCGTTCAACGAGTTCTGTTAATCTTCGGACAAGAAAATGGCGCGCATACTCACAGGCATACAAAGTACCGGTACCCCACATCTTGGAAACATCCTCGGTGCGATTAAGCCTGCCATAGATCTCGCAAATGACGCCGCAAACGATTCGTATCTGTTTATCGCAGATATGCATTCGTTGACGCAAATCAAAGACGCAGAGCTCCTGAAAAACAATACGTACGCTGTTGCTGCTTCGTGGATGGCGTGTGGACTGGATGTTTCGAGGAGTGTGTTTTACCGTCAGAGCGATGTACCAGAGGTGACTGAATTGGCCTGGTATTTACAATGTATGTTCCCATATTCTCGCCTCGGTTTGGCCCACAGTTTTAAGGATAAATCTGACCGTCTAGAGGATGTCAATGCGGGGCTATTCGGATATCCCATGCTTATGGCAGCGGACATTCTTTTGTATGATGCTCAGATGGTTCCTGTAGGGAAAGATCAAATGCAGCATCTCGAAATGACCCGTGATGTGGCATCTCGATTTAATCACAAATTTGGAGATACACTCATTCTGCCAGAGGCGCTCACAAGCAAATCAACCATGTACGTGCCCGGGACGGATGGAGGGAAAATGTCCAAATCACAGGACAATACGATTAATATTTTCGATGATCCTGGCACATTGAAAAAGGCCATCAATAAGAAAATCATCACTGACGCAACGCCACTGGAAGATGCAAAAGACCCCGATTCCTCTGTTGTATTCAAACTGTATGAACTGATTGCTTCTCAAGATGACGCACAAAAAATGGCTGACGCCTTACGTGCGGGAGGATATGGTTGGGGACATGCAAAAAAAGCACTTCTAGAAGCGCTCGTGGACGGTTTTGAGTCTGAACGTTCCCGCTTTAACGCGCTTATGGCAAACCGTGAAGAAATCGATCTCGCATTGTCACAAGGTGCAGACCAGGCACGGAATGTAGCCTCCGAAGTTCTGACTCGCGTAAGGTCAAAAATCGGGTACTAACACCTAAATCTTCATTCTAAGTTTCTGAATCAGTCGCGCAACTCCGCGCCGTATTTGGTTTGAAATTTTCTGTAAAGTTCTTTTTGACGGTTGTCAATATCCATTGTTCGACCTTGAATAAACGCATGTATCAGACGGTTTGTTCGCACGTCTAAAGCATCTCCGTCAGATATAAATAAAGTCGCGTCTTTGCCTCTTTCAATGGTTCCACATACATCATCCACGCCCAATATTTTTGCAGGATTACGGGTGAGGGCCATAATTGCCTGCTCTTCTGTAAGACCATATTTGCGTGCTGTGCCAGCATAGAATGGAAGATTTCGGGTATTCATCTCCGTCATTCTGGCATCGACTTGGAGTGCAAAGAGGACGCCTTCGTCCGCGAGTAGTTTTGGCAAACGATAGGGTAAATCAATATCATCTTCGGTGAATCTCGGGAGCCTGTGAACGCTCGTAAGGAGAACACTTACATCGTTTTCGCGCAAGATATCACCGACGAGATAAGCATCATATCCGCCTACAATTACGAGGCGCTTGATTCCCATTTTGCGTTTAAAGTGAACCGCTTCTGTAATCTCTCGGACATCAGAGGCGTGACAATAAAGCGCAAGTGATCCATCAAAAACACCTCGCATGGCCTCGTGTCGGACATCCATCACCGAAGTGGAAGGTTCGGGATGCGCTTCTGCATAGGCACGCGCTTCACCGAAATACCTTTCAATTTCGTGCTTTTGCTGCGTATACGTTTTGCGCTTACGTATATTAACCTTCCCGTCTACAGCGTGTTTGTGATGGGTAGAAGGCCAGTTCAAATGAATTCCATCCACCATTTTCATTGACGCATCTTCCCAATTCCATCCGTCAAATTGAACAACGCCTGAAGCGCCTGAAATCACGCCACTTCTTGGGGTTATCTGCCCCATTAGCACCCCATTTGAACGGACCGTAGGCGTAATTTCGGAGTCTGTGTTGAATGCGATAATGGCTCTGACATTTGGTCGGAACGTTCCCACTTCATATTGATCTTGAGTCGCTCTAACAGCCCCGATTTCTTGCAAGCCCAAGGTGGTGTTTGTCACAATAAACCCGGGATATATTTGTTTTCCTTTTGCGTCTATTGTTTCGTCATACTTGCTTTTGTCAGCTTGAAAGACCCTTCCTACGAAGTCTATTTTTCCATCTCTGAATCCTATCGCGGCATCTTCTATGGCATCACCTGTGCCCAAATGCGCAGTTCCTCCTAGAATGAGAACAGAACGTGTTTGTTCTGGTGCGGGTGTCTGCTGAGAAAAGGAAGTTCCCGACATAAGCCCCGTAAGTATAAATAGTAATGCGTATCTCATGACTTAGTTGTTTTCCTCTGTTTCTGTATCACAATGGTAGTGTGCGCGAATTTTTTCGGCGGGGTTTCTCATTGTTCCACCTTCTGATCCAGCCGCCAGCATCTTCTTTGTAATGCGTGCACGCTCGGTCTGAATGGCCTCTCGTAAAATTAAATCTTGCGCCAGACTGAAGAGGCATTCTCCCTCTACGTAAGTCCTGACGGCTCGCGCATTCATGCTTAATGGATTGTCATCCCAAACCACAAGGTCTGCATCTTTTCCCACTTTTATTGAACCCGTTTTGTGATCAATGTGTAGCAGTTTTGCGGGATTAAGCGTTACAAATTTAAGGGCTTCTTCTTCTGGAACTTGTCCGTACTTCACCGCCTTCGCAGCTTCTTGATTCAGTCGCCGAGCCATTTCTGCATCATCACTGTTGAATGCTGTCGTAATTCCTTGGCCATATAAAATCGCACCGTTATAGGGTATTGCATCTTTTACTTCATATTTGTAGGCCCACCAATCACTGAAAGTAGACGCCCCAGCCCCGTGTTCTTTCATCTTATCAGCGACTTTATAACCCTCGAGGATATGCGTAAACGTATTCAGGCGAAACTTCATTGAGTCCGCCACATGCATCAGCATGTTTATCTCGTCTTGTCTGTAGCTGTGACATGTTACAAATCGTTCTTCTCTTAAAATCTGAAGCAGGGTCTCAAGTTCAATATCGAAGCGAGGCTTGAGAGGGCCTTTGCCTGATTTCAAATCTCGGCGGCTCGTTTTTGACAGATCATGACGGTATGTAACAAACGACGCTCCATACTCACGCGCACGGATAAAATGGTCATAAAACACTTGCTCTACACCCATTCTAGATTGGGGAAACCTGATTTTTTGAGCATCGCCCCAATTGCTCTGTTTGACATTTTCGCCAAGGGCAAACTTGATAAAAGGAGTTGCATGCTCGTACAATAAGTCAGAAGGTTTAGAACCCCATCGGAACTTGATCACTGCACTTTGACCCCCTATCGGGTTCGCTGATCCATGAAGAAGTTGAGCGCAGGTTACGCCTCCCGCAAGTTGCCTGTAGATATTTACATCTTCGCTATTCAACGAATGACCAATCCAAACCTCTGCACTGCTTGCCTGAGTGGCCTCATTGACGCCTCTTTCTATTGCAATATGAGAATGTTCATCTATAATGCCAGGCGTAAGGTGCATCCCTCTGCCATTGATTTCTTCTGTCTCAACGTTCGCTGAAATGAATTCATTTACATTAAGCCTCGACCCCACGGCAGTAATTTTACCCTTGTAAAGGAGTACGTCTGTGTCGTTTAAGATCCCTTCATTTTCACATGTCCAAACTGTCGCTCCTCGAATGACTACAGCCTTCTCCGAGACTACAGAGGATGGGGGTTTCGGTGAGCCATACGCAGTAAAAGGATAGAAGATATCCCCGAGCGATTCTTGAGTGTTATCCTCAATGCGTGTTGAGTCAGTCGCTGAAATATTCTCTTGTGAATCGACTTTTATCGCACTCCAGGAAGCCCAAGTTCCATCGGACATCTGAGCTGAACCCTCCCAAATCCTGCTGTCCATCCAAACATTACCAGTAAGTCTAAGTGGCCCCTTTTCTGTATCAAATCCAAGCACAACAGTTCTGTTATCAAGCGCAATAGACACTTTTTTCTTTGTTGTATCATTTATGACTTCTTCTGCTTTCCAGCCTTCTGTTACTGAGATACGCTTCAGTTCATCGCCATAACCTCCAAAAGAGATGTCATATTCTCCTGAGATATCTAAAGCGTCCCGATCAAGCATGATTGTAGGGCTTCCACTGACCCAATGCTCTATCAGTTTCGTCTCGGAATCAAATAAAGGACCGTCTGCAACGATGATGTTTGCTTTAAGTCCTGGTTTAATCATTCCTACAAGATCAGAAACGCCGAGTAACCTAGCTGGAACTTCAGTCATCGCTCGCAAAGCAGCATCAATAGGCAAACCTCTATCTACAGCTTGACGTACTGCTGGAAGAAACTCGGATGGGCTTTTTAATCCTTGTGCTGTCAGGCAGAACTTGATTCCCGCAGAATGAAGAATGGCGGCATTGCTTGGCGCGAGTTCCCAGTGCTTAAGTTCAGTTAAAGATATAAATCGCGCAAGAAAGGGGTCGCTAAGATCATAGGGGTTTGGATAGTTAACTGGAACAATAACCGTTGCTCCGGTAGACTTTATTTCTTGAGCGCGCTGATAGCCATCGCCACCCCCTAAGAGAATGTAGTCCACATCGAATTCGTTTGAGAGGACATCCGCACGGAGCACATCCTTCCAGCTGCCCGCTGAGAAAATGACGGGGACTTTGGAATTTGAATTAAACGCTTCTAATGAGAGGTTTGTTCCCCCAGCAAGATTGTTCTTTGACGCTGAGGCGTACCACGAAGCATCGTGATAGGTTTGGCGTAAAAGAGCGGTAGCTCCCATGAGAGAACTCGGATAAGATTGGCGAGAAGAGCCCTTACGGAAGCTCAAATGTGTTGTGGCAAGTGGAAGCAGCATTGCCTCACGGGCATCATCTACAGGCATAACAAGTGCGCCAGAACCACGCACAATGCCATCTGGAACATGCGTCAAGAGTGCACCAAATCCAGCTTCACGTAAAGCCTTTGCATCCTTCTCATCGGGAATAAAGTTCTCAAAGGCATCAATTTCAGGTCGTATGGCTTGATTCCATCCATACGCGCCTTTAATATTCGTCTCATATTGTGGTGATCGAGACCACTCCGCCGGCTTCACATCTGGAAGACCATATGACGAATGTAAGTCCACAAAAGACGGGTAAAGATGATAGCCTGTGAGATCCAAACGAACAGTGGGTCCGGTCACCGATTCCGGGTTTATCGCTTCAATATTGCCTCTGAAAAGAACCACAGTTGCATCGTTCAGAACAGTCGATGCATCTACATGCACCGTTCCATGTTCCAAGACGATTTTCACCAAATGTTTGTCTAAAGTTCCATTTACGGGAAAGGTCGAAGAGGCAGGGGCGGGAGTTTGTGCAGAAATCCCTACAGAGAAAAAGCAGAGAAAAAGCAGAGAAAATAGGTTGCGCATGAGTTTCTTATGTCTGAGGGAGCAAGTTAATGACTCCTGAGGAATGTCCTGAATTATTCGGAGGTATCTTGCGTAAGATTAGTCAACGCATAGAAAACTATGGAAAATAACATGGAAACCCCGAAATTCCCTACTACCGTTTACGCTGAAATGACCCCGAATCCAGCAACAATGAAATTCATGGTGGACAGACAACTCGTTTCTGAATTACACCAATTGGATTTTCTGAATCAACAGGAGGCAAAAGTATGTTCTCCACTTGCGGCAGAACTGTTCAATTTCCCATTTGTAACTGGTGTTTTTATAAGCGGGAACATCGTTTCTGTGTCGAAAGATGAATCTTTGGGATGGGAAATGATTGTTATGCAACTTCGAGAATATATTAGGGAATGGCTTGTCGATAATGAGTTTGCTGTCACGGAAGATAAAATATCTGAACTTTCAGCGCTCGGTGATTCAACGGGTCAAGAAGGGAAATCAGCTGTTACAATAGAAAAACTAATTGAATCTGAGAACCTATCCCCTACTGAGTTCGATCAACAAATAGGAGATCTCCTCAATGAATTTGTCAGACCCGCTGTGGAACAAGATGGTGGAGCGATCGATTTTGTGGGATTTAAAGAAGGTGTTGTTTACGTACAACTAAGAGGCGCTTGTGCCGGTTGCCCGTCTTCCACTGAGACTTTGAAAGGTGGAATCGAAACACTTCTCTCTGCAAAAATTGAAGAAGTGAATGAGGTTGTTGCGATTGCATAACAACAATGAACTATACATAAATTGTATATGGGCGTGTTTATGTTGTATCTTAATAGGATTACTTTACATGTCCTAACATGATTCAAAGACTATTAATCTATTCCTTCTTCCTCACATTTGGTGGAGTTATTTGGGGACAAACCCATTTCGGACCCCCTTCTCTGCAGGAAAAAATTGCTGAACACAATTTATCTAAGACCTGTCATTCGGGCTCTAACCCTGGTTTAATTGGAACAGGAAGAGACGCGTTCTCAAAAGTCGAGCCTCCCCAGTGGTTTACACCTGGTGCTGATCGGATGTCTAATATTGTGGTGTCATACAGTCAAGGGTTTCCTGAGGAGGCTCGAGCAGCGCTAGAATACGCCTTGGATATTTGGGGACAGATTTTAAACAGTGAAATTACGATTTGGGTGAACGCAAATTGGGGGACTTTAAATACAGGAGTGCTTGCTCAAGCCGGTCCCGAGACATTGCACTCAAACTTTCCTGGAGCGACATCCGCAAATAAATATTTTCCTGGCGCTTTGGCAAACGCACTTTCTGTAAGTGATCTGTCACCTGGAGAACCCGACTTGAATATTACTTTTGGTGGTGAGATAAATTGGTATTTTGGTCTTGATGGCAACACACCTGGTGGTAAATATGATTTTGTAACCGTTGCACTTCATGAGGTGAGTCATGGACTCGGTTTTATAGGTAGTGCTACTCACAATGGAAATTCTGGTTTTACTGGGGTGTCTGGAACGCCTCTGATTTATGATGTTTTCGTTGAAACTTCTGATGGGACAAGCATACTTAGCTTTAACAGCGGTACCGTTGACTTAGGCGAGGCATTGGAAAGTGATGCTTTGTTTTGGAATGGCGCCGAAGGATGGGCAAATTCTACAATAGGAAGACCACGACTTTACGCACCTCCAAATTGGAACGGAGGGTCCAGCTTTTCACACCTAAGAGAAAATACCTACCCATCAGGAACTGAGAATTCATTAATGACGCCTTTCTTAGGAACTGCAGAAGCAATCCACAGTCCTGGTCCTGTAACTGAAGGCATGTTTAAAGATATGGGGTGGAGTATGGATCTTATTTCTGAAAACTGTGAGATTTTATCTGCTGTTTCGGGCCTCCAATTGCCATGTAATCCTGAGACAAGTACATATACGCAACAGGTTGTCATTACCTATGAAAACAACCCAACCATAGGTGTTATCGTGGTGAACGGAACCACTCATACGATAGGCTCGAGTCCACAAACAGTTACGCTCGTCAATCAACCAGCAGACGGTCTGCCCGTTGATGTAGAGGTCTATTTTACATCTCAGCCAGATTGCATTATGACATTCCCTGCAGCATACACTGCCATCGATCCTTGTTGCCTTGATTTGAGAATCTTAGAGGTTAATCCAGTCACAAAAACAATAACAATAAATAACATGGGTAATTGTGACGATGGCTTGGACGGATTCAGTCTGTTTTCTGACTTTTCAGAAGTAGACCTCGTGTCTCTTGTGACGCCTGGATACGTCTTTATTGCTGGGGAAACCTTGGAAGTGGTTTGGTCTGACTGGGACCCTACATTTCTCTACACAAACGAAGGAGAATTGTCGCTCGTGAACCCGGTAAATCAAGTTATTGACTATGTTCAATGGGGAAGTCCAAATCACGCCGCAGAACTTAACGCTGTGGCAAATAACATCTGGGAAAACCATGACTTTATTGCGGGAGAACCTCCATTTATTTACATTGGAACTGGTGGCTTTGGAGTGGCAGAGTGGAGTTTTGTGCCCTATGAATGTAATGTCATCGAGGCAAGCGCGGGAGCTACATCTGAGTGTGATCTGAATTCCGGGTTGTATACGCAGGAAATAAACTTGACGCTTTTGGATCCCCCTGCCTCAGGTGAGATCACATTAAATGGTCAAGGTTTCTTGCTTGATGGGGACAACACGAGCAGTCTTTCAGGTGCAGCTATACTTGCGACACTCACTTTAGAAGATCTTGTTTCAGACGGTTTAACCGTTGATTTAAATGTCACCTTCGTCGCTGACGATGCCTGTGGAGCGGTCTTCTCAGAGGTGTTCAGTGCTCCAGAGATTTGTTTTTGCTTGAACGATGCAAATTTTGATGGGTCAATTAACGTGGGGGATATTCTTTTGGTTCTGGCAGAATTTAGTTGTTCGGCAGGGTGTACAGCAGATGTAACGGGTGACGGGAACGTAAACGTTAGTGATTTACTATCTATCCTCGCTGAGTTTGGACAATCCTGTATTTGAAACATCCCGTCTGTTTGAATCCATAGAGAAATATCTGTGTTTTTAATGAATCAAACGGTGAGGTAGACGTGGCCGATCACTGGGGGACAACCTGCAAAATCAACCTTGTTTTTAACATGTTTGACCAAACACCGCAAGGACAGCCAAGACATCTGAAATCGACACAGCGCCATCCCCATCAACGTCAGCTTCACACTCTGTAAGGCAACCATATTGACTGAGGAGGAATAAAACATCACTGATGTCAATGTTTCCATTCAGCACGATATCGCCCGTACATCCCACAACAGGATTCACGTTGAGTTTTATCTCTGAAAACCCGTAACAATTTCCACCGTGGTTTGAGGTGACCGACAGAAGCAGATAGCGTACAACCAGACCTTCAAAATCCGGGCCGGTTTCCCCGAAATAGTTCTCCGTGCCTGGCGCCTCTTCGAGGTTGATGTTACCCCAGAAATTCCAATTGATGCCATCAAGAGACCAGTCTACAACCATATTGGCCACTCCACGCGCGGTTTCGCCAAACACATTGTAATTCCAAAAATGACTTTGGTTGAGTTCGTAATAAGCGCCTAGATCATAACGTATCCAATGACCTTCTGATCTATCAGGGTTAGGGTTTACGGTCTCAACACAAGATTGCCATGCGTCGTCAGACGACGTTGAGTGATCGCCCTCGCACATTTGAGCATGAAGCGTATTAGAATTAAGAAGCATAACAAGGCTGAGAAGCGATGCAAGACTGAAAAAAGAGTGTGCTTTCATCATTCTTAATTAAAAATTCATAAATCCAATAGGAGTGCCAACCCCAGGGGTATAGAAGTTCTCTAGGTTGGGAAATATATTGGGAAGATCCGAGGGGGAAACGCCCATCCAAAGTGCGAGTTCTGAGAAATATTGATCTGTAGAGATCTCAGGAATCAGTACGCCATTTCCGATATCTAGGTTTCCTCCAATATCTAAAGAGGGGTATTGGCCATAGAACTGGCCACCATTCACCGCACCTCCAAACACCATAGAGTGACCGCCCCATCCGTGATCTGATCCACCACCGTTAGATGTTAAAGTCCGCGCAAAGTCAGAAATTGTAAATGTCGTCACCTTTTCTGAGATTCCGAGCTCGTCCATGGCTTCATAAAACGATCCGATTGCAGCACTCAAAAGCGAGAGTTTGGCTGCTTGGTTGTTGATGACCTCTCCGTGTGTGTCAAATCCACCTAGTTTGAGATAATAAGTCTGTCTTTCCATACCAAGCGATCCAGAAACAGCAATGCTGTTGGCCACCATTTTCATTTGTTTTGAAAATTGGTTGTTGGCAAATTCTGTCGACAAAGGGTTTAAGTCTGAGATGGCCGCCGTGAAAACATTATGTTGGTTTTGCGATGCGTTCACTTTGTTCGCATAAGTCTGCTTGAGAATGTCAGCGTATTGTTGATCCATAATGTTTGACACACCTTCGCCTATAATCATCGACAAAGCATCTGTGTTGTTGAGTACATTGACACCAACACTTCCTTGAGGTGTGATCGTGAATTCGTCAACGGTATTTCCAGCTTGCCATAGATTCGTGCCAGCAAGTGACAGGTTCATGGACATGTCTTGATTTGAGTTGCCAGAAGCAAGGATGTCTGCAACTTTTCCACCCCACCCTTTCGCATTGCGAGACTGAGGTACAGATGTTTGCCAATGACGCGCCTGGTCTGAATGAGATTTCAACCCTAAAGGAACGGGGGCAGCACCTGACAAGATTTGTGATTTGGTCACTGGCTCAATCAAGGTTCCAACATTTGCAATCACCGCTGCTCTTCCCGTATTGAACATGTTAGCCACCTCTGGCATGGCAGGGTTAAGGCCGTAATTGATGCCCAAAGCGTCCGTGTAATCAAGGGGCAAAAGACCGCCTTGTGGCAACGCCAAGTTTGACCTCGTGGTGGCGTAAACATTATAAGGCTCAGCGGATGTTGGTACGACCATGTTGTATGAATCGTTTCCTCCTGCAAGTAAAATGCACACAAGGGCTTTGTAGTCATCAGGTGGGGGTGATGGTGCAAGGGAATTCATCATTCCCAGAGTGGTAAATGACGACAGAAAAGCGGTTGAGCCCATTGCAGCGCATCCCGTAGTGCCTATGAAATGTCTCCTTGATATTTTGTTTTTATGCTTCATGGGGATCACTTTTGGATAATATAATCCGGGGAAATTAAGAGAAGATAAAGGGCCACTTTAACTCTATCTGCAGGTGCAAAACCTTCTACATCGATGAGCGTTGAAATGGTGTCTAACGTTTCTGAAGAGGCTGTCCCGCCGGCAAGGAGAATGTTAAGCCTATCGACCATTGCGTGAACATCATTCGATGCCAAAATGATTTCATCCTCAAAGTCTAAGGTGACATTGTCATCGGGAGAATATGCCATGTCCCACCATGGAACCCCAATGTCATCGGGATGCGCCATTGTAATGGACTCCATATACACTTCTCCGAAACACATGTCAGAAATGAGATTGATATATTTAATGGAACTTGCCGAGTTTAACAATTCAAACTCAGGTGCGACTAAGGATGAGTCTGATATCGGGCCTGAAGGCGAGTACGTCGGCATAAAGAAATTGAACACCGTTGGAGACGCCATCGGATGTTGCCCCATTTCTTCAGCCCACCAGCCAACACTCCACATCTTCCCCGATTGATTTGAGGCATTGAAAGCCTTCAAAAATTGCATGTACCGCATCATGGGTTCCCGCATCTTTCCACTGCTTGTGTCTTCAATCCAAGAACAATGTCTTGCTTCCTCATCCAGAAGAATCGCCTTCACAACCGCCGACAAATCTCCCCTCACCCCTTCCCCATTGTTCACAAATACCGATGCCACACGTTCAATATATTCAGGAGAAGGATTTGACTTCACCATTCTCTGAATCATCAATTTACTTACAAAAGGCGCTGTGTTTGAATGGTTAAATAGAAAGTCCAAAGCCATGTCGATGTCCTGGCCGCCTGAAGCGCCATCTACCGTGGCTCCTCCGTTCAGCAGATTCTTGACACCCTCCTCATGCCAACCTTCGAACATGACCATGGGCATGGTAGAATTGATATACGGAACCGTATTGTACCAAACACCCCATTCAACTATCTCCTCGGAATAATCGACCCATGGCGACCAATATTGTGCTGGACCCATACCGGTAAATACTTTCGCAAGTTCTCCAACATCGTCGTTCTCATAAGTTGGCACCGGAACACCATCTTCATCCGTGACAATGGAGCCGTCTAGTTCCAATTGATATACGCCTATAGTAAACAGCTGCATAACCTCTCGTGCATAGTTTTCATCAGGATGAATGTTTTCCGCTTCGTTGGTCGGCGAATTGTTGATCGAGCTGAGAAAGTACCCCATGGCTGGATGATATGTCACTTCCTCGAGTAAATCTCTGTAATTGCCTAAGGCGTTCGAATACAAAACATCATAATAAGAAGCCAATCCGAAAGCATCACGGTCTAATTTAGAATCTTCAGAGGTCACTAATATTTCGCTGAGTGCCAGCGTCACTTTCTGTCTTAACAAATCTTCACCCGACATCGCATTGTTCCACCATGCCATGCGCCAATAAAAATGTGCTGGAAAAACATCTTCATTGCCGTTGATGATGATCTCGCCCCATTCGTCATAATATGCTTGGACAAAATGATCCCAGATCATCCGAGTCGTATCCAAATAGTTCATTTCCGGCAACACCATTTGGGCATCTATCCAGTTTTCAAAACCCTGTGCCGATAGCGCTTCAATGGTTTCGAAATCACACCCAGTGGTCGCTTGTCCTAAGAATCTGGCTGCGTCACTAAGGTGTTGGTCCATTCCAGATCCATTCATGGTGTTGATGCCCTCGCCCAAAGATCCTGTTCCGCTTGCTGTGACAGATATCCCTGTCACATGTCCCACACCCAGATAATCTGTATGAGGCAAAGTTTGGGCAGAGAGGTCTGCTGTGAAAAACAGACTACATCCATATAAAACCCAATTCTTTTTCATTGTTTCAGATTAATTTAATATCACATGCTTGTATGACGGGGTTCCTCCTTCAATGTTGAGTTGTAAAATATATGCGCCTCTTGAAATTTCGGAAACATCGATTGTCGTGGCGTTTTGTAAAGTGTAGCTTCTCACAATACGACCTGAATAATCTCGCAAAAGAAGCGCTGCGTTGGCGGCGCTCGCTTCAAAAATATTTACATGAAGTACCGTCGAAGCCGGAGTCGGATATACATCGAAAACGATACTCTCCAGCTCATCAATGGAAACTGGCGTGATATTTACTGCGAGGCAAACTTGTTCACTGGAGCACCCCCCACTGTTTGTCTCTGTGACGCATAGAGAGCCCGACCCAGAGCCCCACCAAGACACGTTTACTTCAGATGTTCCTTCTCCATCTGTAACATCGCCGCTTGTAGATACCCAATCGTACGAACTCCCAGTAGTGTTAGGGTAAGAGTAGGATAATAGCATATTTGCTGTCGGAACCACTTCTCCTGAGATTGCATACGTGCTTAAATAGCTGCAAATTGCAGGGTCTGGAATAGCTGTCTCTGAATAGTTACACGCATCTGGATCGTTGCATCCATATCCCAAACACATACAATCATCTTGAATCACATCGTCAAAAGAATACTGGTCTCCATCATCACAAGGATCTCCAGGTAAAAAACAAGTAGAATCGTCGAGTGTCGCTTCCATGTCATAGTTGCATGCCATCGCATTCGTACAGCCAGCACAACTTAAAAAATCACACGTTCCATCATCAATGGTCGCGATCGGGTCAAAATTACATGCCACATCGTCAATACAACCATAGCACGTGTAATCACAATTCATGCTGTCGTCTGTTGCAGTTGGGTCATAGTTGCATGCTTCTGGCTCGAAACACCCTTCGATTTCAAATTCATCACACACACCATCACCATCCGTGTCGTTGACACATTCTCCATCCAGATAGGGATGCGTAACCTCTAGCAGGTCTGGGCAGGTTTGAACCAAATTGGTTTGGTCTGCATTCTCAAATATTTGAAAACACGTTTGAATCGACCAATCACCGCAAGTGGTTACTTGTGCGATCAAGACCCGCAACTCTTCGCCAGCCAAAGCATTGGGCGGAATGCCTATTGCGAATACGGCTCCGTTATCGGTAGATTCTGAGCAAATTACATCTCCATCGGGCATTCCTATAGTCGACGGAAGTTGACCTTCAGCATCTCCACTTGTCATTCCTATTGTCCAATACGTGTCGAATTCCCATTCAGGAAAAGCGCTCCACACAGCTGAGGGATTAGTCGCGTCCATCGCAACACTTCCCTCAACGGGGTTGTGACACCCACAAGGCGCATTTATATACATTGGAGGAGAGTCTTCAGATCCTACATCTGACCATAAAGCGCTGATTGCGTCGTTCTGGTTTGTGAAGTTCGCGTACACACGATATGTGCCATAGAATTCTAGGTCGCTGCCTTCCTCTAAAAACATCGTGTCTAATTCCACTGTATAGCCTGTAAACTGGGCATTTACAGATGTGAAATTCATCGACAATAAAACCGTCGACACCGCTAAAATCTTACAAAAATTATTCATCATATTCCATCTTTGTTTGAGACACAAGTTAGTGCATCAAAGTGTAAATTATCTTGCTTTTCTTTAAGATCTATGCGTTCATACCATCTTCTATCGCCTCAGCCTCAAGAGGAATATGCGCCATAAGGTCAACGAAGCCATCCTCTGTGATTACAATATCATTCTCCAAGCGGATTCCTAGCCCTTCTTCAGGAATGTAAATCCCTGGTTCACAGGTAAAAACATTGCCCGCTTGCATTGGCTTATGCCAGTGGCCCACATCATGTACATCAAGGCCTATAAAGTGGGACGTCCCATGCATAAAATACTTTTTGTAGGCTGGCTGTCCTGGGGATTGTTTTTCTACGTCGTGTTTGTCGATCAGCTTAAGATCTAAAAGTTGACGCGTCATAAGTTCTCCGACTTCTTTGTGATAATCGTGTAAACTCACACCGGGGCGAAGCAGTTGCATCGCACTTTGCATGACTGAATATACGGAATTGTATACCGCTCTTTGCCTGTCAGTAAATTTTCCACTCACGGGAATACACCTTGTCATGTCAGCCGCATAATTGCCATATTCCGCACCAACATCTAACAGAATGACGTCGCCTGCCTTGCATTCCTTATTGTTTTCAATGTAGTGAAGGACACACGCGCTAGGCCCACTTCCAATTATCGGTGTATAGGCAAAACCACGAGAACCTCTTCTTAAAAATTCATGCATAAACTCTGCCTCAATCTCGTACTCCATGACCCCTGGTTTTACAAACTGCAAAACGCGATCCAGACCCGCTTTTGTGATGTCACAAGCACGTTGCATCTGAAGAATCTCCGACTCCTGTTTGACGGCACGCAAGTCATATAAAAAGGGTGATGAACGTGCAATTCTGTGATTCGGATACGTTGCTTTTATGCGCGCGTTTTCTCTCTTCTCTCTTGTTTCCACCTCTGAACTTGCGCGTGTATGGGGATTGTCGTTGAGATATAAAACATCCGCTTCAGCCATCAGGCGATGAAGAATCGCGTCAAAAGCTGAGAGCCATTGTACGTTTTTCACGCCTGTCTGCGCTTGTATGTCAGACTTTGTGAGCTTTGCCCCATGCCAAATCGCAAGCTCTGCACTTGTCTTAATCGTAAAGATAATCTCTCTATCTGATACCGCATGGGCATCAGGGAATAGTAGCAAAATTGTTTCCTCTTGATCCACGCCACTGAGGTAAAAAATATCCGACGCTTGCTTAAAAGGCAACTCACCGTCAGCACTTGTTGGAAAAATATCATTGGAGAAAAACAGGGCTAACCCCTTGGATTCCAAGAGTTCGGACAACACTTTTCTATTACGTGTGTATAACGCAGAGGGTAATTTTTCGTAACGCATAGCTGCAAGGTACTACCTTCGAGCCATGAGTGAGAGCATTTCTACATCTTCTGCGCCCAAACCGGTCGGATCATACCCCCACGCCAGACGTGTTGGGGACCTTTTATTTTTAAGTGGAGTAGGTCCACGTGTGGCCGGATCAGGCAATGGCGACAGCAAAGTGCCTGGGCTTGAGATTTCTGAGAATGGTGAAATTGTCACCTTTGATTTTGAAGCCCAAGTTCATGCCGTTTTTTCAAACGTCAAGGCCATTCTAGAAGCGAGTGGAAGTTCTTGGGAGGAGTTAGTGGACGTTCAGGTTTTTCTTGTAAATATGTCCCGCGATTTCCAAACTTTCAATCGCATCTATGCGTCGTATTTCTCGGATCTTGGAGAAAACAGGCCTTGCAGAACCACTGTTGAAGTAAATTGCCTGCCCACGCCAATCGCGATAGAGTTAAAATGCATTGCCTCTGTAAAATAATTGAATGACATGCCTACGAACAAAGATTTTTCTCCTGAAATTTTGGATAAGCTTGCCGCCTTGCAGAAAAAATATGCTGCAATGGGACAAGACATTTCCTCGTACTTAGATGGGCTCCTTTACGCCGACTTTCTGACTTATTGGGATTACATCAACCTCGACACACTCCTAAATTTACAACAGCCCATCACACCTTATCCAGATGAGAAGGTCTTTATCATTTACCATCAAATTACCGAGCTTTACTTTAAGCTTTGTCTCCACGAATTCGATCGGGTAGCTCAAAGTGTCAAAGCTGGTGAGCTCACCCCAGCATTCCTGCTTGAGAGAGTGCGAAGAATCAACAGATACTTTGAAGCGCTCACGAGTAGTTTCGACATTATGGTCGACGGAATGGACGCCGCTGAGTTCTTGAAATTTCGAATGTCTCTGCTTCCCGCAAGTGGTTTCCAAAGCGCTCAATACCGAAAAATTGAGATTTGTTCGACATCTCTTGACCGAATCGCGCACCAAAATCACCGAGATAAATTTTCAAACCCAACAATTGATGATTTACCTGAGGTTTTCGAACATTTATACTGGCGTGAAGGAGCATCTGAACTTAAGACTGGCGCAAAGACCTTAACGCTGAAACAGTTTGAGAAGAAGTACGACAACGATTTAATCGACATGGCAGAGGAATATTTTTCTGCAAACATTCGCTCAGCTGCAGCTTCATTAAACTTTTCTGACGATGACCCGTTGAAGGATGAGCTAAAACATGCAATGCGTTGGCTCGACGTGAATGTCAACATTAACTGGACGCTCGCACATTATAAATCTGCCGTCCGTTATCTTCAACGTGACCCAGAAGATATCGCTGCAACTGGCGGAACAAATTGGCAGAAATACCTGCCTCCACGTTTTCAAAAACGTATTTTCTTCCCCGAATTATGGAGCGAGCAAGAACTTGAAGATTGGGGCAAAAGCTGGGTGAAAAAAGAAATATTCGGCATTAACATCTAAAGTTACATGAGTCGCATTTTTGTTTTCCTTATATGTCTCTTTTTCCTTTCTAGTTGCGGAAATGACGGTACTTCTCACAAAGATGGCCACAATGGTGACTTGACCAATCCCCGTCAAGTTCGCGATCCAGAAATGAGGTTTGGTGTTGTTTGGGAGGGGCTTGTGGTTGATTCTGGCCGCGTAAAAGAAGGTCAGTCACTGTCGCATATTCTAGATGCATATAAATTTGGTTCAGGAAAGGTCGCAACACTCGCAGCAAATGCGAAGGATGTGTATGATGTCCGGAAAATGAGGGCAAACAGACGTTGGTGGATTGCGTCTACAGCTGACTCCTTAAACTTACCTGCATGGTTGATTTACGAAAGAAATGACATTGATTATGTGGTTTTTTCTTTAAGCGATACACTGGGAGCTCAACTTGGATCTTATCCTGTAGATACTTTATATCGTCGTGTTCAAGGCGAAATATCTCAGTCACTGTATTTGGATTTAGAAGCATTGGATGCACCGACTAGCCTCTCTATTTCAATGGCAGGGGTATACGCTTGGACGATTGACTTTACGCATGTTCAGAAGGGGGATGTTTTTGATGTTTATTACTTCCGAAAAATGGCCAATGGAAAACCTGTAGGTCTTCCCGTCATCCTTTCATCTAGCTTCACACATCACGGCTACCCATTGCAGGCTTATCGGTTTAATCAAGGGGATGGGGAAGACTATTTTGACCCTCAAGGGGCCTCGTTAAGGAAGGCATTTCTTAAATCACCTGTAGAGTTCTCTAGAATCTCAAGTTCATTTAATAAAAAACGTTTTCATCCTGTTTTAAAAAGAATAAAACCGCATCTCGGAACGGATTATGCGGCGGCTACAGGAACCCCAATTTTAGCTGTTGGTGATGGGGTCATTATCAAATCTGCTTACACAAAGAACAACGGAAATTACGTGAAGATTCGCCACAACAATACCTATGAGACACAGTATCTTCACATGAGCAAGCGTAAGTGTGCCGTCGGAGATCGGGTTCGTCAAGGCCAAACAATAGGACTCGTCGGAAGTACTGGTCTTGCTACAGGCCCCCATGTGTGCTTTAGGTTTTGGAAAAATGGTACCCAGGTGGATCACCGACAAGAAAAGTTTCCGCCTTCAGCACCTGTTAGAGATGAGAACATGAAAGCTTTTGCAGAAGAAGTGCTTCGATTGGAAAAAGAGGCCGAGGGTCTTTAATTAAAATGGGTGGGGAATCGAAATAAATCCGTATTCCCTTTTGATTTGAACCACGGCCAAAACATTCCAGACTATTGTGCTTATGGCCGTTGCATATGCTGCGCCCATCAGACCGTAAATCGGAATTAAATAAAAATTTAAACCGAGGTTAATTACAGAAGCGACAATGATGATGTTGCGTGCCTTCTTTTCCTTACCCGTCATCGTCAGGATGTACATCACGGGGCCACATATGGCATTAATAATTTGGCCTATGGCAAGAACAATCAATGGCGCCACTCCCGCAGAAAATTCTTCTCCGAAAAAGTCCAATACGAAAGAAGGGAAAATCAACATCAGTATGAAAATAGGTGTACTAATTGCGAGGTTCATGTAACCGATGTTTCTCGTGATTTTCTTCATCCCTTCCATATCTTTTTTCGCGAAAAACGAGCTGAACATTGGGGCCGCGATACTGCTTATCGCAAACTGAGTAAAAGTGATTAAGTTGGCCACTTTAAATGCAAGACGGTAAACACCGACCTGAGATTCGTCCCGATAATACCCGATCATAATAGTATCTGTCCAATTCATGATCAAGAACATCGAGGTACTCATGAGCATTGGGAATGCCACTATAATCAATGGCTTAATTTCTAAGGGTTTTATCAGGTTATCCCTAGAAGTGAGGGGGAGCGATTGGCTTAGTCTTTTAGGTGTGACGATGCCTGAGATCAGGGCCAGCAAGACCAATCCGATGCCAAAAGCAATTAAAGGGACTAGGTTGTCCGCCAGTTCAATTGAAAAATACTTGAAGCTGAAAAAGGATGCTATCGCAAGTAAAATCACGGTCCCCCTTTGCAAAACACTGTATTCAATCATACGGCGCATTCCCCGAAATGCTTCAGAATTTATGCCAAACCACGTTGAAAATGGAACCAGAAAAGCCGTGACTCTAAAAGGATCACCCAGCAACTCGTTCCCGAATTTAAGGGCGAGATCATCTGAAAACACGTAGATTAAAGCCGCAAGCACCATTGAAAATGGCATCGCGAGAGAAAGTGCATAGCCGTATACCTTTCTAAGGTGTTCGGGGGCTTTCTTCTCAATAAATTCTGGAATAAACCTGACCAAAGCACCGTCTAAACCTAGACTTCCAACCACCGTCGCAATGGTGAGAACCGTCAGGCTCAATTCAAAGACGCCAAAGGTCTCAGCTCCGTAATTTGAGGTGATCAAATATGCAAAAACATACCCCGCTCCTGCTCCTGCAACCTTAAAAACCATGACTAAACCACTCCCTGAGAGCAGTTTCTTAAAATCTGGATTTAAGTTTGACAGGAACGATAACATCGCAATAGTTTGTCTCGGTTAAGAATGTGCAGAAAAAACAAGTCCGTACATCTTCATTTGTTTCACCATAGAAGCGAGGCCATTCGAACGTGTCGGACTTAAATGTGTATTTAACCCTATATCTTCTAGAAAATGTAAATCCACGTTCGCAATGTCCTCCGGTTTTGCACCACTCAAAACCCTCACCATTAGCGCCACCAATCCCTTTGTGATAATCGCGTCACTGTCGGCAGAAAACACCACGTCCCCAACGTCATCTTTTTGTGCTGTAAGCCAAACTCTGCTTTGACACCCTCGAATTAAATTGTCTTCTGTTTTGTCAATATCGACGAGTGGATTCAAATCCTTGCCCATCTCTATGATGTGTTCATACTTTTCCATCCAATCACCAAACATAGAGAACTCCTCAATAATTTCGTTTTGGCGTGCCTCTAACAGTTTCATATTTCCCATAACGCAAAGGTATTTAATAAAAAGGAAGATGTAATTGCCTTATTTTAACATCTTTATGGCGCGTTCTAATGCGGCTACTAACGCGTCTATTTCTTCAAAAGTATTGTACGCTCCGAAGCTTGCCCGAACCGTTCCTGGGATTTTATACCAGTCCATCAGTGGTTCCGTGCAATGGTGTCCCGTCCTGACGGCAACGCCCAATTGATCTAAGAGGGTTCCCAGATCGGAAGGGTGCGTTCCATCCACGAGAAAACTCACGACACCGGCTTTGTTGTCTGCCGTACCGTAAATTCTAAGGCCTTCAATTTGAAGTAGTTTTTCGTGCGCGTACTTCGTGAGTGCAAGTTCATGCGCCGCAATATTGTCGAGCCCTACTGACTCCATCCATTTGATTGCAGCGCCAAGCGCAATCGCGCCTGAGATGTGAGGGGTGCCCGCTTCAAATTTGTATGGGGGAACATTAAAGGTTGTCGGCACATCAAAGCTTACTGAAGAAATCATCTCGCCTCCCCCTCGCCATGGTGGCATCTCGTCCAAAAGAGCGCGTTTGCCATACAGAAATCCGATCCCAGTGGGACCATACATTTTGTGACCTGAGGCAACATAGAAATCACAATTGATGTCCTGAAGGTCGACATTCATATGGGGGGCAGCTTGCGAGCCGTCAACCATGACTACTGCACCCGCATTGTGAGCCAAAGAAGTAAGTAGTTTGGCTTCATTAATCGTTCCCAGGGTATTTGAAACATGAGAAAAACAGACCAGAGAAGGCGCAAGTGCCAGTTTGGCATTGTAATCCTCGAGGTCAATTGACCCCTCAGGGAATATCTCTATGATTTCAATCTTAAATCCTATTTCAGAAGCGAGAATCTGCCAAGGAACGATGTTGCTGTGGTGTTCAAGGCGCGTAATCAAAACAGTAGAAGAAGCCGTGAGGTTTGCTCTACCCCAAGTGCCTGCGACCAGATTAATCCCGTCGGTTGCGCCCGCTGTAAAAATTATTTCAGCATTTTCGGCCGCATTAAAGTGCTCTTTTATCGTCTCACGTGCACCTTCAAAAGCTTCGGTCGCCTGAGTCGCAAGAGTGTGCACTCCGCGATGAATGTTGCTGTGGAAATGTGTCAAATATTCGCGCTGTGTTTCAATCACTGTTCGCGGTTTTTGAGACGAGGCTGCGCTGTCTAAATACACCAGAGGAAAGCCATTCACCTTCCGGTCTAGAATGGGGAATTCTCTTCGTATTGCAGCGATATCGTATTTACCATCCATGGCGTTCTGTATAAATCCTCATAATTTCTGTGCTCACTTCTGTGCTTGACACGCTCGAAAGAACGTCCGCCAAAAATGCCTCAACAAGCAAAGCTTTTGCGGCCTTTTCATCAATTCCACGAGATTTGAGATAAAACAGCGCATCCAAATCAAATTGCCCCACGGTACACCCGTGCGCACATTTAACATCGTCAGCATAAATTTCTAGTTCCGGCTTCGTGTTTATCGCTGCGCCACGATCAGCAACAATGTTCGTGTTTTGCTGAAATGCATTTGTTTTTTGAGCGTCAGGTCTGACGAAGACCTTGCCATTAAACACTCCCGTAGAATTTCCATACATGATCCCTCTGTAAAGCTCCGAAGACGTGCAGTCCGAAGATGTGTGGTCCATCGTTGTGTGGTTGTCAATATGCTCTGTCCCAAGCGGGAGATAAGCGCCATTAAAAACGGAATCTGCACCCTTCCCTCGAGAGATAATCTCCAATTCATTTCGCACCCAGTCTCCTTTGATGGTAAAGGTGTGCATTTTCAGTTTGCTGTCTCGTTCTTGGACGATATACTCATGCGAAAAGTGGAATACTTTACCGCCTTCATTACACACTTTTTCCAATGATAACAAGGCATTAGGCCCTATAGAGGCTTCTAACAATCCATTGTACATTCCGCTTGAACGCTCTGATGCACTGGACCAAACCACGACGTTCAACTCGCCGCCTTCATCTACTTTTATCAAGTGTTTGGGGAAACTTGCAACATTGATTCCGTCGGTTAAGTGATGAATAACAATTGGTCTGTCGACTTTCACATTTCGGTGAACATGGAGACAAAGTCCATCTTGACGATACGTTTCGTTGAGTTCACCTATCCACTCTTTTTGATGATATCCATTCGAGAAACTGAGTGATGCGCTTGGATCCATTTTACTGAATGGAATACAATCTACTCCATCTGATACAGGCAGGTCGCTTAAGGTTGGCTCGAAAATACCGTTCTTAAATACGACGAGATAGGCATCAAGGTTCAAGACTGGGTTCGGCAACACAGACTCTGGCCAACCATTCATTCCTTGTGCTCCCTCTGTAGAGATAGAAATCTCGTTGTTTAATAGCTTTGCGATTGGAGAGTATTTCCATCGCTCCGACTTCCTGGTTGGAGGAGGAAGGGTCGCTGAGAACTTATCTGTAAACACTGACATAGATTAGGCGTTAGAGATATCGTGTGTAGACTCTTTAAGCCAATCGTACCCTTTCTCTTCAAGCTCCAAGGCGAGTTCTTTTCCACCACTTTTCACAATTTTACCATTTGACAAAACGTGAACGAAATCTGGAACAATATGATCTAGAAGTCTTTGGTAGTGAGTGATGACAATAAAGCTTCTATCTGAAGACCGCATTGCATTGACACCTTGCGAAACAACGCGAAGCGCATCGATGTCCAAGCCCGAGTCGGTTTCATCTAAAATAGCGAGTTTGGGCTCGAGCATGGCCATTTGAAAAATCTCGTTGCGCTTTTTCTCTCCTCCTGAAAACCCTTCGTTCACGGATCTGTCTCGCAACTGACCATCTAGCTCGACCAAAGATGAACATTCCTTGACCTTCGCGAGAAAATCTTTTGCCTTGATCGGCTCCAGCCCTTGATGAGTCCTCTTGCCATTTAAGGCGGCTTTCATAAAGTTGAGATTGGAAACGCCGGGGATTTCTATTGGATACTGAAAGGCAAGAAAAACGCCCTCTCTGGCCCTGTCGCTCGCTTCTAGGCCCAACAAATCAATCCCATCAAGATCGACTGATCCCTCTGTCACTTCGAAGGAGTCTCGACCTGCCAAGACAGCTGCTAGCGTAGATTTTCCCGAACCATTTGGCCCCATAATCGCATGAAGCTCGCCTGGTTTAACATCCAAGTTAAGCCCTTTTAGAATTTCGTTGTCGCCGACTTTGGCGCATAAATTATTAATCTTCAGCATCGTTCTTTTTTAATAATTAACCAACACTTCCTTCAAGTGAAATAGTAAGGAGTTTTTGGGCTTCTACTGCAAACTCCATTGGCAGTTTATTTAAAACATCTTTTGCATACCCTTTGACAATAAGGCCTATCGCCTCCTCCTCTTCAATCCCTCGTTGCTGACAGTAAAATATTTGGTCATCTCCTATTTTGGATGTGGTCGCTTCGTGCTCAATTTGAGCCGTCGGATTCTTGGCTTCTATGTAAGGGAACGTATGCGCTCCGCATGTATCTGTCATGAGCAATGAATCACACACCGAAAAATTTCTGGAATTTTCAGCTCCAGGATGTATTTGGACCAGTCCTCGATATGAATTTTGTGAATGTCCCGAAGAAATTCCTTTAGAAATAATCGTAGACCGCGTTCTCTTTCCGATGTGAATCATCTTTGTACCCGTATCTGCCTGTTGCTTGTTGTTTGTAACAGCGACACTGAAAAACTCTCCGATACTGTCGTCTCCTTTCAAGATGCAACTCGGATACTTCCATGTTACAGCAGAACCAGTTTCTACTTGCGTCCAGCTAATTTTTGCGGCGCGATGGCACAGACCCCTCTTTGTGACAAAATTGAAGACCCCTCCTTTGCCGTCTTTGTCTCCAGGATACCAGTTTTGTACTGTACTGTATCTCACCTCAGCTTCATCGTGAGACACAATCTCCACAACAGCTGCGTGGAGTTGGTTTTCATCTCGCTGTGGAGCCGTGCACCCTTCTAAGTAGCTGACGTAGCTTCCCTCATCGGCAACAATCAACGTGCGTTCGAATTGACCTGTTCCAGCTTGGTTTATCCTGAAATAAGTACTTAGTTCCATCGGACATCGCACCCCTTTTGGGATATAACAAAAAGACCCGTCGGTGAATACCGCCGAATTCAATGCTGCGTAGTAATTGTCTCTCTGAGGAACGACCGTGCCCAAATGCTTGCGCACCAATTCCGGGTGTTCTTGAATCGCTTCTCCAAGAGAACAAAAAATCACACCCAGGTCCCCGAGTTTCTCTTTGAAAGAGGTCGCTACAGAGACGCTGTCCATCACAAAATCTACTGCAACTCCACTTAGTCTCTTCTGCTCTTCTAGACTTATCCCCAGCTTCTCCATTGTCTTTAAAAGCTCTGGGTCCACTTCATCTAGGGATGCCAGTTCTTTCTTCTGTTTCGGTACAGAGTAGTAGCTGATCGCTTGGAAGTCTGGCTTTTCATATTCTACGTGCGCCCAGTCTGGCTCTTTCATTTCAGACCAAACTTTAAACGCTTCTAACCGCCAATTCAAGAGCCACTCTGGCTCATTTTTTTTTGCGCTAATTGTTCGTACAACTCCCTCATTTAAACCCGGAGGGAGTGTTTCAGATTCAATGTCAGTGGTAAAACCATACTCATAGCTCTTACCAGTAACTTCATCTATTAGTTTATCTTCATCTATCTTTTCCATAGAACTTTAATCTAATGAATGTTTAAAGTGAAAAGCTCTCGCCACATCCACATGTGCGATTTGCATTGGGGTTGTAAAACTCAAATCCTTTTCCGTTCAGGCCTCCACTGTAGCGTAGTTCAGTGCCCACCAGGTATAGAAAACTTTTTTTATCTACGACTATTTTTACGCCTTTGTCTTCAAAATTTTGATCCCCATCATTCATCTCGTGGTCAAAGTCCATCTCATACATAAGACCGCTACACCCACCTCCCTTAACGCCTACACGGACAAAGCTGCCTTCTGGTCGGCCTTCTTCACTCAATAATTTTAAAACTTGAGTCTTTGCTCCTTCACTAACTGTAATCATACCACAAAAATAGACGTTTTGTCTGCATAACCCCGTCTTATTTGGATTTATTAAGAATAAGCATTGTTTTGTTAAACTTTTAAATATTAAAGGCGCTATGGTGCATCTTTGGGGTATGGCATCCAGTCGTAGTAAAAACAACAATCGTTTACCCGCATCACAGGCAACCACTACGTTTACGACAGTCGTGGGAATGACATTGACCCTCGTTCTAATAGGTCTTCTCTCTGTTTTATCGTTCCTGGGTTCACGTTGGGAAAAACAGCTGCGACAAGAAGTGAGGATTCAAGTATACTTTTTGCGGGATTTAGACACTGAGTCGCTTCACACTGCGCTTTCAATTGTAGAGACTGAGGAGTCGGTGGCTGAGGCGAGGTATATTGACCCCGCAACCGCATCGAAAAAGCTAGAACTCGATCTTGGAGAATCCTTTGTGGAATTTCTAGGTTACGTACCACTGCCTCCCGCCATGGATGTTCGGATAAAAGCCGATTTCAGCACTTCAGAAACACTCTCAGAAGTCGTGCAGAGACTGGAAAATATCCCAGGAGTGGCCGATGTCGTTTGGCAAGACCAATTGCTTGCAAAAATCGAAAGAACAGTTAACCGATTGATGGTTCCGCTTATTTCAATCGCTTCTATCTGCTTATTCATTGCGCTTGCGCTCATGAATAATACGGTAAGGTTAACCGTTTTTGCTCGGCGTTTCCTGATTCGAAACATGCAACTTGTCGGCGCCAAGCCAGGGTTTATTCGCAGGCCCTTTCTTAAGCAGGGATTTATATTGGGGGTGTCCTCAGGCTTATTGTCTTTCGCCTTTATTACTTCAGCCTTAGCCCTGCTCAAAACCCCACTTGGCTCTGAAGCTGTGATTCTTGATTTCACAACAATGGGCATGCTGGCTGGTGGCCTGGTTTCTGTAGGGGGTGGGTTAGGCGTTCTATCAACAGCTCTGGCTGTAAACCGTTACCTACGTCTCGATGTAGGTCAGCTTCATTAAACTAAATTTGCATCATGAGCAAAAAAAACATCGAACCTGTAAATAAGAATTTTGCCTTTTCCTCAGCGAATTATAAATGGCTTGGCTTAGGACTCGCATTGTTGGTTCTAGGGTATCTGCTTATGAGTGGAGGTGGCTCTGACGACCCTGACGTTTTCAGTTACGACATTTTTAACTTCAGAAGGATCACGCTTGCTCCATATATCGTTCTTGCTGGATATGGTACCATTTTATATGCCATTCTCAAAAAGGCATGAGTGAAGCTTGGGAAACATTATCCTATCTCATATTGGGGCTCTTACAAGGCCTTACCGAATTTCTTCCTGTTTCGAGTTCCGGACATCTCGCATTGGGGACCTCGATGTTACAACTCCCAGAGGAAGACCTCACTTTCGCTGTTCTTGTCCATGGCGCAACTGCCCTAAGCACAATTGTCGTTTTCAGATCTGACATCATCCGTTTATTCCTGAACTTTTTTAAGCGCGACGTTGAGGGTCTAAAGGCAAGAAAGTATGTTGGGTTAATTGCGCTTAGCGCTATTCCTGCAGCCGCCATAGGTCTGTCTATGAAAGATGCCATTGAGAATATTTCTTCCACTCAATTTGTGGGCGCGATGCTTCTCATTACAGCCGTGATCTTAGCTGTTTCACAAAAAGTAAAAGCAACGTTTGAAAAACCCTTGAAACCGGGAAATGTAATCTTAATCGGACTGGCCCAAGCCATGGCGATACTTCCTGGGATAAGCAGATCGGGGAGTACCATCGGTGCAGCTTTACTGTTAGGGATTTCGAGAGCCGAAGCGGCAAAGTTTAGTTTCTTGATGGCACTGCCACCTATTGTAGGGGCGAATCTCCTAGAGATAAAAGATTTGACAGAGGCAAGTGACCCTTTTGTGAATAATTCACACATTCCTGTTTTCGGTTATGCTGTGGGTGTTGTAGCTGCTTTTTTAGCTGGAATCGCTGCTTGTAAGTGGATGGTCGCACTCGTCAAAGGCGCTAACTTGATGTGGTTTGCCGTTTATTGTCTTGTTGTCGGCATGTTTGCTTTGTTTTTGTAATTAAACTTTCATCTCATGAAACAGTCTAAACTTATCATCTCACTTGGAGCGCTCATTCTTTTTACTGGCTGCGTTGATGTCACATTTTCAGAACCCATGCCTTTTAACCGCAGAGATAAAACACATTTCCCAAATAGCTGGCTCGGTGAATGGACCTCTGCAGCGCAAGGTGATGACGTTCAAGAACATTTAACGATCAACGCCCAATATGTGACATTCGGAACTGATAATGATGCCCTTGTGTTGGGAACCGAAAGTGTGCTTCGAAAATTTGCGGGTTACCATATCCTTAGCATCAAATCAGAAGACTCCGAACGATGGAATTTGTTGTTCGCAAAACGTTCAAAAGACATCCTGCATATTTATGAATTTGATGGCAAGGACAAGGAAAAAGCCGCCATCTGGGAAGAAATATTAAGTGCCAACGAAGGAGGCGCATTTGAAGTTGTAAAAAAGAAGGATGGATTCCAAGAAAAGGTAAGTGAATACAAGCTTAATCCAGAAAACAACAGAATATTTAGAAAGCTCATTCAAAAAGGGGGACTTACACATATGGGTGATTACGTCAGGTAATGTCATATAAACGCATCATCTTAATCGCCCTTGCAATCGTCACAATTGTTGTCGGCGGGTTAAGCCTTGCCGTATTGTTAAACGAAAACCACTGGAAATCTTCCGCTTTAGAAAAGGTAAATAACGAACTGTTAACTGAATTAAGTGTCCGAGATGTAGGGGTTTCTATTTGGCGAGAATTTCCAAAAGTAACAGTCGATTTATACGATGTGATCTTACTCGGATCGGCCAGTCACATTGGTGAAACTTCGGACACGCTTGTAAAAGCACAACGTTTGGGTGTCGCATTTTCTCTTTGGGATGTCTTATTTGGAGAGCCCGTGCTAGATGCGCTTATTATTGATGGGGCAATCTTACACTTGAAAGAACATCGCAACGGCACATGGAATACTGATATTTTAGTGACCAAAAAGGAAGATGAAGGAGCGGAGGGCTTGGATATTTCTCAAATTATTCTTCGTGATATACAGGTCGTTGCATCTACAATAAAAGAAGACAGGTACGAATGTTTAATCCGTGATGCAATTGTTTCAGATGGAATGGTTGAGTCATCCTTTTCGGATTTTGTGATCGCAAAAGGCCAAGGCAGTGATCAGCTTTTGCCACTTGAAGGTTATGTCTCAACATCATATAAAATGGAGGAAGACGGAGCGTTTGAAGTAAAAATCAATGATGCCGTCATCAATGACCTGTCTTTTAAAGGAACAGCCCAGAGGTCCGCTGAAGGTGATGAGGCGTGGCGTATTAACATAGAAAGTGACAACATAGAGTTGGAAGACTTGAAATCCATTTGGGCTGAAAAAGAGGTGTTTGATGGGTGGGATTATAGTGGGGAAGCTTCGATATCGTTAAATGCAAATCCAAAAAAAGCAAATCTTGAATGGTCACTCAATGGCGGAAATTTCGCCATATCTCCTAAATTAACTGGGCTTGCATTAAACACCACGGGCAATATTGAATCGAGTGGTGTTTTTGATTATTCAATCGGTAAGTCATCAGTCGGATTAAAAGTCACTCACATTCTTATCACATCAAATGGTATCGCAGTAAACGCAATGGCAGAATGCGTGGACTTGAAGAAATCACCGCTAAAACTAAGTGGAGCTTTAAAGATCGATGCGCAGTCTTCCTACACAAGTTGGGTGCCACAACTTCAGACAGCCGAAATGTCTGTTTTGCCTAACAATGGTGAGATTAAAATTGATGGCCGTTTAAAAATCTCTACATCTGGCAAGATTTACGATGTCTTTGCCGAGATTTCCTCTCAAAGTATAGAGGGAGAACTTAACGCTTCACCCTATTTAATCAGAAACTTAGAAGCCGAAGTAAAAGATGAAAACCTTACCATACGGTCACTTGACTTTGATTGGAATGGCAATCGAGGGGGGGTGGATGGCAAACTGTTGGGCGTAGAAAAATGGCGCAAAGGTGGCGCTTTAAAGGGAAACTTGAATCTCAAGGCTGAAAGCATCATTGTAGACGGGATTCTTGCATGGTGGGACAATTTCCAACACGACAACAAGGTGAATACCAAAGCCACATTGTTGCCATTCGGGTCTGATTTGGGAATTCAGCTTGCTGTAGACAGACTTTACTGGGGCAACCTCGAGTGTCAGTCTTTGGCTTCTAGAATGGATCTCGGTGCGTCTCGACTGGCTATTCGAAACGCAAAAGGACAAGCGCTTCAGGGGCATGCCAGAGTAGAGGGCGCGCTTACACCTGGTGGCAGTGGTTGGATTCTTGGGCTATCAGGCACAACAGATAATTTATCTCTCCCAGATTTATTCAAAACATACAACAATTTCGGGCAAACAACCTTGCGGTCTGATCATGTTCAGGGTGCGGTAAATGTGGCAGGAAATATTAATTTGGAGTGGGACTTAAATGGGAATTGGATCTCCGATGGACTCCTCTCAAATCTTGATGTTGAGATTAACCATGGGAGGCTGCGAAACTTTGAGGTCTTCGATGACGTTGCGGATTACTTAAAGGAACACAGGTTAATTGCCCCACTGGTAGATCCTGAAGATCTACGTGGACGATTAAAGGACATCGCGTTCGCTCACATTGAAAGCGCTGTGATTGTTGTTTCTTCCTCAACAACGATACCTTATTTTAATATTCAATCATCGGCAATGAACGTCAGTCTTGAGGGTAAGCACACGTTTTCAGGACAAATCGACTATACCCTTGGGTTTGCGCTTAGAGACCTGAGAGATTCGAGACAGGTAGAGTTTGGAGAAATCGAAGATGACAATCTTGGAAGCATCTTCTTCCTTGCGATGGATGGCACACTCGAAGAACCTATTTATAGCTATGACAGGGAGGCACATAAGTCGCACCGCAAAAAGTCGATTTCAACAGAACTAGATCGACTTCGAAATTCTATCAAAGGTTCTGACTCAGATCAAGATGATGATGCGCAGAAACGTGAAGGGAAATCTGGAAAAGAAAAGAAATCGAAGCGTTTAGATGATATAGAGGACGAAGATTTTTAAATATTTTAATGGGAGGTGTATCTTTGGCAAGCAAATGACTGAAAATAAAAATGGGTGACGACAAGCATATACCTCTGGAAAATTTAGCGGCCCAAATTGAACAGGGCGTTAGAGATATGCAGTCTGGCAACATGTCAAAAGAAGGCATGGAGCGGCTTCAAATTAAATCAAGAGATTTACATGAGCGGCTCACCATCTTGCGTTTTAAGGCATTCGAAGCGATGGTGAAAGTGGATGAAGATGTGCGCTTTGACAAAGAGGATGAATCCCAAACCAATCTTATCGATTCCATTGCAGAAGTTACTGCGATTGAAATGCCCCCGAAATCTAAGAAAAAGATGGGCAAAAAAAGTCTTGCAGAAAGTTTACAATCTCACCCGCTTTCTTCAATTGGAGAAGGATTGACAATCCTAGATAGAGCGAATTTCACATCGACTCTTTTTTCAAATGACACCAAAAATTTTAATGATATGCTCGACTCAGTTGATGCATGTCGCCATTTTGAAGCTGCCTGGGATGTCTTTCACAAAAGCATAAATACCATGGGGACGAAGCCCGAAATTGAGTCTGCGATTGAAGGATTTAAAATGAGAATTACACGGAGATTTCAATCATGAATTTAGGACGTTTAGACATTGTTCCTACACCGATAGGGAATTTAAAGGACATCACAGAAAGGGCCCTAGAGGTTCTCACGTCTGCCGATTTAATCCTCGCTGAGGATACACGTACGACGGGCAAACTGCTTCATTATTATTCAATAGACAGACCGCTTCGCGCGTTCCACCTTCACAATGAACACCGAGCTGTAGATGCTATTGTAGAACAAATAAGGTCTGGGTTGAACTATGCATTGTGTTCAGATGCGGGAACACCTGCCATTTCTGACCCCGGATTCTTACTTGTTAGAGCGTGCGTGGAAGCCGGGATAGACGTCAGTTGTTTGCCCGGTGCCACTGCTTTTGTTCCAGCCCTTGTCGTGTCTGGTCTTCCATGTGACAGGTTCGTATTCGAAGGGTTTTTGCCTCACAAAAAGGGGCGCCAAAAACGACTCCAAGCGCTCCTAGAAGAGGAGCGTACGGTTGTGTTATACGAAAGCCCCCACAGAATAATAAAACTCCTAAATGAACTCGTGAAATACGAAAGTTCTGAACGCAAAATTGCGCTTTGTAGAGAACTCTCAAAACTTCACGAAGAAATATTTAGAGGAACTGTGGCGGAGGCGATTTTGCATTTTGACGAAAAGGCACCTCGGGGAGAATTTGTTGTCGTTCTAGCTGGAGTCTAAAGAATCTAGAGGATCTAGAAAATCACACGCTGTATTTCTGAAACGCGTTTGATGGGTACGAGTGTTAACCCTTTTGGCGTAGGAGGTCTTTTTCCATGACCGCTTACGAGCATCCGTTTCATTCCCAATCGTGATGCTTCTGACATCCTTTCATCAAGTCTCGCCACAGGTCTTATCTCTCCGCTTAACCCTACTTCTCCTGCAAAACAAGTGTCACGGTCAAGAGGAAGGTCTAAGCTAGAGGACAATATCGCTGCGACAACAGCAAGGTCATTTGCAGGGTCGCTTATTTTAAGGCCTCCTGCAAGATTCAGGAAGACATCAAAAGCGCCAAGTTTAAAACCACATCTCTTTTCAAGTACCGCGAGCAGCATGTTTAACCTGCGAAGGTCAAACCCTGTTCCTGAGCGCTGAGGGGTCCCGTAAACTGCTGTACTGACAAGCGCTTGAATCTCAACCAACAGAGGTCGTGCGCCCTCCAATGCAACTGAGATCGCCGAGCCACTTGACGCTTCGCCAGCTTCACCTAAAAGCACTTCGCTGGGATTCTCTACGGCTTTCAACCCATCCCCCATCATCTCATAGATCCCGAGCTCAGAAGTCGTCCCAAATCTGTTTTTTGCAGCTCTCAACATGCGATATGCGTGATTGCGATCACCTTCAAATTGAAGCACAACATCCACCATGTGCTCAAGTACTTTGGGCCCAGCAAGAGATCCCTCTTTCGTAATGTGGCCTACCAGAAATACAGGTAGCGCAAAAGACTTTGCATGGGATGTAATGGCGGCCACTGATTCTCTAATTTGAGATACAGAACCGGGGGCACCATCTACCTCCGGCTGGTCTAAAGTTTGGACTGAATCAATGACCAAAAGTGAAAATTCATCTTCTTGCAACGCATTTAAGACCATCGGCACCCTTGTCTCTGGAAGCACCATTAGGGATTTTGGAACCGCACCTATACGCAAAGCTCTCATCCTCACCTGTTCTGGACTTTCTTCGCCGCTGACGTATAAAACCTTGGCCCCAGTAGTGCTGACCATCATGGCCATCTGAAGCATCAATGTCGACTTTCCTATCCCTGGCTCACCTCCTAAAAGAATTAATGATCCTGGCACAACACCTCCACCCAAAACCCGGTCTAATTCGCCTTCACCTGATGGAAGCCGGACAATGTTTTCGATCGTAACCTCTGCCAGAGGTCTCGCTTTTTGAGTAAGAACTCCACCCTGAGGAGAAGTTGTAGAATATCTATGCGCGCGTTTTCCCGAATCTGTAATTGTTTCTTCCTTGAGGGAGTTCCATGCTTTGCATCCTGGACATTTTCCCACCCACTGAGCAGTAGACGTTCCGCATTCGGAACAGACATAACGGGTACGTGCTTTTGCCAAATCGGAGTGTATTACGCTACCTAAAAATAGAGACGGTACCCTGATGGGTTAAGCCATTTGGCAAAAGTATCGTATACCAGTAAGTGCCATCCGCTGAATCGTCACCGTACCATGCATTGGTGTTTTTGTAATTGTCATTTGTATAGACAAGCCCTCCCCATCTGTCAAAAATCCGAACCATTACATTGTCATAATTTTCGAGGTCCAAAATCTGAAAGCTTGGATTCATGGTGTCGGCATTCCTCGGTGTGAAAACGTTGGGAATCGTGATGGCACAGACATCCACTTCGACCTCCAACTCCCACTGGAGTCCACCAGGCGCACAAGGGTTTGCGAGCGAACCCTGGAGCGTTAATACCTGCCCCCAACAGTCATCTGGAAACTGCCAGCTCGTCAGGGTTTCTGACTCATCATTCCCAAAGAAAATATATTCTCCATCGCATACTGTTGACCATGAGATATCACTATATGGAGGTCCTGGCTGAAATGCATTCAAATCGAAATCATATGGAATCTCTGGACACATCGTGATAACATCATCAAGCTGATCAGCAGGAACGCCATTCATGTCAGGATTAATTGTCGGCGCTTGTCCGACAAATAAAAACACGCAGTGCTCTGTGACACCACATCCATAAGGGTCTGCTATTTCAACACAAATGTCATTGCCATTGTATTGCCAAACCGGGTCTCCATTGTCATCAAAAAGGAGGTTCCCATTTGCGTCAGTGGCTTGAAGGGCCTCATCTATGGTCCAAGTTAAACCAGTCGATCCATCAGGCCACGTCGCAGTATATTGATCGTTTGGAAGGGTTAATTCAATAAAAGTATCCCCATCTAAATCAATACCTTCTCCGTCACAATCGGCAATGACGCCACCAGCTTCTGCGGCAAAAACATTGTCAATTTGACTTACAATATCTACGAAGCCACAATCTGTATCGCCTTCCGGAAAACACTCATTTGTCACAGTCACACAGTATGATCCTGTTGCATTTATAACCAATTCATCATCTCCATTTACTTCTGAGCCATTCCAAGTCCAATCATAATCCTGGTTTGCATTCTCATCTCCTTCGACGGGGTCTATTGTAATTGAATCGTTTTCATCACACAAGAACATGCTGTCAATCAGTGGAGAAAATTGGGCTGTGACCTCGACCTGTGCCTCATCTGACCCGCAACCATTTTCAATGACAACGACAATCGTTGCTTCTGTGTATTCGTCGTAAACGTATTCATTATTTAGAATATGGTCAGTGCCTGGGTATGGCCAGTTTATTGTCGCCGCTCCCCCTGCGTCTGTCGTGTCTGCAAATAAATCCAGCCCTTCGCCTTCACACAAGAAAACGTCTGTTTCATTTAAGGTAATGGTGGGCGGAAGTGTCACCTCCACATCATAGCAATATGGGATGTTACAATTCTCTTCATAGAAACAAAGCTCATACATCCCATACTCCGTGGGAGCCCAAAGGGTATTGTACTGGTCCTCATTCTCAAACCAAGAGGTACCGGGTCCGCTTACCTCCTCCCAGACCCCAAAGGCTGGCTGTGTCTCACATTGTGCATTTTCAGAGTAAATAATTCCTGATACTAGGTCGTTTATTTCCGTCAGGTTTTGGTTGGCGCTACAGTTATAAACTTGGACTTGGTTGTTTATGTCTCCACTGGGATTATCGGAGATATATTCCACCTCAATAAAGTCTCCAAAAGTAATTGGATATGAATAATTAGCGAAGTTGTTATCAGATTCCGTTACAGTGAATATCCCCACTTCATCTCCATTTACGGACAAAATAATAAAACTGCCCAGCCACCCCAAATTATTTGATGTAATCAGTTTTAAATTCAAATTTCCCTCCAGAGCACTTGAAAGCCCGCCGTCAAACTCAACTGTGTCCAGCTCTGAACACATCGTCGGAACCGTGACGTCTGGAATCGTAGAGTCCACTCCGTTCACCTCGAAAACGCGTTGTCCGAAACATCCGCCCGCATCTTCGACTAAAAGGCGATACATCCCCGGCGCAAGCCATGCCTCGTCACCATTAGGCCCCACTTCATAAACCTCACCCCCAAGCCCATTCCAATCAGCCTCCCACTGATAACTCACGTATATCTCATCCAGATCAAGGACAGACACATAGGCTGTGTCGTCGGAACAAATAACCAACTCATTTGGTGCAGGTTCAATACTGGGCAAATAATAAGGCGTTTGATCTATTTCAAAAGTCTGCGACACTGAACATCCAACGTCAAGGTTACCTGTTACGACAATAAGTCCGCCAAAAGGAATGGTTGCCACGGCGCCGTCTGTAAATTGACTGCTTAGGTTCCATGAAAAACTGTCAAAATCACCCAATGCTGTAATTTCTGTCGCCGATCCTGCACAAATCGATAAATTTCCTGAAATGCTCAATTCTGGCAACGTCACGTCGAGGACTTCGATAACCGTCGTTATCGTCGTTATCGATGCGGGTGTCCCGTCATCTGTGGCAGTAATGTCTATTGTACTAATGCCAGGTACGTTCCCTTGAAAAATACCATTCAAATTGGCTGTTTCTCCACTAGTTATCGTTAGGTCAAGAATGTCGTTTCCAGGAGTAAGGTTTGGGGTAACATCAAGCGTCACAGACTGGCCTGGTTCAGGTCCGAGAAAATTAATTCCGAGATCAAAGGTTTGGCCCAAACAAATGGTAATTGTATCGCATCCCACATTTTCCGTCGGAACTGGCGGAAGATTCGTACTGGAAACAGCTGTATTGATATTAAAGAATTTAAAATCCAGCCAATTGATTCCGTCCTCAAATCCGTCTCCAATACCATATGGGCCATTGTATGTATCGTCTAAAAGATTGAATCGTCCAAATTGAACGTGTGGTCCGGCAGCACCTGTAGAAGCTTGGTCGGCTCCCGTAACACCTGGAGTATCTCCACAACAACCACCACTTCCACCTATATCTCCATGCGCCCAGTTCATGTCAAGATAACACACCTGCGCATTGTTCCCATCACCAATGAGACCGTCGTTAGGCGTGATAATGATTTGGTAACTGTTTGTCAGATCGTTGTGGTTGTTGTAATAGCCGACTTCCACATAATTGACATATACGGCATCTTGCGTGACTTTATACTTGATTTCACCCACAGAACGGTTGTCCGTATCCTGCCAGTATCCTGCAATTTGATTGTACTCTGCTTCGGGAAACTTTGTCGGTGTCCAGTCTATTACATCGCCCCCAAATGAAATCATTCCTTTTGAGTTGACGTAAAACTCTGTATATGTATTGCCATAGAGATCAAAGGTCCATCCCGGAAAAGAAATGGGAGCTGATGCACAATCAACATCCCATCCAGCGCCTCCTTGAGTCACCCATTGCTCCTCATTTGGTTGCAATCCACCAAGGCCTGGAGGAGGGACCAGTGTTGTATATGAGTCGTCTGGTTCAATCCAGCAATTGCAATCACTTTGAAGCACTTTCGCTTGTCGACTTATTTTTCTTTTCTCACGATCGTCTGAAAACGACGCCTTAAAGCTGACCAAAGTCTCAAGATATGCGTTCTCGTCAAAGCCTTCCCAAGCCCTAACAATCTTCCATTCTTCTCTGTTCATTTTGAGAACTGCGTGGTCGAAACCACCGTAGGAATCAAAGATTTTTTGAGCTGTAATATTCTCTGAAAAATCTACTTCGTTCTGCGCAATGAAGCTTGTAGAGCAGATTAAGAGCAGTGAGCTTAAAATAAAGGTGTATTGTAGGAATCGAATCATTGTAAAAAGGACGTTTTGCAAGGGTAAATATACAACGTGTAGGCACGGTAAAAAACAAATTAGTGGAACGTGCGGATTAACGGCTTATTTTTGCAGCTCTGTGAGGAATTTCAGCTACGATTAAACATTGATGAAAAAAATTAGAAACTTCTGTATTATCGCCCATATTGATCATGGTAAAAGCACGCTTGCAGATAGACTTCTTCAGGAAACGGGGACGATCACAGAGCGTCAGATGCAAGATCAGGCTTTGGACGATATGGACCTCGAGAGAGAACGGGGGATAACCATTAAGAGTCATGCGATTCAAATGGTACACACCCATACTGACGGTGAAGAATATCTTTTAAACTTAATTGACACACCAGGTCACGTAGATTTCTCATACGAAGTGAGCCGTTCTATTGCTGCTTGTGAAGGTGCCTTGCTTATTGTGGATGCCACTCAAGGAATCGAGGCCCAAACTATATCTAATCTCTATCTCGCCCTTGAAAATGATTTGGAAATAATCCCCGTCCTCAATAAAATGGATTTGGATTCTGCCGACGCAGAGGTGGTGGGAGACCAAATCATTGACCTCATCGGTTGCGAAGCAGAAGAAATAATTTTTGCTTCGGGCAAGTCTGGACTGGGCGTAGAGAATATTCTTAAAGCAGTCATCGAAAGGGTGCCAGCCCCGAAAGGTGATCCTGAAGCCCCTTTTCAGGCGATGATTTTCGACTCCGTTTTCAATAGCTTCAGAGGGATTGTTGCTTACTTCAGAGTCATCAATGGATCAATTAAACGTCGCGACAAGATAAAATTACTTTCCACGAATAAAGAATATATCGCAGACGAAATAGGTGTTCTGGGGCTTGACCTCATCCCTAAAGAGACCTTGAGCACTGGTGACGTAGGTTACGTTATCTCGGGAATTAAGGATGCAAAAGAGATCAAAGTGGGAGATACCATTACGACCTTCGAAAACCCATGCACGACTGCAGTTAAAGGATTTGAAGATGTGAAGCCCATGGTTTTTGCAGGACTCTATCCTGTCGACACAGAAGATTATGAAGAACTCCGTTTTTCTATGGAAAAACTCCAGCTCAATGATGCTTCTCTAGTTTTCGAACCAGAAAGTTCAGCCGCACTAGGCTTCGGTTTTAGATGTGGTTTCTTGGGAATGTTACATATGGAAATCGTTCAGGAAAGACTCGAACGGGAATTCAATATGACGGTTATTACGACCGTTCCTAACGTGAGCTACATCGCTCACCTTCCAAACGGAATTCAACAGATCATTAACAACCCTTCTGATTTGCCTGAAAACAAAGGTCTTGTGAAGGTTGAGGAGCCTTACATTAAAGCACAAATCATTACAAAATCATCCTACATCGGTCCTGTAATGAGTCTTTGTATTCAAAAACGTGGTGAAATTGTAAGCCAGGTCTATCTTACTTCAGAACGCGTAGAGCTTACATTCAGCATGCCACTTGGCGAAATTGTATTCGACTTTTACGACAAACTTAAGAGTATCTCAAGGGGTTATGCTTCGTTTGATTACTTCCCTGATGGATATCGAGAGTCTGATCTTGTCAAGCTTGACATTCTTCTAAACGGAGATCAAGTAGATGCCCTCTCGGCACTAATCCACAGAGACCATGCGCACGATTTCGGAAAGCGGATCTGTATAAAATTGAAGGAATTAATCCCGCGACAACAGTTTATGGTGGCGCTCCAAGCTGCGATTGGAGCAAAAATCATTTCACGAGAAACAATCAGTGCGGTCCGAAAAGACGTCACAGCGAAGTGCTATGGTGGAGACATTACACGTAAGCGTAAGCTCCTAGAAAAACAGAAAAAAGGAAAGAAGCGTATGCGCCAGATTGGAACGGTAGAGGTGCCACAGTCCGCATTCCTGGCTATTCTAAAGCTGGATTAAGAGGTTGACTTCTTCAAGGAGTCTTTGCCTTGTTCGTTCTTATTGGCGAGTTGACCACACGCAGCGTCAATGTCTTTCCCCCGAGATCTGCGAACGTTAACAATTAAGTTTTTACTTTCAAGGTGGTCTTTAAAAGCATCCACCTTGACGGCATCTGCTTGCTGAAAACGACCATCATCTATCGGGTTGTATTCAATAATGTTTATTTTACAGGGAACATGTTTGCAGAAAACCGCAAGTTCCTGAGCGTCTTCGATGGAGTCGTTAAAGTCCCGAAAAATAATGTACTCAAACGTTACACGAGAACCTGTTTTTTCATGAAAATAAATCAGCGCTTCGGCCAGCGCCTCAATATTGTTAGAATCATTAATGGCCATAATCTCTGAACGCTTCTTGTCGTTCGCGGCGTGCAGACTAAGCGCAAGGTTGAATCTAACCTCGTCGTCTCCAAGACGTTTTATTGCTTTTGCAATTCCGGCTGTACTGATCGTTATTCTACGAGGTGACATCCCTAATCCGGGTGTTCCACAAATTCTCTCCACACTTTCAATCACATTTTTATAATTTAAAAGCGGCTCCCCCATGCCCATATAAACAATGTTTGAGAGATTCGATTTTTCTCTTTCTTGCGCAATAGAAGCAATCATCTCAACCTGGTCGTACATCTCCGCAGCGGTCAAGTTTTTCATGAGCTTTAACTTTCCTGTGGCGCAAAACAAACACGCAAGACTGCAGCCAACTTGAGACGAAATACACGCTGTTGTTCTCGATTTTGTGGGAATTAAGACCCCCTCAACAATATTTAGATCTCCTGGCTTGACTGTCTCCACTTTGAATGCGCACTTTACCGTGCCGTCCCGACTGAATTGCTTTTCACTTAATTCAATGCGTTTTAATGAGAAGTTTTCTGCCAGCTTTTGGCGAAAGCCAATCCCTAAATTTGTCATTTCATCAAATGATGATGCCGATTTAGACCATATCCATTCTTCCAATTGTTTGGCCCTGAATGGCTTCTCCCCCATTGATACAACTGCATCTCGTAACTCCGCGCTGTTTAATGATCTAATATCTTTAAGCATGTTGCAAAAGTACCTATACCGAACGTGTATCGCATCATTAACTGGCAATTAAGGATGACATCCGTTTGCGAAGCTCTTCTCGCTTCCTTACCGCCATAGGAATCTCTTTTCCACTAGTGAGGGTGATAGAGTGTGTTTTATAGTTACACGAGTGGATACAATTAAGGTGAACGATTTGAGAATTGTGAACACGAAAAAAAACCGGATCATCTAAAATATCTTCGACCTTTTTAAGGTTTTTTGAAATCGTTAGTCTCCGCCCAGATTCCAGAAATAACGTCGAGTAACTGCCACAGGCCTCGATATGGAGGATGTCTTCATGTCTCACAAAATGTCTTTTTCTCGAGGTTACAACCTCAAATCTCCTGGGCGCAGGAGGAAGCGCGCCCATTCCCGGTTTTCTCTTCAGGTAGAAGTGCATTAAAATGCGCCGTGCGCACGCTTTGAGCTCGTCTTTGTCAATGGGTTTAAGGAGGTAATCAAAAGCCCTCTGCCTCAGAGCGTCGACTGCATATTTGTGGTAAGTCGTCGCAAATACAACGTAAAAGTCTCTGTCCTTATATCCATCTATTAATTCAAGTCCTGTTTCATCGGGCATCTGTATATCAACAAATACAATGTCTGGAGCGAGGCTCTCAATATAGGATCTTGCTTCGCGGGCATTTGATGCTGTTTGGATCACATTAAGATACGGACAACTCCTTTCGATTTGACGACAAAGCACTTCCCTTGCAGGCGCTTCATCATCAACAACAAGTACATTTAAGCTTTGACGCATGACTAATTTTCTTCGAAAGAAACCGCATCAAGTCATGAGAAGTATTCGTGTTTTATAAACGTCGACCCTGAATTTATATTCGTGTAATAAACGCGTTAGCAAATGTTTATGTCCTCAGAAATTTCATATGGTTTGATGCCGGTTTAAGATAAATATACATCAGGCATATGAAGTTCCGCGACAATTAAAACAAAATATAAAATGTTAAGCGGCAGTTACCTCGTCCCATTGAAAGAGATTTTGAAGGTGTGTTTTTAAAAGGGGCTTCACTTCTTCAAGCGGGATATTTCGTCCGACTTCCTTTGACAAGGAGGTCACTCCTTTGTCAGAAATTCCACAAGGAATGATGAGGTCAAAGAAGTTTAAATCCGAATCGACATTAAAGGCAAGACCATGCATCGTCACCCAACGACTGCATTTCACACCGAATGCGCAAATTTTCCGCGCACCTTTGCCAGCCTCCACATCCACCCAAACCCCAGTCTGGCCTTGTATTCTGCCTGCCTCAACTCCGAAATCAGCGCAAGTCCTAATAACCGATTCCTCGAGAAAACGGAGATATTTATGAATGTCTGTAAAAAACTGATCGAGGTCTAAAATGGGATATGCCACCAACTGTCCTGGTCCATGGTAAGTAATGTCTCCCCCTCTGTTTATGGGGAAGTAGTCAACACCCAATTCAGCCAAACGTGCAGGACTCACAATCACATTTTCAGCGTCACCACTTTTTCCAAGGGTAAGAACATGGGGGTGTTCTACAAATAACAAACGGCTCGTTGGGAGAGGCCGCTTGGCATTGGGGTCTCCCGAAAGGGCATCTCGCCTGGCAATTTTTTGATCAATCACCGATTTGAAAACCTCTTCCTGGTAATCCCAACAAGGCTTATACCTCATGGTACCTAGGTCCTCAAATGCGAGCTGCCTCATTGAACTACTTCAGCGTACTGAGCTCAGCCTTCAGCCGCTCAATATTTGTGATGTCCACAGGATCAATGCCTGCTCTCTCCGCAAGTAGCAACGAGAGCACATCGCCCAGTTGAATGAGGTACATGAGACGCTGCATTTGATTCTCTCCTTCAGCATCAATAACCACAACATCCGCGCCGAATTCTCTAAAAATTTCCGAGCAAACGTTCATTCTAAATTGCGTGCGCTTGTGATCCTCCGGGGTCCGAATAATCAACACTACATCGCTTTCGTTTCCAGAATCCCAGCCCACAAGTTCGTTGTGGTTCATCTCAGGGAACATTTGAGTGTTGACCAGTAATTTACTGTTCTCATTAAGCTGCTGGCGCCAACGTGTAGCAATAGATCCAACACCAGTATCTGAATACAATAAAATTGACTTTCCCACGACTAAATCTGCAATCGATTCAGCCTGCTCACAAACAGATCCAAAAGCATCTGCAGTTGATGTTGACGTTGCCTCTAGTTCTGAATACATTTTCTCAGAAAAGCATCCGAATTGTTTCAGCGTCCAAGCGAGCCCCACAAAACTGCGTCCAAATTGTGACCTCGGGGGCTGGCCACCGGGCATAGAAACAAAAGGCCAGTTGTGTTTTTCAGCAAGCGCTCCGAGCAAACCTCCAGAAGTAATCACCGCAATCTTAGCACCTCGTTCATGTGAAGAAGTAACCGCTTCAATGGTCTCTTCTGTGTTTCCCGAATAACTGCAGGCCAACACAAGCGTGCTTTGAGAAACCCATCCTGGGATCAAATAATCTGAATTTGCGACCACCGGAATTGTACTGTCATGTGAGAGGATGTCTGAGGCTATCGCGCCGCCAATTCCAGAACCTCCCATCCCTAAAATCAAAACACCATTTGGCGAAAAGCCAGATGATACTTCTTTATGCAGGCCCGCGTCCTTATTCTGCATGTCTGTCACTGCAGCACTTATTTGTTCAGGAAAATTTTCAATCAGGTCTCTCATATCAGCCATATCAATATCTATATTTAATTAGTGTCAATTAAACACGAAGGTAAGGCTTGCCCGCATCCATCTGCCAGGCAACATCACATTTCCTATATCGACATACGCAAC
>MDSY01036027.1_pt1 | contig 43059 bp, 43 predicted proteins | sample 811131 | NCBI WGS metagenome assembly MDSY01 (sample SAMN05326643, study PRJNA326480) | marine metagenome | isolation source: seawater | place: Atlantic Ocean: South West | collected 2010
AAAAGAAGATAATCTAGAATTCGAGGGTGAAGTTATTGAAACCCTTCCCAATACAAAATTTAAAGTTAAATTAGAAAATGATCATGTAATTACTGCTCATATATCTGGAAAAATGCGTAAGCATTACATTAGAATTCTAACCGGCGATAAGGTTAAAGTTGAGATGACTCCTTATGATTTATCCGTAGGGAGAATAACCTTTAGAGGAAGATAAATATGGATGTAGAATTAAAAGGTTCTCTTGTCGAGACTTTTAGATGGAGGTGCCAAAACACACCAGATTCCACAGCTATTAAATTCTTAGACAGAGAACAAACTTATTCTCAGTTCAATACTCACTCAAACCAAGTTGCTCAAGGCTTGCTAGATTTTGGTTTAACAAAAGACACAAGAATTTCATATCTAGCAAAAAATACAGACTATTTTTTTGAAATACTTGTTGGCGCCCTTAAAACTGGAACCATAACTGTTGGAGTTAACTGGCGTTTAGCAGCTGATGAGGTGGCTTATGTTTTAGAAGACTCTCAAAGTGAGGTTATTTTTGTTAGTTCTGAGTTTTTTGATGTAATGGATATAGTTAAAGACAAAGTTTCAACGTTAAAGAAGATTATTTGTATAGATGAAAGGCATCTAGACTGGCCTCTTTATAGTGAATGGAGAGATTCACAAGAAAATATAGATCCTTTAATTGATTCTCAACCTGATGATGATGTCGTACAGCTTTATACATCAGGAACAACAGGACATCCTAAAGGTGTTCAACTTACAAATAGAAATTTTACAAGTGCTACTGAATCCACATTACAAGTTGTTCCAATTACTCATCAAAGTCCTTGCATGGTATGCATGCCTGTTTATCATGTTGCTGGAACAAACTTTGGCATATGGGGACTTCTACAAGGATGTAAAAATATAGTTATACCTGAAGTTGATCCAGGCTTAATACTTGAACTGGTAGAAAAAGAAAAAATTGAACTTACTATGTGGGTACCAGCTGTAATTTTATTCTTACTTCAACACCCTAATTCAAGTAATACTGACTTCAGTTCATTAAAAATGGTTTTATATGGGGCATCTCCAATAGCTGAAGACACCCTCTTGAAAGCTATAGACTTAATGGACTGTGATTTTTACCAAGTTTATGGCCTTACTGAAACCACAGGTGCTATTACAGTTCTTTCTCCTGAGGATCATGATGTTAAAAAGGGAAAATTAAGATCCTGCGGTAAAGCAATACCAGGCGTAGATATTAAAGTTGTAACCAAAGATGGAGATGATTTACCTCATGGCGAAGTTGGCGAAATAATTACTAAATCTAATTTAAATATGAAGGGATATTGGAATAATGCAAAAGCAACCAATGAGACATTTAAAGATGGTTGGTTTTATTCAGGAGACTTAGGTTATTTTGATGAAGATGAATTTTTATATATACATGATAGGCTAAAAGATATGATTGTTTCTGGTGGGGAGAATATATATCCAGCTGAAGTAGAAAATGCCCTAATGAGTAATCCAGATATTTTAGATGCTGCTGTTGTTGGCATACCTGATAATAAATGGGGAGAAGCAACTAAGGCTTTTGTTGTTCTAAGATCTAACAATATCCTATCTGAAGATGAAATAATTAATTATGCTAAAACCAAGATAGCATCATATAAATGTCCAAAATCAGTTGATTTTATTGATGCCTTACCAAGGAACCCATCTGGAAAAGTGTTGAGAAGAGAATTAAGAGACCCTTACTGGGCAGATCAAGACAGAGAGGTTTAAACTTTTACTTTCTTTTTAACTTCTGTAAATTTTAACTCACCCTTCTGAATATCTAACTTAATTTGGCCACCAGATTTAAGATTACCGAAAAGTAGCTTATCTACAAGTGGCTTTTTAATATTTTTGGATATAAATCTCTCCATCGGTCTAGCACCCATCTCTCTATCATAGCCATTATCTGCAATCCAGTTAACAACATTCTTTGATACCACTATCTCAACATTTCTTTTATCTAATTGAGCTTGAAGTTTTGTTAGGAATTTATCAACAATAGATAATATTATTGATTTATCTAGATAGTTAAACTGAATAGTTTCATCAAGTCTATTTCTAAATTCTGGTGAAAATAATTTATTCAGTGAGTTCATCGCGTCTGATTCATTGGATGATGAACTAAAACCAATATTCCTTTTACCAAGAAGTTCTGCTCCTATATTAGTAGTCATTATTAAAATGACATTTCTAAAATCAGCCTTTCTTCCATTATTATCAGTTAAAACACCAGCATCCATGACCTGTAATAAAATATTAAATATGTCTGGATGAGCTTTTTCAATTTCGTCTAGCAAAAGAACACAATGAGGAGATTTAACTATTGCTTCAGTCAGTAAGCCGCCCTGATCAAAACCGACATAGCCAGGAGGAGCCCCAATTAGTCTAGAAACAGTATGTCTTTCCATGTACTCACTCATATCAAATCTAACTAAATCAACTCCCATGATTTCTGAAAGTTGTTTTGAGATTTCTGTCTTTCCAACACCGGTAGGTCCTGTAAATAAGAAAGAGCCTATTGTTTTATTATCATCACGTAAGCCAACTCTTGATAGCTTAATTGCATTTGATAACGTTTCAACAGCAGGATCTTGACCAAAAATAACTCTTTTAAGATTTTCTTCAATATTTCTAAGGTTTTTCTTATCTGCTACAGTAATATTCTGTTCAGGTATTTTGGTAATTTTAGATATCGTTTTTTCTATATCTGACTGATTTACTGTAATTTTTTTGTCACTCTTTCGAGAAATATTTAACATAGCTCCAGTTTCATCAATAACATCGATGGCCTTATCAGGGAGGAACCTATCGTTAATATATTTAGCGGACAAATCTACTGAAGTTTTAATAGCTTCATTGGAGTAAGTAACATTATGGTACTCTTCATAGATAGGTTTTATGCCATCTAGAATTTCAATACATTCGTCGTAATTAGGCTCAAGAACGTCAATTTTTTGAAATCTTCTTGAGAGTGCTTGATTCTGATCAAAAATACCCCTGTACTCTTGAAAAGTTGTAGATCCTATACACCTTATTTGGCCTTTACCAAGTGCAGGTTTTAAAAGATTTGATACATCAAGTGAGCCACCAGATGCAGAACCAGCTCCAATTATTGTGTGAATTTCATCTATAAAAAGGATTGGCTTATCTTTTGTATCAAGGAAATTTAAAACCTCTTTAAGACGTTTTTCAAAATCACCTCTATATTTTGTTCCAGCTATGAGAGCAGCTATATCTAAGGAGTAGATTGTAGAATTACTTATAATTTTAGGAACTTTATTATTACATATTAGGTAAGCCAGACCTTCAGCTATTGCTGTCTTACCAACTCCTGACTCCCCAACAAGCAATGGATTATTCTTTGTTCTTCTTGATAGAATTTGTACAAGTCTATCCACTTCTTTTTCACGACCTATCAATGAATCAATTTTATCTTCACCTACTAAATTATTAAGGTTAATTAAAAAGGCATTTTCTTGTTTGTCATGAGTTGATTCTTCAGTTTCTAAATCAGTTTCACTTTCTTTTGATTGGGTAGTCTTTTCAGGTGACCCATGAGAAATATAGGTTACAACATCAAGTCTGTTTATATTATTTTTATTAAGTAAATAGACCGAATGAGATTCCTTCTCAGAGAATATTGCTACAAGAATATTTATTGGTTTAACAACGCCCTTTCCAGATGATTGAATATGGAAAACAGCTCTTTGAAGAACCCTCTGAAAGCCCAATGTAGGTTGAACTGCTTTCTGAGCATCGGTTCTTGTTATGCTTGTTTGTTTTAAATGATTATTTAAAGATTCTTTTAAGGATTCTAATTGAACATCTTTAGATTCTATAAAATCTTTAACATCGTAATCATTCAATATCATTAAAAATAAATGCTCAACAGTAAGATACTGAATATTAACTTCCTGTGCTTTATCAAATAAGCTTGCTATGGATATTTCTAATTCTTTACTAAACATATGTTAATCAGTTAATGGTTCGATTTCGCTAAGCAGAGGATGATTGTGATGTTTCGACATCTCGTTAACTTCGTATGACATCATTTCCGCCATCTCTTTAGAAAATATACCACAAACTCCCTTACCTTTTGTATGAACTGCCATCATTATTTGTGTTGATTGCTCATGAGTATGACTAAAAACAGTTTGAAGCACAAAAACAACAAATTCCATTGGCGTATAATCATCATTTAATAGAACAACTTGATACAATGGGGGTTCCTTGACCTCTGGTTCTTTTTCAAGAACAGCTGAACCAAAATTATCAGAAGTATCAATTCTTTCATTAGAAAGTTTTATCATTACATTCTTTTGATCATTTCATCTGCAAATCCTGAACATGATACAAGTTCTGCATCGTCCATCATTCTTTCAAAATCATAAGTAACTTTTTTAGCTAAAATAGTCCTTTCCATAGAGCTAATAATGAGATCAGCAGCTTCAATCCATCCCATGTGTCTTAGCATCATCTCAGCAGAGAGTATCAAGCTACCTGGATTGACTTTATCTTTACCTGCATATTTAGGAGCTGTTCCGTGTGTTGCTTCAAAAACAGCATATTTATCAGACAAATTGGCTCCTGGAGCAATTCCAATGCCTCCAACACAAGCTGCCAAGGCATCAGATATATAATCACCGTTAAGATTCATAGTAGCAATAACATCATAGTCAGTGGGTCTTAATAAAATTTGTTGTAAAAAAGCATCACAAATAACGTCGTTTATAACTATTGATTTTCCATTATTAGGATTTTTAATAGTTTGCCAAGGACCGCCATCTAATTCTTCAGCGTTGTAGTCAGTTGATGCTACCTCATAACCCCAATCCCTAAAAGCACCCTCTGTGTATTTCATAATATTGCCCTTGTGAACAAGAGTTACAGAAGATCTATCATTATCTATTGCATAATCTATTGCTTTTTTAACTAATCTTGATGTTCCTTCTTTAGATATTGGCTTCACACCCAAACCTACTGAATCAGGAAAACGTATTTTTGATATAGCAAAGTCGTCTTGGAGTACTCTGACCATTTTCTTAGCCTCATCAGAACCTGCCTGAAATTCAATACCACAATATATATCTTCAGAATTTTCTCTAAATATAATCATGTCAGTATCCTGAGGTCTTTTTACAGGTGATGGAACGCCCTCAAAGTATCTAATAGGTCTTAGACATACGTATAAATCTAAGATCTGTCTTAAAGAAACATTTAAAGATCTTATGCCTCCGCCTATTGGCGTAGTCAATGGCCCTTTAATGCTTACAACATATTCTTTTAAGGCTTCGATGGTTTCTTCTGGAAGCCAGACATCTTCACCATATACTTTAGTTGACTTTTCTCCACAGAAAACTTCCATCCATTCAATTTTTCTAGAACCTTCATATGCAATTTTAACTGCATTATCAACAGCTTTTATCATAGGGGGTGTTATATCAACACCAATACCATCTCCCTCAATAAAAGGAATGATAGGATTATCAGGAACATTCAATTTTCCATCTATATACGATATTTTAGTTCCAGAAGTGGGTTCTTTGATTTTATTAAATTTCATTTACTTTATTGGCCTCAACATTAAGATTTTACGTTCTAAATCGGTCATAATTATACTCTTAATTAAATCAATATAGTACTCTAAGAATATAAGAATTATGGATAAGAAGACCGTTGTCGTAGGAATATCAGGTGGGGTTGATTCATCTGTTTCAGCCTATCTGCTAAAAAAATCAGGCTATGATGTTAAGGCATTGTTTATGCAGAACTGGCAAAGCGAGCCTGGTGAAGTTTGCACATCTGAAATTGATTTTAAAGATGCTTCAAAGGTTTGTGACAAACTAGATATTCCTCTTCACAGAGCTAATTTTTCAGATGAGTATTGGGATAAGGTTTTTAAAAATTTTTTAAGTGAGCATGAAAAAGGAAGAACGCCTAACCCAGATGTTTTATGTAACAGAGAGATTAAATTCAAATCATTTCTTGATTACGCATTTAAGATTGGAGCTGACTTTATAGCAACAGGCCACTATGCAAAGTTAATAAATAAAGATGGTCGTAACTTCCTAGCTAGAGCAAAAGATACTTTCAAGGATCAAACGTATTTCCTTCATGAGGTTAATGAAAAAGAATTTGCAAAGTGCATATTTCCATTAGCAGACATTGATAAAGAAGATGTTAGAAAAATTGCTGTCGAACAAGAACTTATTACTGCTGACAAAAAAGATTCTGTAGGAATATGTTTTGTAGGAGAGAGAAATCTTAAGGACTTTTTAAATAGATTTATCTCTTTTAAAAAAGGGCCTATTAAAGATGATCTTAATAATATTATTGGAGAACATCAGGGGTCTATCTTATATACTCAAGGCCAAAGACAGGGCTTAATGATAGGAGGCGTTAAGGGAAAGGATGAGTTGCCATGGTATGTATATAGGAAAGATATACAAAATAACGAAATCTATGTATGCCAAGGCGTTGATAACAAGCTACTCATGAATGATGGGCTTATTGTTGAAGACATAAATTGGATTAATAGTATTGAATACTCTTACCCTATAAGTTGCTTAGTTCAAATTAGGCATCAGCATGTTCCTGTTGAGTGCATAATTTCAAAAGTTTCTAATGGCTTTAAAGTTAATTTTGTTGATCAAATAAGAGCGATAGCTCCTGGTCAATCTGCAGTTTTCTATGATAAAAATATTTGTCTTGGTGGTGGAGTTATTTCAGAAACTTTTTAGTAACAATAATTAATTATATTAAAAGATGATAAAATAATTTATGAAATTTGATCATGACAACATTTCACCACTCGACAGCAGATACGCTAATAAAATTCCTGACTTTAGAAAAAACTTTAGTGAATCAGCCTTAATTAAAATCAGATTTGATATTGAAATTGATTGGCTAATTTTTCTTTGTACGAAGCTATCTAAATCTTTCAAGCCGATAAGCAAACAATCTCTTAAGAAAGTTCAAATCTTTAAAAATGGTTTCGATAATAAGTATGTGCTTCAGATAAAAAAAATTGAGTCTTCAACAAATCATGATGTTAAAGCAGTTGAATACTTCATAAGGGATTACTTTAATAAGGACAAGACACTATCTTCATACATACACTTAATTCACTTTGGATTAACAAGTGAGGATATAAATTCATTGAGTTATGCATTTTTAATTAAAAAAGGTACAACTTTATATATTAACGAAGTAAATACCATAAACAAGACGCTTAAGAGTTATTCAAAAAAATGGTCAAAGATAGCTTTTCTTGCAAGAACTCATGGACAGCCTGCATCGCCTTCTACAATTGGTAAGGAATTAAAAGTTTTTTCTAGTCGTATTGATAGAGAGATTAAAATACTCAAATCAATAAAACCATTGGCAAAATTCAGCGGTGCTACTGGAAATTTTCATACTTTTGATATTGTAGATGATTCAATAAATTGGCCAAAATTGAATAGAAGTTTTATCAAGCAATTTGGTATCGATCAAAATTTATTTACTACGCAGATAGAACCCCATGACTGGATTGCTGAAGTTTCACATTCCATAGTGAGGATCAATAATATATTAGTAGACTTGTGCCAGGATTCATGGATTTATATATCAAATGATATCTTTACATTGAAACTTCAAAAGAATGAAGTTGGATCCTCAACTATGCCCCATAAAGTTAACCCAATAGACTTTGAAAATGCTGAAGGCAATTTTGGTATATCCTCTTCATTGTGTGAATTTTTTGCAAACAAACTTACTAAATCTAGACATCAAAGAGATCTTTCTGATTCAACTGTTTTAAGAAATGTTGGTCTTGGGTTTGCTTACTCTGCACTTGCTGTAATTTCAGCAAATAAGGGTTTAAGTAAAATTACTCCAAATAAAATTAAAATTGCGGCTGAGCTTGATAATAATTGGGAAGTCTTAACAGAAGCTGTTCAAACATTAATGAGATATGAGGGAATTCCAGACGCTTATGAGCAGTTAAAAAATCTTTCGAGAGGAACCAAGTTAACAAAAGAAACTTATATAAAGTTCATTAATACGCTTACTATTTCTGATTTATCTAAAAATAAATTATTAAAACTCACTCCGTCAAGTTACATAGGCTTAGCAAAAGAACTTATTTAGCCTTATATTTTACAATTTATGTAGTGGAGCTACATAGAGATATCCCTTTAAAACCATATTTATAAGTGTATTTATCTATATATTGACTTTGATATAGAAGTGATATTTACTTCACTACATATTTAAATTTTGGCAAAACAAATGACAAGTCATAACGAAGAAAAGAACCAAGCAAACTCAATTCCTGAGATGTCTACATCTAACTGGGGAGCTATCAATCCTGAGTATGTTGCAAGAATGAGAATGCAGAATAAATTTCAGACTGGATTAGAAATTGCAAAATATACTGCTGGAGTCATGAGAAGAGATATGGATGCGTATGATTCAGATACATCATCTTATACACAGTCTTTAGGATGTTGGCACGGTTTTATAGGCCAGCAAAAATTAATTTCTATTAAGAAACATTTTAAAACTACCAATAAAAAATACTTATATCTATCTGGATGGATGGTTGCTGCTCTTAGATCTGAATTTGGACCTCTGCCAGATCAATCTATGCATGAGAAAACATCAGTTGCTAGTCTTATCGCAGAACTCTATCAATTTTTAAGACAAGCAGATGCAAGAGAACTCGGTGGTCTATATAGAAAACTAGATTCATCTGATGGTACCGAAAAAGATTCTATACAAAATGAAATTGATAATTTTGAAACTCACGTTGTACCAATCATAGCTGATATTGATGCAGGCTTTGGTAACGAGGAAGCAACATACCTAATGGCTAAACAAATGATTGAAGCCGGTGCCTGTTGTATACAAATAGAAAATCAAGTTTCAGATGAAAAGCAATGTGGGCACCAAGATGGAAAAGTAACAGTTCCTCATGCTGACTTTTTAGCTAAAATAAATGCTGTTAGATACGCATTTTTAGGGTTAGGAGTTGATGATGGTGTTATTGTTGCAAGAACTGATTCATTAGGTGCTGGTCTAACGAAACAAATAGCAGTAACAAATGAAAAAGGTGATCTTGGTGACCAGTACAATTCATTCCTAGATGTTGATGAGGTAACTCCTGAAACAATGAACCATGGTGATGTGATGATAAACCAAAATGGTAAATTAGTTAGGCCAAAAAGATTGCCTAGTAACTTATATCAGTTTAAAGAGGGAACAGGAGAAGCTAGATGTATTCTTGACTCTATAACTAGCTTACAAAATGGTGCAGATTTAATCTGGATTGAAACTGAAAAGCCACATATTGGTCAGATCGGAGCAATGATGGATGAAATTAAAAAGGTGGTCCCTAATGCTAAACTTGTTTATAACAACAGCCCTTCTTTTAATTGGACATTAAATTTTAGACAACAAGTATTTGATTCGATGAAAGATGCTGGTAATGATGTATCTTCTTATGATCGAGCTGATTTGATGAACGAATCATATGACTCTACTGAACTCGCTATAGAGGCAGACAATAAGATTAGGACCTTTCAAGCTGATGCCGCTCGTGAAGCGGGAATATTCCATCATCTAATTACACTTCCAACTTATCATACAGCCGCCCTTTCAACCGACAACCTAGCTAAAGAGTATTTTGGTGAACAAGGAATGCTAGGTTACGTAGCTGGAGTCCAAAGAAAGGAAATTAGAGAAGGTATTGCATGTGTGAAGCATCAAAACATGTCAGGTTCTGACATGGGTGATGATCATAAAGAGTATTTTGCAGGTGAAGCTGCTCTAAAAGCAGCTGGTGAAGAGAATACTATGAATCAGTTTTAATCTGAGCAAGCTTCAGTATCTGATCTTCCACAAATTTGACATGGCGAGCCATCATCTAGGTTTGCCATGCCACCACAAGAACCTTTTATCGGTTCATTTTTCAATATTAAACCAATAGCCAGCCCAGCAAAGGACAGCCCTATTACAAAAAATCCCAGAATTAAATCACTCATTATTAAAATCATACCATTTATCGGAATATGTATAGACCAATTCATTATCCAAAATACTAATAAGCATTAATGGAATGCTATTTTTATTAGCAACTTCAAGGGCGAGTTTAGAATCCATCGCATTAAAAGCAGTGGCATAAGCATCAGAATATGTAGCTGATTTATTATCTAAAACAGATATTGAAATAGCATCTAATTTAATAGATTTAAGTGTTTTAGGATTTATTGTATGAGTAACTTTGGAGCCATCTTCTTTGATTATAAGATTTCTATATTCACCAGAAGTTGCAAGGGATAAATAAGATCCATTTTTATTCTCAATAACATATACAGCATTTAAATTAGTGGAGCTTGGATTCTGTATGCCTACTTTCCAAGGTTCCTCATATTTCAAGCCATGAATTATAATTTCACCACCAATATCTATTAGATGATTTGATAAGTTATTTTCAATCAAGTATTCATGAATCTTTTGAACTGCATAACCCTTCGCAATAGATGATAAGTCAAACCAGAAATCTGAAGACTTAGAAACTGTTTGATTAACAGAGTCTAGTGTAAATGTTCGTATTAAGTTGTATGAAGAGGTATCTATATCAAAGTTGGGAGAAAAACCCATTGAGGTTGATATTTTCCCTAGCGTAATGTCGTAGTAATTTTGCGTTTTTAATGAAACTTCTTTTGCAATAGAAAGTATTTTAAAAAGATCATCACTAATAACAATATTAGTTTTAATTTGTTTTTTGTTTACGAATGCAATTTCTGAATCTACCTTGTAGTTTGAGGCTATCATGTCGATATCATTAATAATACTAAGTATATTTTTCTCGTGATGATCAGCAATAAATTCTGTAGATGAAACTGACCATGAAGTTCCGTAGGCACTACCACTGATTTTAAATATATTATTAGAATTGAAATTATAGGCAATTAAGAGACAAATTAACCCAACAACTAAAGCAATGAGTTTTGAAAATGCGTATCTAGATATCAAGCTTTATTTAACCACCAAAGTCATCGAGAGCAATATTCTCTGGTTCTACTCCAATATTTAATAGTAAATCTATACAAGCTTTGTTCATCATAGGTGGGCCACACATATAGTACTCGCAATCTTCCGGCGCTTCATGTGTTTTAAGATAATTTTCATATAAAACATTATGAATAAATCCTGTTTCTCCAGCCCAAGCATCTTCTGGTTGGGGATCGGATAATGCTACATGCCATTCAAAATTATCATATTTTTTTGCAAGTTCGTTAAACTCATCTACATAGAACATTTCTTTTAAGCTTCTAGCTCCATACCAAAATGTAATTTTTCTATCAGTATCAATTCTAAGTAATTGATCAAATATATGCGATCTCATTGGAGCCATTCCAGCACCTCCTCCAACAAAAACCATTTCATTAGTAGTTTCTTTAGCAAAGAATTCTCCGAAAGGACCAAAAACTTTTACTTTATCACCTGGTTTTAGATTGAACGTCCAAGAAGACATTACACCTGGTGGGAAATCGGTCCCAGGAGGCGGTGAAGCTATTCTTATATTAAATTTAATAATACCTTTCTCTTGGGGATAATTAGCCATTGAATAAGCTCTAATTACTGGCTCTGTATTTATTGCTTTATTTTCCCATATCTTAAAATGATCCCAATCTCCATGATATTCCTCTTGAATATCAAAACTTTTATAGTCTATTTCATATGCAGGTGCCTCTAGCTGAACATAGCCGCCAGCTTTAAAGTCAACATTTTCACCCTCAGGTAGTTTTAATATTAATTCTTTTATAAAAGTAGCTACATTTTCGTTAGATATGACTTCACATTCCCATTCTTTAACACCAAAGATTTCTTCTGGTACCTCAATTTTCATATCACTCTTAACTGGAACTTGACAAGAAAGCCTCCAACCATCATTTTGCTCTCTGGAATTAAAGTGCGATTCTTCAGTTGGCAATATAGAACCACCACCATCGAGAACTACACACTTGCATTGACTACAAGTTCCGCCTCCACCGCAAGCAGAAGAAAGAAAAATTTTATTTTCAGCTAAGGTTTGTAATAATTTAGATCCAGCTGGAACAACAAGCGGATTTAAAGAATCTCCATTTATTTCAATTGAAACGTCACCAGTAGAAACTAATTGCGATCTTGCACCAATAATTACGACAACTAGTGCAAGGACTATTCCTGAAAAAGCTACAACACCAAGTATTAAATCAATTTGCATATTATTAACCTCTAATTAAAGTGAAATTCCCCCAAAAGACATGAAACCAAAACTCATTAGTCCAACTATTATAAAAGTTGCGCCCAGACCTTTCAAACCCTCAGGTATATCAGAATATTTAAGTTTTTCTCTAATACCTGCAAGAATTACTATAGCCATAGCCCAACCAAAACCAGCACCTAATCCGTATACAACACTTTCTCCGAATAATAGATCTTTTTCTATCATAAATAAAGATGCACCTAAAATGGCACAATTAACTGTTATTAGCGGAAGAAATACTCCTAAAGCATTGTATAGAGCCGGCACATATTTATCTAGAAACATTTCAAGGATCTGAACAACAGCCGCTATAACACCAATATAGCTTATCAACGAAACAAATCTTAAATCTGTGCCTGATATTCCTGCCCATACTAAAGCATCTTCACGAAGTACAAAATTATAGATTAAATTATTAAGAGGTACTGTAATAAGGCAAACAACTATAACTGCTATACCAAGTCCCATTGCAGCTTCAATCTTTTTAGAAATGGCGATGAATGTGCACATACCTAAAAATACTGATAAAGCTATATTTTCAATAAAGACGGTTGTTACGAATATACTTAAATAATGTTCAAGCATTTAGTTCTCTCTTAGTTAAATCAGGAGCCGTTGAGTGCTTTGAAACAACAAAATCATCTTGTTCTACTTGAGCGGGTCTGTATGTCCTTAGAGCCCATATAAATAAGCCTATTATGATGAATGAGCTAGGCGGAAGTAAGAGTAAATTATTACCCATATACCATCCACCATTTGAAATAAGGGGAAGTATTTCATAACCAAACAATGAGCCTGATCCAAATAATTCTCTAATTGTAGCTACGGCAATTAATATCAAACTGTAGCCAAGACCATTACCAAGACCGTCAAAGAAACTAAGTAATGGCTTTTCTTTCATAGCAAAAGCTTCGGCCCTACCCATAACAATACAGTTAGTAATAATTAAGCCAACAAAAACTGAAAGTTTTTTACTAGTTTCATAGCTATAAGCTTTCAAAAGCTCATCAACAACAATTACCAAAGACGCAATGATAGTCATCTGTACAATAATTCTAATACTGCTAGGAATGTAATTTCTAATAATAGAGATAAATAAATTAGAAAAAGCCACAACACTTGTTAAAGCAACACACATAACCATGGTTACTGAAAGATTATTTGTTACAGCTAAGGCTGAACAAATTCCAAGTATTTGCAATGCAATAGGGTTCTCTTCAACAAGAGGTTTTATGATTACTTCTTTATATCTTTTAAGACTCATAATCTAACTCTTTAAATAATTTTGAATAACCAGAGTCTCCAAACCAATATGTAATCATATTAGTAACACCTCTGCTTGTTAAAGTTGCTCCAGATAAACCGTCAACCTTGTAGTTACTATTAATATCATCAGATTGAACCTTTCCTTTTATAACTGATAATTGTACTTTGTTATCTTTATAAATCTTTTTTCCTGGCCACAGAGCTTTCCATCTAGGATTATCCACTTCAGCACCAAGGCCTGGAGTTTCCTTATGTTCATAAAATTCAAGACCGGCCACTGTATTAAAATCCTCTTCTATAGCAACATAACCAAATAGAGTTCCCCATAAGCCGTAACCTCTAATTGGAAGAATAAGTTTATCTATATTATTTTGCTCATCCCTAACAATAAAAAATTTTCCAACATTTTCTCTATTTTTAATAATAGCTATATCATCAGAAGTACTTAAAGCAGTAGATAAGGTAGAGTCTCTTGTTGATTTAATTTGATCGTATTCTTCAATCTTGAAATCTTTATATGATTGAAGAACCTTACCAGTGTCAAAATCAACATATCTCATCTCAAGTTTTTGAAATTGAGATTTAACATCAATGGTATTGTCATACATCTTAGCGGCTTGTAATATTTTTATACTTTTATTATTTGCAGCATTTTCTTTTTGAAGATCTCTCAAGCTTACAGCTGCAAAAGATACAATTAGAGAACAAACCATACAGATAGCAAAAGCTACGCCTAGAGTTTTTAAAACTGAATCATTCATTTAATAACGCCCTTCTTCTTTTAATATTAGACATAACAACCATATGGTCAATAACTGGTGCTAATAGATTCGCAAATAATATAGCAAGCATCATACCTTCTGGGAAAGCTGGATTAACTACTCTTATGAGAATCACGGTAACACCAATAACAAATCCATAAATCCATCGGCCAGTGTTAGTTCCAGATCCTGAAACTGGTTCAGTTGCCATAAAGACCAATCCAAAGGCAAAACTTCCTATAACTGCATGCCAGTACCAAGGAACAGAAAACATAGGATTGGTATCTGATCCAACTATATTTAAGATAGATGACATTATGATCATTCCTGCTAGCGTGCCCAGAATAATTCTGTAAGAGGCTACTTTAGTTATGAGAAGGATAGCTAACCCTATTCCAATCGCTATTATAGATGTTTCTCCAACAGAGCCAGGAATAAAACCAAGGAATGCATCCATCCATGTAAAGTTTTCATATATACCAGCCATACCTTTTTCAGCACCGACACCTAAAGCAGTTGCACCACTATAGCCCTCAGGAATAATATTATTATCTGCTAGACCAGCAATCCATACTTTATCGCCTGATATTTGTGATGGATAAGCAAAGTATAAAAATGCTCTTCCTGTAAGAGCTGGATTTAAGAAATTTTTTCCAGTACCACCAAAAATCTCTTTTCCAATAACTAGACCAAATGTAATACCCATAGCAGCTTGCCATAATGGAAGATCTGGAGGACAGCTTAATGAAAATAAAACTGTGGAAACAAAAGCTCCTTCATTAATTTCATGTTTTCTAACAATAGCAAAGAGAGCTTCCCATCCAATACCTACTACAAATACGGTTATATATATTGGTAAAAAGTAAGATGCGCCAAACCACATTTTTGAAAAAAAGCTTGAAGAATCGTAGCCAACGAAACTAATAAGATAGTGGTGCCAATCTCCTGTATTTAATTGATTGATTGATTCAAGATATTCCAATGAATGAGACCCAAGGTTGTACATTCCAAAAAACATTGCCGGAAAAGTAGCTAGCCAAACAGTAACCATAACTTTTTGAATATCTACAGCGTCTCTTACATGAACAGGATTAGATGTTTTTGTTTGAGTAGAAAAAAATAAATTCTCAACAGCATCAAATAATGGGAACCATTTAGAATACTTTCCTTCGCCAACAAAATTTGGTTTTGAATTATTGATAAAGTTTCTTAAGGATTTCATTGCTCTAAATGCACCTTATTTAAATTATCCAAAAGGATTGACGAATAATCATACTTACTTGGGCAAACGTAGGAGCATAATGCTAGATCCTCTGGTGCCAATTCAAGCATTCCAAGATCTATAGCCATTTCTATGTCAGAAACCACTAAGGACTTAAGAAGCTGCGTAACTAATATATCTAGCGGCATGACTTCTTCATAAGAGCAGACAGGGACTATAGCTCTATCACCACCATTTACTGATGTATTAAAGGTGAAAGATTTTGGTTTCAAAAATGATGATGAGAAAACGTTTAGTTGTGAGTGAAGTTCTGATCCAGGCATCAACCAGTTCATAAAGATATCATTAGCAACATCAGGAATAACTGAAATTTGAGCATCATAAGCTCCTAAATAATTCATAATACCTTCAGATACATGACCGTATATAACAGATCCAGAAATAATTCGTGAATGAGTCTCAATTTTACCAGCAACAAGCTGATCAAGATTACCGCCAATTCTAGCTTCTATAAGCGATGGATCAAAGACATTAGAGCCAGCTAAGGAGATAGTTTTATAAGTACGAATCTTGTTATTTTTTAATAAATAACCCAAAGAAATAATATCTTGATAATTAATGGTCCAAGCAACTCTATTTATATTTACAGGGTATATCTTGCTAATGTGAGTGCTCGCCAATCCAGCAGGATGAGGCCCAGCAAATTGATGATAATTAATACCATCAACATCATTATTAAATGAATCGTTTTGATGCGAGAGATGAATCGGACAGGAAAAATATTTTTTGATTGACTCTAATGCTAAATTAAATATTTCTTTGTCCTTTTCTATGATTACATAGGGATCTATTGCAAGAGGATTAGTATCACAGGCATTTATGAAAAGCGCTTGAGGAGATTTATCTGTAGAAGGAGTTCTGTTAAAAGGCCTTGTTCTAAAAGAGTTCCAAAGACCAGATTCAATTAAGAGTTCTTTGAGATTATCTCCATTCATTTTTTCAGTGAAATCTTCAAACTGTTCGTTATTAGAGATATCTATTTCAATTGATAAGAACTTACGTTTCTCACCTCTGTTAATAGAAGTTACAGTTCCGCCAGCAGGTGATGTAAAAAAAACACCAGGGTTTTTTTTATCTTCAAAGATTTTGGACCCTGCTTTAACTTCGTCACCTTCTTTTACAAGCATAGTAGGCTTCATACCAATAAAATCATTAGCTAATAATGCAACTGAAGTTACATTCGGTTTATCAGAAATAATAGGATCAGGATTACCAGAGATTGGCAAATCTAAACCTTTTTTAATTTTAATCACGTGTGCATTGCCTAATAAAGTTAAAAACAACTTAATTTGCAGTGATTATAAATCTAAACTGGAGATGATTCTATACTTTTAACCAATTGGTTTAGGTAATCTTTCTAATGTGATATTAGCAATTTTTTTAGTAAGATTGATAACTTGTTTAGAGTAGCCATATTCATTGTCATACCAACAATATAAAGTCACCCTGTTATCACTTGTGATTGTTGCTTGCGAGTCAATAATTGATGCAAATGGGCTGGAGTAAAAGTCTGTTGATACAATCTCTGAAGAATTGACATAACCGATTATTTCTCTGTACTTAGAATGAAAAGCCATTGATTTAAGGTAGTTATTTAATGATTCCTTATCTACTTTGGTATCTAAGACTAGAGATAATATCGCTAAACTAACATTTGGTGTTGGTACTCTGATTGCATTACCAGTTAATTTGCCTGCAAGTGCAGGTATTACTTTGGCTACAGCTTTTACAGCACCGGTAGAAGTAATAACCATATTTAACGGTGCGCCTCTTCCTCTTCTATCGCCACTATGAAAATTATCAATTAAATTCTGATCATTTGTATAGGAATGAACTGTTTCAATATGGCCACCATCAATACCATATTTATCATGTATCACACTTAAAACAGGGACAATTGCATTAGTGGTACATGATGCAGCTGAGATAATAGACTCATCACCACTTAAAATATCATCATTCACTCCAAAAACGATATTTTTAATAGAATCTCCTTTTGAAGGAGCAGTTAATACGGCTTTGGAAGCACCAGAATTTAGGTGTTTAGACAGACCCTCTTCATCTCTCCAAGCCCCAGTATTGTCTATAACAATAGGATCAACAATATCATACTCAGAGTACTTTACTTCCTCTGGACTATTTGCATATATTATTTTTACTGGATTTCCATTTATTACTAAAGTTGAATTCTCTTCATCAACTCTAACAGTTCCATCAAAAGAACCATGAACAGAATCTCTTGAAAGTAAGCTGGCCCTTTTGAAGATATCATCATTAGAAGCTTTTCTAATTACTATTGCTTTTAATCTAAAGTAATTACCAGGTCCAGTCATCTGAATCATCATTCTAGTAACAAGCCTTCCTATTCTTCCAAAGCCATACAAAACAATGTCTTTAGGTTGATTTGGTCTTGATGATTCTTTATTTAGAACAGAAACAAGCTCATCATTGATATACTCTGCAAGACCAGATGTATCTTCTTTAAGATTTTTAAAAAATGGGCATCTAACAGCAAGTTCACCGATATCTATTTCACAATCAGACATGGATTGAGTAGCTAAATATTGAAGGATTGGATAAGTTTCTAATTCACTAAGCTCATTCATATCAGACTGTCTAGCAAATCTATGAGCTCTCATTATTTCAACTGGAGACTCATTTATTAGAGATTTACCATAAACAAGAATATTAATACCATCTCTATAGAGATTTCCTATAATAGGAATCATTAGTTCGGCTAAACCTTCTCTCCACTTCCAATCACCAAATGAATCTTCAGGAAGAATTCTATTTTGTCTTGCTGTGGATTGAAATGTTAAATCTCTGTTATCAGTCATGATTCATGTATTTAATAAATATAAAATCTTATGATAATAATTAAATACTCAAAAAGATATAAATAACTATTTAGAATACTGCTTTAGATGATGATCAGAATTACCAAATAATGCATCTATTACAATTAATTTTTTAAGATAGTGGCCAATCATTAATTCATCACTAACACCCATTCCACCGTGAAGTTGAACTGCCTGTTGGGCAGAGAACTTGCCTGATTTACCAACTTGAGCTTTTAGAGCAGAAACATGTTTAAACATATCCTCATCACCTGAATCTACTGCTAGCATAGCTTTAAATAATAAAGACTTACAAAGTTCACTTTCTATAAACATGTCAACCATACGATGTTGTAATACTTGGAAGTTCGATATCGGTTGTCCGAACTGCTCTCTACCTTTTGTGTATTCAACAGTTTTCAAGTAACAAGAAGTCATACAACCTACAGCTTCAGCACTTACACAAAGAGTTGCAAGATTTAACGCAGTATGAAGAAGATTAGAGGCTTCAGCGCCTTTACCTAATATTGACTCAACATTTATTATTACATTTTCAAATGTAATTTCAGCACAGGCTTGTCCGTCAACAGTTGGAAAAGAATTCATTGATATTCCATCTTCTGAAGAATCAACAATAGCTAATACAAGTTCACCATCTTGCATTGCTGAAACTATGAGCTTATCTGCATTGCCACCATTTAGCACGATTGTTTTAGTGCCATTCAACTTCATATCAGTTATTGATGTAGTTGGAGATGAGTAGTCATAAGAATTAGCGGCTTCAGCATATGCTAAGGAAACTTGTAATGAGCCAGTACATATACTTTCTATGACTTCTGCTTTTTTAGAGTAGTTTGAGGAGTCAATTAATGTTCCTGAAAGAACAACTGTAGAAAGATATGGTTCTATGACCAAGGCCTTTCCAAACTCTTCAAATAAAACTGAAAGCTCTATAGGGCCAAAGCCAAAACCGCCCGATTCCTCAGAAAAAGGTATTGATAGCCATCCTTGTTCAGCAAACAACTTCCAAACATTTTCATCAAAATCTTTATCAGATTTTATAACCTCTTCTCTTTTATAAAAGTCATAATCAGCATCACAAAATCTTTGAACTTGCTCTCTAAGCATTACTTGCTCATCACTATAGTTTAAATTCATTGTTTATACCCCGAGTACAAATTTTGAAATAATATTCTTTTGGATTTCGTTACTACCGCCATATATAGATGTTTTTCTCATATTCAAGAATTTAGACACAGCATCCGCAGAGTAATCAGGCCCACTTGGCTTATCATTTGACCCAAATCCATGAGGCCCAGGATATAAAAGTGCATGTTCACCCGAAGCTTCAACAAATAACTCTGTAAGTCTTTGCTGTATTTCAGTTCCTCTAATCTTTAAAATAGATGATTCAGGACCAACCTGTCCACCATTTTCTAAAGCTGATAGCATTCTTAATTCAGTTATTTCTAAGGCATTAAGATCTATTTCTAATTCTGTAATTTTTTTATCAAAATCAGTATTTAACATCTCTTTAGCGATTTCTTTCAATCGATTAAGTTGTCTTAGTGATCCACCAACTGAGGCAATACCAAATCTTTCATGCGCTAGAAGAAACTTGGCATAAGTCCAGCCCTTGCCCTCTTCACCAATTAAATTTTCAACTGGCACTTTTACATCTGTAAAAAAAACTGAGTTGACTTCATGTTCACCATCAATAGTGATAATAGGTTTGACTTCAATTCCTGGATCATTCATATCTATTAATAAGAAAGAAATGCCTTCTTGCCGTATTGCAGTAGTTTCTGTTCTAACAAGGCAGAAAATCCATTCAGCACTTTGAGCTAATGTTGTCCATGTTTTTGCTCCATTGACTACATAGTGTTTACCATCATCTGTTTTGACGGCTTTAGTTTTTAGAGAAGCAAGATCAGAGCCTGATCCTGGCTCAGAATATCCCTGACACCACCAAGTATTAAATTCTAGAATATCTGGAAGAAATCTAGCTTTCTGCTCTTCATTTCCAAATGTATATATAACTGGAGCTACCATGCTTACACCAAAAGCAAGGAGTGGCGGGCATCCAGCAAGACCAAATTCTTTATTGAATAAATAAAGTTGTGTTGCTGACCAACCAGTTCCACCATATTCAACAGGCCAGTTATAACCCATCCAACCTTTAGCAGAGACTGCTTTATGGTAATCAACCATGTCCTGTCTAGTTAGGGGTTCAGCATTATCCATTTTGTCTTTAACATGCTTTGGATAATCGTTATCAAGCCACGATTTGAGCTCGTCTCTAAATTGAAGATCTTCTTTTGAAAAATTTAGTTCCATATTTACCTTTATAGTTATTTGATTGATAGAATACGCCGATTATTATACAAGTATAAATGACGAAAAAAAAGGACCACAGTAAAGCACATACCTTGTGCGAAAAATATCATGAAAATAATAGTTCTATTTGCGTAATTGTTGAAAACAGTAAAGAGGCTAAATTATTAAAAAATGAGCTAAATCTTTATTTAAATAAAGATGAAGTGGAGTATTTTCCTGAAAATGATATTTTGCCATATGATCATTTTTCTATACCTGAAAATATTTTAAAAGAAAGATTTAGAATTTTAAATTCAATCAATCTTAATAAAAAAATTGTTATTTCAACAATAAAGAATTTATTTGAAGTCTATCCCACTTTAGATTTTTTTAAGTCAGCTAATAATTTTAATATCCGAGATAAGCTTTCTATTGGCTCCCTTGAAGAAATATTACTTTCATTAAATTATATTAAGGCTAATAGAATAGATTCGATCAATCAATATGCTTTTAGAGGTGGAATAGTTGATGTATATACTCCTATTTATAAAAACCCATTAAGGATTGAGATTTTTGATGACACTATTGAATCTATTAGGTTCTTTGACGTGGACAATCAACTATCAGTAGATAAAACAGATAGTTTCAGTCTTTCCAAGGGCACCCTTCTATCATTAGACGAATTTAATTTAAAAATATTTAAGGATAACTGGAGAGAATATTTTCAAAATAGTGATGAAAGACACTGTACGATATTTCAAAAATTAAATAACAAAGAGATGATTGAAGGGGCCGAGGTATATCTCCCATTATTTTTTAATAAAAAATCTAATTTTTTTAATTTATTTGAGTCCTACCAATTCTATAGACTCAATGAGCATGCTGAACAAATTAATAAATATAATAATTTTATTGAAGAACGATACTTTGATGAAAATATTGATAGTCAAAGACCAATTCTAAAACCCTCTGATATGTTTATAAATCAAAATGAGATTAGTAACTCACTCATGAACATATCCTTAATAGAGCCTCTTTCAAACTATAAAGAATTTAAATTTGAAAGTTTTGATGACGCAATTGAACAGTTATCAAATAAAGAAATTGAATTTAAAAAAACTATTTTATTAACATCAATTAACAGTGAGTACGAATTATTACTTAAAAAATATCTTCCAAATATTTCTCAAATAAATTCTGTGAAGGATGCAAAAAATGGATTGAATCTTATTTTAGGAAATGTTGTTAGACCATTAATTAATTTAATTACAGATGAGTTTATAATTCATAGAGAATATTTTATTGATTCGCATGTCGATGAAAAAATACAGGATTTTCATGGTGTGAAAACCATTGATAGAGAAGTTATGTTTTCTGCAGGCGACATGGTAATTCATGAGAATTACGGTCTTGGTAAATACGAAGGATTAGAGATAGTCACTGCTAATGGCGTATCTAATGAGTATATAAAAATTATTTACTCATCAAATGAATCACTTTATGTCCCACTTCGAAGCATAGATTTAATTTCAAAATATCATAAAAATATTGAGATTAATGATGCGATGTATGATTCACTATCATCTACAAAATGGTTAAAAAATAAAGAAAAAGCTTCGATTAGAGCTTTTGATCATGCTGCTGAAATCCTTGATGTTGAATCTAGAAGACAGGCTGCAACGTCATCTGTTCTGAGGGTTGAGAACTCAGAATTCAATATTTTTAATCAAGAATTTCCCTATAAAGAGACTCCAGATCAACTTGAGGCTATTGAGTCAATTAGGAAAGATATCTCACTAATTAAACCTATGAATAGAGTTTTATGCGGTGACGTTGGCTTTGGAAAAACTGAAGTTGCGATGCGATCAGCTTACATAGCTGCTCATTCCTCAAAACAAGTGATTTTTCTGTGTCCTAGTACTGTTCTTGCAGATCAACACTATGAATCATTTTTAGAAAGATTTAAAAAGTTTCCAGTAAATATCAGGTTACTTAATAGACATACAAGTCTTAAAAATAAAAAAGAAATCATAGATTCATTTAATGGAAATAATGTAGATATATTGATAGGAACTCATGCGCTATTTACATCAGGGATAGATTTTAAAAATACTGGATTATTAATCGTAGATGAAGAGCACAAATTTGGTATAAAGCAAAAAGATATTATAAAAAGTAAACAAGAAAACATACATATTTTGTATCTCTCAGCCACGCCGATTCCAAGAACAATGAATTTCATCTTTTCGGGACTCAAAGAATTCTCCTTTCTTCACACACCACCAACAAATAGAATTTCTATTAAGTCATTTCTTAAAGTTCAAAGTGAGCAGCTTATAAAAGAAGCTATTTCAAGAGAAGTCGCAAGAGGTGGTCAATGTTTTATAGTACAAAACGATATCTCGAAGATGAACATGTTAAAAAATGAAATTAATAAGTTATTACCAGATCTATCAATTGGGATTGCGCATGGAAAACTTAATAAAAAAGATATTACTGAAGTGATGACTTTATTTGATATAGAAGATTTGGATGTTTTGATTTGTACAACAATTGTAGAAATGGGATTAGATATTCCAAATGCAAATACAATAATTATTATTGATTCACAAAACTTTGGTTTGTCACAATTACATCAACTGAGAGGAAGGGTTGGGCGTTCAAGTAAACAAGGTTATTGTTACTTCATGATCCCAATTCCAAATTTATCTAAAATAGCTAAAGATAGACTTGATTCAATAATTCGTCTTTCCGATCTTGGATCTGGATTTTTTATTGCTCAAGAAGATCTAGAAATTCGTGGAGGTGGAGAAATGCTTGGAGATAAACAAAGTGGGCACATAAATTCAATTGGTATAAATTTATATCTTTCAATGCTAAAAAATGCTCTTAATAAGTTCAAAAATAATGATGAAAAAGAATTGATTCAAACAGAAATTAATTTCTATGACTCTTCTTATATAAGCGATTTATACCTTCCATCTGCATTAGAGCGTTTAAAAGTATATAAATCCATAAACGCTGTTTGTAGCAATAAAGAGCTCCAATTAATTTCATTTAACTTAGAAGATAGATGCGGTCCGTTACCTCAAGAAGTTAAGAACTTAATTAGCAATGCTGAAATAGCTCTTGCCATAAAAGATTCAGGAGTACTTAAGATATCATCAAATGATAAAAAGTCATCATTGCTGCTTTCATCGAACATTAAGAAAGATGTATTTGAACGAATATTGACACTCATTACAAACAAGCCCAATATTTATAGTATAAACAAAGACAATAAATTGATTATTAACCTAGAAGAGTCGAATGCAGCCATTAGAAGATCAAACATCAAAAATCTCATAGATGAAGTTATATAAATTTTTAATATTTCTATCGTTAACTCAATCAATATATATAAAAGCATTATCTGATGACTTAAAAGAATATCAAATTGAGATTATTATTTTTAAGAATTTAGAAAATAATGTGAGTGAAACATTCAACTCAGAGCTAAAAGTTCCTGATGGAGAAATGTTATCTTTTTATACTCCTAATATAAAAGTTAATAAAAAACTATTTCAAGAATACAAAAAAGAATCTGTATTTCTAGAATTCCTTAAAGGTATAAGACCCTTTAAATCTAAAATAAAAGACAAAGATGAAGCATTAAATGTCAGAGCAACAAATCCTGAAAAATGGTTTAGAAAATCTTCTGAATTAATAACTTTAAATAATATAAGAAATAAATTGTCTACTAAAAAAGAATACAGGGTTCTTGATAGTTACTCATGGATACAAAATATTAGTAATGAAAGAGATGCCATGTTCCTATCTGAAGTTAATATTGATAATAGCTTTGGCTATTACTTAAAATTTTATAAAACAAGATTTATGCATATAGATTTTAAAGCTTATCTAGGAAGAGCAAAGAAAGAATCAAACTACTTAATAACAAAATCTTATATAAATAAATTTGATGAGAAAATGTTAGAGAATTTAGAAGAAATAAAAAGTATTGATTTGGATCTTAAATTAAATAAAAAGAATGAATTTTTTGAAATTAATTTAAATAAAAAAATAGAATCCTTGGAAAGAATTGAATCGCAAATACTAAATATTTATATAGACGAAGAAAAAAGAATATTTAATGATGAAATTCATTACTTTGATCACCCCTACTTTGGAATTATTATTTCTGTAAAAGAAATCTAGCTTTTATAAAAAGCATTGTCATCAATTGAATGATCTGTAGAGTCTTTAACTGATGTAAGTTCAGGGATTTGTTCTAACAAAGTTTTCTCGATTCCATCTTTAAGTGTTACATCCACCATTCCACATCCTTGACATCCTCCACCAAACTGGAGGATTGCTTCGCCTTTTTTAGTAAAATCTACAAGACTTACCTCTCCACCGTGAGATTCAAGCATAGGGTTTATTTCATTATAAATAACGTAATTGATTCTATCTTCAGGGGGGCTGTCAGGAGATATGTTGGGGAGTCTTGCGTTAGGTGCTTTAATTGTTAATTGACCGCCAAAAGTGTCATTGTCAAAGTTAACCTCAGCTGATTCAAGAAATGGAATACTTCTCTTTTCAACATTAACATTAATAAGTTTTAGATTGATAATTACATCATCTGGTTGAGCTTCATCTGGTTTACAATAAGCCAAACACGTTTCAGCTTTAGGGGTACCAGGATCGGAAATAAAAATTCTTACTGACAGGTCAGTCTCACCTTTCTCATTTAATAGCTTGGCAAGGTACTCTTCAGCTGATTTAGTAATGTTAATAATTTCATTCATAATATTAATATGTGGTTAAAAAGAGTTATAAATTCATTTTTAGGTGTTAGAACTAAACATGAACTTGAAAACGATTTAAAAAATCTCTCTTTATTAAAAATAATCACCCTTTTTTTAATTCTCAATATAACATTTATAAGCATATTATTTTTTATAACTACGTTTTTTATTAATTCTGATGGATAAATTCTCAAAAGCCAAAAAGCTTTTAAAGCCTTTTTATAAAAATAATATAAAAATAAACTATAGTCCGCCCAGTGGATACAGGTCTAGATGCGAATTTGGCTATCAAGATAAATTTTACACAATGCAATCTTCTAATGGTGAAAAGATTTTACTAAATACCTTTAAAATTGTCCGTCCTTGTATATCAAATATGATGCCTAATTTTTTAGAGGCAATAAATAAAAATGAATTAATAAATACAAAATTATTTCAAGTTAATTTTAGGGCTAATTCAAACATTGAAATTATGGCAACGCTTGTTTATCACAAGAAGTTAACTGAGGAGTTAGAGCTAGCTGTAGATAAATTAGCTTTAGAATTTGATATACAGGTAATTATAAGAGCAAGAAAAGAGTTTTATAGTAATAAAAATGGGATGCTAGATGATAAAGTGGAGGGTACTGACATAACGCTTTACCAAACAGATCAATCATTTTATCAGCCAAACCACTTCATGATGCCTCAAATGGTTAAAAAAGTTATAGATATGGCTAAAAATCCTAAAGACCTTCTTGAGCTCTACTGTGGGTCTGGAACTTTCACCCTTCCCCTATCTAAATATTTTAATAAGGTATTTGCAACTGAAAATAATAGACAATCTATAAAATGTCTTGAAAAAGGCATAGCTACCAATAAAATTAGTAATGTAAATTATTCAAGGTTGTCGGATGATGAAGTTACTGAGCTTCTTGAGGGAAGAATTTTTAGAAGAATGGAAAGCCTTAATATTAATGATTTTAGCTTTTCTCATATATTAGTTGATCCACCTAGATCAGGATTAACTCAAAATGTTATAAATATTTTAAATAGGTTTGATAAAGTAATTTATGTTTCTTGTAGTATGGATACCTACTTAAGAGATATTAAATTATTAGATGCATATACAGTTTCTGATATTGAAATATTTGATCAATTTCCAAACACCAGTCACCTTGAAATAGTGTCACTCTTATCAAGAAAGTTAACTTATTGAATAAATATATATATATATAGATTATAAAATATTTGTAATCATCCATATAAATGGATATAAATGATATTAATTAAATTACCTTGGGAGAGGATATTATGGAAATGGAAATATGGAACATATGGTCAATAAATAGAATAACAGGAGCTATTGGCGGTCTAAGTATTATCATAGCTGTTTGGGTTGCAGCTAGGTTTGCTAACGTAGCATCGGAAGCGAGTGAAGAAAATAAAAGTTTATTTGGCAAACTGCTGATAACAGCCTTTGGCGGATCGGTAATTTTTTGGGGAGTTGGAATTAATTTAATATCTCAGCGTAACTGGACAAATACTGCAGATGCTTTTGCCGGACTTAAGGCTGCTGGAGAATCTATTAGCCCTATAGCTGAAAAATTTATAGAAAGCTATTCTGGCGAGCCTAGTTTATTGAATGCGCCTATCGCAATAGTTTTTTTTGCAACCGCTTCTTTAATAATCTTATTTCCAATATGGTTTAAAAAATAAAGCAAATAAAAGTTATTTTTTTAATAAAGGCACTTTACAGTGCCTTTATTTTCTATAAACTGTACCAACACGTTAACACAGTGAGACACTTAAATGAAAAAACTTGAAGAAGTATTATTGGTACTAAAAGATAAAAAAGAAGCTAATGAGTTCTTAAAAGATCTTTGCACACCCTCAGAAATGAAGGCCCTTAACGAAAGATGGACAGTAGCTCAGCTTCTTTATAAAGAAGAAATGTCATATAGAGAAATAGCATCTAAATTAAAAACAAGCACCACAACAGTAACTAGGGTTGCCAGATTTCTTTTAAATGAACCAAATAATGGATATCAAAAAATATTAAAAAGGATCTCAAAATGAAAAATAGACTAACCATAGCTATACAAAAAAAAGGAAGGCTTTCTGATCAGAGCAGAGATTTAATTAAAAAATCAGGTATTAACTTTACAGCAAAAGATGATAAGTTACTGGCTAAATCAAATAACCTTCCTATTGATATTCTTTTTGTTAGAAGTGATGACATTCCATCACTAGTTTCCAATGGAGATGCTGATATGGCTATAGTAGGAGAAAATATTCTAATAGAAAAATCTTTATTTAAAAAAACTAATATTAATAAAGTACTTGAGCTTGGATTTTCTAAATGTCGGCTTTCATTTGCTGCACCTCAAGATTTTTTAATGAAAAGTGTTAAAAATAAAAAAATAGCTACCTCATATCCTAACACTGTTAAAAAATACCTTTTAGATAAAAAAATTACAGCTAACGTGGTTAATATTCATGGTTCGGTTGAGTTAACTCCCTATATTGGGATGGCAGATTGTATATGTGACTTAGTCTCATCAGGGGCTACACTTGAGGCAAATAACCTTAAAGAGTTAGAGGTTATACTTGAATCTCAAGCCGTCCTTATACAAAATAAAAAACTCAATAAAGCAAAGATGCTCATTGCAGAAAAAGTTACCAGCAGAATGAATGGTGTTATCAATGCCGTCGAGAGTAAATACGTAATGCTTAATGCAGATGTAGATAATATTGGTGCTATTTGCAAACTTCTACCAGGCTCTGAATCGCCAACTATCATACCGCTTGAAGATAATAATAAAGTAGCAATTCATGCTTTATGTCAGGAGCCTATTTTCTGGGAAACGATGGAAAAACTTAAATTGAAAGGCGCGTCCTCAATACTTGTAATGCCTGTTGAAAAAATACTAAATTAATATGAAACAGATTCAAATACATAAAACGAATATGCAACTTGAGTTCAAAGATTCAAAGATATCATCTAAAAATAAAAGCAGTCTTAAGAAATTTAAAAAATTGGTAATAGAAAAAGGCGATGATGGCTTGAGAGCTATATCATCTTTATTAAATGAAAAAGAGCTGAAAAACTTCAAAGTTTCAAATTCAGAGTTTAATAGTGCTGAAAAAAAAATAGATGAAGATTTAAAATCTGCTATTTTAGAGGCTTATGCCAATATAAAAAAATATCATGAAAATCAGTTACTAGGCTTATCTTCGTCAAAAATAGAAACAACTAAAGGTGTAGCACTCTGGTCAGAGTTCAAACCTATAGATTCAGTTGGATTATATATTCCTGGAGGTAGTGCCCCCCTCTTCAGCTCAATGTTAATGCAGGTAATACCAGCATTAATAGCAGGATGTAAAAATATTGTTATATGCACTCCGCCTAATAAACAAGGGAAAATTAACCCAACAATTTTATGGGTTGCTAAATTATTAAACACAAAAAATGTATTTAAAGTTGGAGGTTCTCAGGCAATATTTGCAATGGCTTATGGCACCAAATCAATACCTAAATGTTTAAAAATATTCGGACCAGGCAATCAGTTTGTTACAGAAGCTAAAGTCATGATAAGTAATGAAACTTCTATAGATATGCCAGCTGGTCCAAGTGAAGTTTATGTTGTTTCAGATGATATTACTAAAAGCTCATTAATAGCATCTGATTTATTATCACAATTAGAGCATAGCCCTGATGCCAAGGGTGTTTTTATTACAAAAAATAAATTACTTATAACCATGGTAAAAGAAGAGATCAATCTTCAAAAGAATGTATTAAAAAGACAAGACATTCTTAATGTAAGCTATAACAATATAGTCTTAGCAATTGCCAAAAGTGATCAACAAATTATTGATTTTATTAATATAAATGCACCTGAGCATTTAATACTACTGGATAGTAATTTTTCGAAAATTGTTCCATATATAAATAATGCTGGATCAGTGTTTTGTGGCATGTATTCACCTGAAGCATTTGGAGATTATGCCTCTGGATCTAACCATACTCTTCCAACAAATGGTAATGCTAAAACGTATTCAGGACTTGCAGTCAAGGATTTTGGTAAAACCATAAGCTTTCAAACCGCCACTGCTGATGGTTTTTTAAATTTATCACCATCTGTAAAAATATTAGCTAAAGCTGAAGAGCTGGATGCTCATATAAATGCAGTTACTGTTAGAGAATCATTTGCCCTTAATGAAGTTCAACTCAAATCAAGAAAATCATTTATTAGAAGGTCTACAAAAGAGACAAGTATATATATTAATTTGAATATTGATGGCTCAGGAAATTTTAATATTGATACAGGTATAAAGTATTTTGATCATATGCTGGAGCAATTTGCAAAGCATGGAAATTTTGATTTATCTATTCATTCATTAGGAGACTTGGAAATAGATGAGCATCACACAATTGAGGATGTTGCTATTTCTCTTGGAGATGCTTTTAAAGAAGCTTTATATGAAAGATCTGATATTGAACGCTATTCATCATCAGAAACTCTCGTAATGGATGAAACTATTTCAAATGTAAGTATTGATATGGCTTCGAGACCCTTTTTAAAAATGAAAACCTCTAAACTTAGAGAATATGTAGGTGATTTTCCTACTGAAATGTTTGAACATTTCTTTATTTCATTTGTTAATACTTTAGGGTTTACATGCCATATAAATACTAATGGTAATAATAGTCATCATATTGTGGAAGCTACATTCAAAAGTTTTACAAGAGCTCTAAGCAAGTCGTTATCAAAAAATAATTCTGGAATTGCTTCGACAAAAGGAATTTTATGAGAATTGGTATAATTGATTGTGGTGGAGCAAATCTAAATTCTATATTTTATTCTCTTCAAAGGTTGGGTATAGATTCCATAATTACCAATTCAATAAAAGATTTATTAAACGTAGATGGCTATATTTTACCAGGCGTAGGATCAGCTAATGTTGTAATGAATTCGTTAATTAAAAATAAATTAGATCTATTTATAAAAAAAATAGAAAAGCCAACTCTAGGAATATGTGTAGGTATGCAAGTTATGTATGAATATTCAGAGGAAGGTAACACCAACTGTCTTGGATTAATTGAAGGAAGTGTTAAAAAGTTTAAACAAAATTCTGGTCTTCCGGTTCCACAAATGGGATGGAATAAAGTTAACTGTATTGATAATTATAAAAATTTGAGTAATTTTTATTATTTTGCAAATAGTTTTTACACGAATAACACTAATAGTGCTGTAGGCTCAAGCGAATATGGTCATCAAATTACATCCATTGTTCATCATAATAATTTTTTAGGTTGTCAGTTTCATCCAGAAAAATCATCACTAGCTGGAGAGAGATTTTTGGAAGAGTTTGTGAAATTAATATGAAAATAATTCCTGCAATAGATTTACTGAATGGAAAATGCGTAAGACTTTTAAAAGGTGATTACAATAAAGTTTCTCAATACAGTCTTTCACCAGTTCAGCAAGTAAAAAATTTTATGGAATCTGGTTTTTCTTATATACATATTATTGATTTGGATGCAGCTAAATCAGGGAATAGTGAAAATCTTGAAATAATAAAAGAAATTGCTTCAATAAATGGACTTAAAATTCAAATTGGTGGTGGCATTAGAAGCATTTCGAAAGTTAAAGAGCTTCTCTCCCTTGGTATAGATAGATTGATAGTAGGGACTGCTGCAATTAAAGACCCTAACTTTCAGAGTGAATTAAGAGATAGTGCTGATTTAAATAGAATTATATTTGGATTAGATTTTAATCTAGTTAATAATCAACCCTTCCTGTCTGTTAATGGATGGACCGAGTATACGAATATTAATTTATTTGATTATATTAATAAAAATGATTGGATTAAAAATATACTTGCTACCGACATATCAGTCGACGGCACCCTTCTCGGTCCAAATTTAGATACTTACAAACTTATATTAGAAAATAAAAATATAAATTTAATTGCCTCTGGTGGAATTGGTACGCTTAATGATATTAGTAACTTAAATGCAATAGGTAGTCATGAATGTGTCGTTGGGAAGGCCATCTATGAAAATAAGATATCCTTAGAGGATCTAAGAAATGCTAACTAAAAGAATTATCCCATGTTTAGACGTTAAAAATGATCAGGTTGTTAAAGGAGTTAGATTTAAGAATCATGAGGTTGTTGGGTCAATTATAGATCTTGCAATTAAATATAATAATTCAGGAGCTGACGAGTTGGTTTTTTATGATATTGGTGCAAGCACATATGAGGGGGTGGTTTGTAAGGAATGGGTAAAATCAATTGCTGAAGTAATAAACATACCTTTTTGTGTTGCTGGAGGAATTAAATCTGCTGATGAGGCTCGAGTTATATTAAATTCAGGTGCTGATAAAATTTCAGTTAACACCCCGGCAATAGAAAGACCTAATTTAATTAGTGAACTTGCGAAAGAGTTCGGAAGCCAATGTGTTGTAGTAGGAATAGATTCTATGAAGATAGTTGATGAATATGTCGTTTATGCAAAAACAGGAGATGAAAAAACTGCAATTAATACTAAGTTAAAAACTAAGGAATGGGTAAAAATAGTTCAGGATCTTGGTGCCGGTGAAGTTGTTTTAAACTGCATGGATAAAGATGGTGTAAGAAATGGATACGATATAGATCAACTTAATTTAATTAATGAAGAATGTCGGGTTCCTTTGATTGCATCTGGTGGAGCTGGGTCCTGTATTGATTTTTTAAATGTTTTAACACAAACCAATTCTAGTGGTGCACTTGCAGCAAGTGTATTTCATAAAAACATAGTAGACATTAATGAGCTTAAAAAGTATTTGAATAATAAATCAGTTTATATGAGGGTATAGATATGGAAATAGATAAAATAAATTGGAATGATAAAGATTTAATTCCAGCCATAGTTCAACATTCATCTTCATTAAACGTACTAATGCTTGGTTATATGAATGCTGAATCATTAGAAAGGTCGATACAAACAAATGAAGTTACTTTTTTTAGTCGATCAAAAAAACGCCTATGGACTAAGGGAGAGGAATCTGGAAATAAATTAATAATAAAGAGTATGGATCTAGATTGTGATAATGACACTCTGCTAATAAAAGCTGATCCATTAGGGCCCACCTGTCATTTGGGTACAAACTCATGCTTTAAAGTTAATGATAATCATGATTTAAAATTCATACTAGAATTAGAAGAGATTATTAATAAAAGAAAAAAGTATAGTAATGAAAATTCATATATATCTGAGCTTTTTAAAAAAGGCATTAAAGAGATTGCTAAAAAAGTAACAGAAGAAGCTGGAGAAACATCAATCTCAGCTGTAGCTAATGACGGAAGAGTTATTGATGAGTCTGCCGACTTATTATTTCATTTATTAATTTTACTTAATTCACAAAATTTAAGATTAAAAGATGTTGTAAAAGAATTAGTTAAAAGAAACTCTAGTCGATAGATTTATATTCTATAAAGTCAATTAACATCCTACCATTATCTGGGTTTTCTAAATTAGAACACGCTTCGTTATTACAATACATTGATGGGTCGACTGAACCACCATCATAGTCACCGCCAGATGCAACATTCAGTATTAAAAAAAATTCCTCATTAAATGGGTAGTAATTATTATTAAATTCGGTTGAATCAGATGAAACATCAAAAAATGGAGTTTCTGCTGTATCCATAAACATTTTCATCGAATTCTCTGTCCATTTAAATGTTATTGAATGAAACTTATCATGAAAATTTACAGACATTGGAACCGTTTCATCTCTATTAATCATCTCTCTATTGGATGATGAGCCAAAATGAATTGTAGAACCAACTTCTGTAGATACCCTTCCCTTTGCTTCCATAATATCTATTTCACCATCATACGGCCACGTTTTAGTTCCCTCTATATTGCCTTCATGTAAAAGCCATACTGCTGGCCAATGACCGGTTCCTTTTGGAACTTTAAAACATACTGTTAATTCAGAAGGTTGTTTAAATAGTTTCTTGCTCGAAGTCATAACTCTTGCAGATGTATATTCCCAGGTATATGCGCAACTACCATCTAAGCAAAAAGGATCGTTAAAGACATTTGTATTATCATAAATAGGTTGAATTTTTAAAAACCCATTCTCTAAAAATAGATTCTCAGTGGTGTTTAATGTCTCGTTATAATTTTTAGCATATCCGTTTCCGGGTCCAGTGTAGTATTGAAGCTCATTATTTCCCCATCCACCAATCCATGTTCCATCAGATGCATTAAAACCATTGCCTAATTGGTAAGTAAAAATATTAGAATTGAATGTATTAGAATTGAAATTTTCTATCCAATATTCGTTAGAGTCATTTGAGGGATTTCTGCAGTAAGAATCCTTATCTTCGTTATAAATATCAGATGCATCTGAATCCGTTACCACCACAGTAATAGTTTTAGATGCAGATAAAGTCCCGCTTTGACCAGAACATGTAAGAATAAAAGTGTATGTTTTAATTGAGTTTAATATTAAATCTTCTGATCCACTTAATGATTTATTGCCACTCCAATCACCAGAGGCCTCGCATGATGAGGTGTTTGAAGTTAACCAGTTAAGTGTAGTCGCATTACTGATCTCAAGTTCCTCTGGGGTTGCAGAAAAAGAAGTTATCACTGGTGACAATACTGGAGCCATGTCTGGAGTTGAGGAAGACCCGCCCATGCCACCGCCGCCACAAGAGACTATAAAAAAAGAAATATATAATCTAGTAAAGAATTTATACAAATAATTCATAAAAAAAATTTAGGAATTATTATTTTTTATAAACTCATTTGTTAAATCTTTCATTTCATCTCTTAAAACAAAGAGTGCTATTAAGTTTGGAATAGAGACTAAAGCAACAACTACATAAGCTATATTCCAAACTATTGTTGTATCAATAACAGCTGCTGAAATAAAGCATAAAACATAAAAATTACGATACCAAAATACGCCTCTTTCTCCAAAAATATATGCAGTAGATCTATCTCCGTAGTAACACCATGTGATTGCAGTTGAAAATGCAAACAATAATAAAGCTATTGCAACTAACTTACCTCCATAGTCACCAAGTATTCCGTTTGAGAAAGCTTTTGCTGTTAATTCAGCAGAACTTACTAGAGATTTTCCCTCAAAGGCTACAGTATCATTAAAAGTTTCAGAGCTATCAACGAATGAAGCAGAGTTTACTTTTCCATCTACTATATTTAATAATCCATTGAAAAGATTATTATCAGAGCCTTTAACTGTTATGTTTTCAGCAATAGATCTTAAATGAATAACGGTAATATTATCGCCTAATATTTTACCGTCTTTAATTTCAATAGATCCATTGAATTCTTTAACATTAGAGTCAATATTTTGAACATATTTAGTTAATTGATTGATATGTTCTGGATAAAGAAAATTTTCATCTTTATTTACTTCATCACTATAGGTGCCATCCAAAATAATCATATCTGTTTTAGAAAAGTTGGTATCAAACTTTTCAGTCCAAACACCACTTGATAAAATAACTAAAGCTGTAACAGTACATACAACAATGGTATCTATGAATGGTTCTAAAATTGAAACTACACCCTGATCAATCGATTTATTTTTTGACGATGCATGAGCTATTGGAGATGAACCTTGACCAGCTTCATTTGAATATAAGCCTCTAGCTACTCCGTATTTTAAGCTCATTGCAAAACTAGCACCCAAAAAACCACCCATAGCAGCAGAACCAGTGAAAACTTGTCCAAATATGGCGTTGAAAGAAGGAATAATATTTTGATAATTTTCAACAAGGATAATCAAAGCTCCGCCAAAATATATTAACCCCATTATAGGAATAATCTTACTTGTAACAGATGCAATTCTTTTTATGCCGCCTATTATTATAATCCATAATAAAATACCAAGAAATAAACCAGTAAATAGTTTTGGTACAGCAAATTCAGTATTCATTACCAGAGCTATATTATTTATTTGCGGCATATTTCCAGAACCAATCGCAGTAATCATCATTAAGAACGCAAAAAGAATACCTGCCCATTTCATATTTAAGGCATGCTCTATGTAATACATAGGGCCACCAGAAATTGAGCCATCTTCAAGATTAGTTCTATATTTATGACCTAAAGTTACTTCAACAAATTTTGTTGTCATCCCAAAGATAGCAGTAATCCACATCCAAAAGATAGCAGCCGGACCTCCAGTCCAAATAGCCAAAGCAACACCACCTATGTTTCCAGTGCCAATAGCACCTGACATTGCTGTTGTTAGAGCCTCAAATCCAGTTGTTTCTCCCTCTCCATCAGATTTTTTATTACCAGATACCAATTTCCATGCTTTACCAAAAAATCTAAATTGCGGAAATCCTAGATAAATAGTAAAAAATATGCCGGTACCTATTAGTAAAGCTGGGAACCACCATGATCCACTCAAGTTGCTATCTAATAATATTAAAAAATCATTAAATTGTTCCATAATTTATTCCTTGTTGCTCGCCCATGCTTCTAATTCTGTATAACCACCAATACTATCACCATTAATCTTTATTTGGGGAAACGTTCTAGCTGTAGGAAATAAATCAAAAAAATCTTCTCGTGTAAATTCTTCATCTAGTTGTTTATATTTATATTCATAGCCTTCTCGCTCACATAAAGACTTAGCTTTATCGCAGTATGGACAAAATGTTTTTCCGTATATTTCAATCATGTTAGTATTTAATAATTAATAACCAATTATAGTCATAAAAATGTCATTATTTAACCTTAAAGATAAATCAATTTTAATAACAGGGTCCTCAAGAGGAATAGGAAAATCTATTGCTCGACATTCTGCTTTAATGGGGGCAAATGTAATTATATCTTCCCGCAAGATAGATGCATGCAAATCTACAGCTAAGGAAATAAATGACGAAATAGGTAAAGAAGTAGCATTTCCTATTGAATGTAATATTGGGGATGAAAATCAGTTGGGAAATCTTGTAGATGAAACGACAAGATTATTGGGGGCAATTGATGTGCTTGTTTGTAATGCTGCAACTAATACATACATGGGATCAATGTTAGATATGTCAAATGAACAATTTGATAAAGTTATGCATAACAACATTAGATCTAATCAAATATTATGCAATTTGTGTTTACCTGGAATGGTAGAAAAGAAAGACGGATCAATAATAATTATTTCCAGTATAGCTGCCATAAAGGGTAGTTCAATTCTAGGTGCTTATAATATTAGTAAAGCTGCAGATGTAATGATTGTAAAAAATATTGCTGCAGAATTTGGTAGTAAAAACATAAGAGCTAATACAATTGCGCCAGGTTTAATAAAGACTGACTTTGCTAAGGCCTTATGGGAGAACCCAGATATTCTTAAAACAGTACTAGGGACTACGCCAATGCAAAGAATTGGTGAGCCTGATGAAATCGCAGGCGTTGCTGTAATGCTAGCATCAGATGCTGGTAATTATATAAACGGTCAGACTATTGTTGTGGATGGTGGAACGACTATAGCTTAATTGACTGTTTTAGCTCACTAAAAAAGTAGTTGAGTACGTGTGTTTCATTTATAGAAGATACTTTATAGAAATCAAATCTTAGTTGATTAAGTTCATCAACAATATTTGATATTTTAAGTTTGTTAAAAGAAGTATCGTTAAAAAGTTTATAAGACCCGCTTAATTGATTTTCTGTGATCTTAGACATTAATAATATCTTTAAGAATTCAACTAAATAATTAACCTTATCAATAAAATTAATCTCTAAATCACTAAATAACTTGATTGCCTGTAATTGATCTACATTACCTAAGGTAAAATCATTCATTATAACTATGAATTCTTTGTATGAGTTTTGGTTATCATTTTGAATATCTTCCATTATCTTTAGTGGAGTAGAAAAACTTGGAAAATCCAAAGCGGAATAATCGGATATACCTTCATCAATTAGCCATTCATTAGTCTGCTGATTTGATAGATTTTTAATATTTATAGTCTGACACCTGCTATAAATTGTTTCATTTAGTGCCTTGGGTCTATTTGTTGTCATAATAATATATGAATATGGTGCTGGCTCTTCGAGTGACTTAAGTAATGCGTTTTGAGCTGCATTATTCATTAAATCTGCATTTAATATTAAAACAACTTTATTTTTTGAAATGGATGGGGTCAGGGTTAAAAATGAAACAACATCTCTAAATCCTTTCTCGTCATCCCAGTTCTTACTTTCTTTTCTTCTACTAATATCATTAACGCCTAATTTATCTTTATCTAGTAGGTACATATCAGGATGATTGTTTTTATTTAATAAATTTAAATGTTCTTCATTAATTTTATTCTCGAAATTCATAATGATTTCATTAGAAATCTTTTTTGCAAGCAAACTTTTACCAATACCTAAAGGGCCGTTGATAATAATTCCATGAGGAAGATTTTTAAAATTTATAGACTTATATAAATCATCTAACCACTTGTATTTGGATAGATTCATAAAATTGAAGCTAGCGCACCGAGGACAGATTTATGAATCGCATTAATTTCCATATTGGCGTCAATAATCTTGAATCTTGAATTCTTTACATTTGCGATTTCAAGATAGCCATTTCTTACATTTTCAAAAAACTCATTGCCAGATGATTCAATTCTATCCTTAACATCGCCAGTCTTTCTCTTAAAGCCCTCTTCTACAGTTATATCCAGTAATAATGTTAGATTTGGTTCAGGACATTTTGTAAAATCAATTAGCCTTTCTATAAAATCTAAAGAAAGACCTCTTCCATAACCTTGATATGCTATTGATGCATCATAAAATCTGTCAAAAAGAATAAAATCTAATTCAGTACTACTTACTTTTTCATGAATCAACTGAGCTCTAGCAGAGAACATAAGCAATAATTCTGTTTCAGAAGATAAGGATTCAGATGAGTTTAATAAAATATTTCTAATTTGTTCACCTGTTTTAGTTGAACCTGGTTCTCTTAAAATCTCTGTTGAGTAACCATTCTCAATTAAGTAGTCTTTTAATAAATTTATTTGCGTTGATTTCCCTACCCCCTCAATGCCTTCAAAACTGATTAGCTTCATTTGTCTAAGCCTAGTTTTTTAATCATCATCAGGTGCTCATCATATGTTTTAGAAAAGTAATGAGATCTTGGAGAATCTGCAACAAAAAATAAAAAATCTCCTGGCGAACTTAATATAGCGGCTTCAATAGAACTAATTGAAGCATTTGAAATCGGAGTTGGTGGAAGACCTTTAATCATGTAAGTATTATATAAATTTTTTTTATTAAGAATATCAGATTTTTTAATATCCCCATTAAAATTTGGCAATAAACCATAGATTATTGTTGGATCAGCCTGAAGTCTCATACCTAGATTCATTCGTTTAAGAAATACGCCGGCTATTAACGATTTTTCATTATTATTACCTGCTTCTTTTTCGATAATTGAAGCCAAAACCAATGCTTCGAATTTATTTTTTAATGGGTTTTCTATTGGTTTTTTAAGCCAAATTTTTGAAAGCATACTATCTAGCGAATTATGACTTTTCTGAAGAATTAAAGATGCGGGTACATTTTTTTTATAAAAGTATGTTTCTGGCAATAAGATGCCCTCTTTAAATGGGTAATTGGTATTAATACAATTAAGAAAGCTGCAGTCACTATTAAAAGAACTCCTATTTATTTCTTCTTGTAATTCATAAATATTAGAACCTTCAATAACTGTAAATTTATGAGTAAAAGTATCGCCTTTATTAAATGAAATAAATAAGTCTTCAAGTTTTTTATTATGAATTTTATATTCGCCTACCTTAAAATTTTCAATAGACTCTATAGTTATAAATAACTTGAAGAGAGCTTTATTTACAAATGAAATGGGTGCTACTTTTGTTAATACTTTTTCCATAGAGTCACCCTTGTCAATATATACAAAGGTGTCATCAATCAATGGCTGATAGTTTTTAAAAGCTTTATATGGTCCAGCAACAGATAGAACTAAGAACGCAAAAACTAGTAATAAATATAATATTCTCATAGATCAGGAGTAATGCTAAAAATTTCCAAGAGCAGTCTCCTTAGAAAATAAAAAGAACAAATTTAAAACTACAACAGAAAGTTGTAGTTTTAATAGAAATACTACGAATTGGAATTAATGTAACTTACAGCTTCGTTAACAGTTGAAATTTTTTCTGCATCTTCATCAGCAATTTCAAGATCAAACTCTTCTTCAAGCGCCATAACTAATTCAACGGTGTCTAGTGAATCAGCACCAAGATCATCTACAAATGATGAATCACTTTGTATTTCATCCATGGCTGTACCAAGTTGATCACTAACAATTTTTTTGACTCTATCTTCGACACTCATAATAACTCCCTATTGAAAAGACAACATTTTACATCTATTAGTAAGAAGTTGCACATTTCTTAATACATAAATAAACCACCATCTACAGAAATGGTTTGTCCTGTTATATAAGAAGCATTTTCACTAGATAAAAAAATTACTAATTCAGATATATCATTTACAGAACCTAGTCTTGCAAGCGGGATTCCTTTAATAATTTCTTTCTTGGCATGATCGTCCATGTAAGAGGTCATATCTGTTTCAATAAAACCTGGAGCTACTGAGTTAACAGTGATTCCTCGAGATCCAATTTCTTTAGCTAGAGATTTGGTAAAACCATTCAATCCTGCTTTTGCAGAAGAATAATTAACTTGTCCAGGATTACCCATTAAGCCCGATACAGATGAGATATTTATGATACGACCATATTTATTCTTAATCATATTTTTTATAAATGCTTTAGTAATATTAAATGTTCCTGTTAGATTCGTATCTAAGACATCATCCCAGTCGTCATCTTTCATTCTAAGAAATAATTGATCAGATGTTATGCCTGCATTGTTAATAACTATCGAAGGCATTAAATTTTTATCTTTTAAGTTCTTTACACATTCAGTTATGGATTCTCTTGATGTGATATCAAGTTTGATTGGAATTAAATTCTCTGAATTGTTATCAAATATGAATTCACTCCTAGAGGTCCCAATGACAGTATGACCAAGAGATGCAAAGTGATTTGCTATAGAAAGCCCTATTCCTTTTGATGCACCAGAAATAAATACAATTTCTTTCTTCATGTTAGATTGTAAAACTCTTCCTCAAAATTTTCAGATGACATAGATAATATATTATCTAAACCGTTAGCTTTAGCAAGACTTGATAAAACTCTACCCGGACCACATTCTATAATTATTCCATCGAAATCTTTGATATGTTTCATAGTTTTTAACCATTGAACAGGAGAAGTAAGTTGTTTAGTTAAATTAACAGAAATGTTATTTGAATCTTTTCCAATTAAGCCATCTATATTATGTATAACGGGTATCAATGGCTTTGCAAAAGTAATATTTATCAACTCTTTTTCTAACAACTTCGATGCATCATTCATGAGAACACAATGTGAAGCAACACTTACATTTAATTTAACACATCTTTTAGCTCCTGCTTTCTTGCACTCATCTGCGGCAATTTGTGCAGAATCATGATGCCCGGCAATAACAATTTGATTTTCTGAATTTATATTTGCAGGACTTACAACATTACCAGAGGATTTAGAAATATCTCTACATATATTATTAATAATCTCTATATCTAAATTTAGAATAGCGTACATAGAACCTTCTGGACAATTTTCCATAAATTTGCCCCTTTTATGAACAATGTTTAAGGCCTTTTTTATATCTAAACTATTTGATGCAACTAATGCTGAATATTCACCCAAAGAATGACCGGCTAAAATATCAGGAACAATAGTAGTAATTGATTTAAATTTTTTATAGTAAAGATATGAGGTGGCCAAGATAGCTGGCTGTGTAACAGATGTTTTATTTAATAACTCATCAGGTCCGTTCTTGATAATATCAACTAAATCAAAGTCGAATATATCACTAGAGATTGATGAAATTTCAGAAATATCCTCGGAGTTAAAACTTTTTAACATCCCAATAGATTGAGAGCCTTGACCAGGAAAAAGTAAACTGAGATGCCTAGGCATTATCTAAGCTGATGTTTCTTCGGCTTCTACTTTTTCTACTTTTCTTAGATCCTTTACTAGTCTGCCTTTATAAAAACCATCTTTAGTCATTTGATGACGCGCGTGCTTTTCACCAGAGACTGGGTCTATAGATAGAGTAGATGCTGTTAATGAGTCATGAGACCTTCTTTGACCTCTTCTAGACCTTGTAACCTTACTTTTTTGAACTGCCATAGTTAACCCTTAAAAAAAATGTATCCTATCAAAATTATACAACTATTGGTAGATTTTTTTACTTTAATAAATCAAGTAGCTTATTAAAAGTGTTATCAGTTTCTGATCTTACTTTAATTGTTTTGTTATTTTGATCTTTAAATTTAATTTCCAAAGCATGCAGAGCCATTCTGTTTGTTTTTTTTATTAAATCTATTTTATTAAAAAGCCTGTCTCCGTATTTATCATCGTTCACCACTGGGTGTCCAATATGACTGCTTTGAACTCTAATTTGATGAGTTCTTCCAGTAAATATTTCAATTTCAACTAGACAAGATTTATTTAGTTTTGTAAGTGGCTTGAATACAGAAGAAGAAATTTTTCCCTTTTCAGAGATAAAAGATTTTGTTTCTGTGTCAAATGATTTATCTATAAGAGCTTCAACTTTTGTAGTTTTTTTAAGATGCCCTTTAAGAATTGCAATGTATTTTTTGCTTATATCTTTTGAGACAAGTAAATTATTAAAATGTTTGTTAGATTTTTTATTTTTAGACAAAACCAAACACCCTGACGTTTCTTTATCAATTCTGTGACATAAATCAATATCATCATTATATAAAGATCTCATTATTGAAATAATACCAATATAACTTTTAGTTCCGCCATGTACTGCTATACCAGCTGGTTTATTTAATACAATATAGTTATTATCTTCATAAATAATATTTTCTTTAATTTGCTTTGTTAATAACTTAGGTATCACCTCAAGAGTCTTCTGGTTGTCATTGATATCATCTAAATAAGGTGGAATTCTAATAAGATCGCCAGTTTCAATTTTTCTGTGAGGCTTAATGCGACCAGAGTTAATCCTAACTTCACCTTTTCTTATAATGTTATATATTTTAGATTTTGGAACATTCTTGTAAATAGACAACAGAAAATTATCCAATCTTCTTCCAGAATTATCTTCATTGACTTCTATTTTTTTGACAGGCATGTGACAAATCTATAGGATATGCTGGTAAATAACTAGAAAAACTAGTTAAAAAATTTAAAAGAAAGATAAATACAACAGTTTAATTACAACTCTTCAAAGAGTTAATCATACAAGCAGAATGACGTAAGACTTGATGATAGAAGCTTAAAATAAGCACACTGCTGACTTATCTTCCTATATTTAGGGAGAAAAATATGAAAAGAATTCTTATAAATTCATCTTACGGTGATGAATT
>MDSY01040423.1_pt1 | contig 43003 bp, 25 predicted proteins | sample 811131 | NCBI WGS metagenome assembly MDSY01 (sample SAMN05326643, study PRJNA326480) | marine metagenome | isolation source: seawater | place: Atlantic Ocean: South West | collected 2010
CGTCGCGGGCGCGCGGCCTGACGGCGTTTCCGGCGCTATTCGCCGCGTCGATTTCTACGCCAAGCTCCCGAGCGAGCTCGCCGAGGGGTCCATTATCGGCGGCCTCGTGAGCATCATCGCCACTGCTGCGTTTGTCGCCCTGTTCCTGGCGCAGTTCCGTGCTTTACACCAGGTAGGTACACGGACGGATATCGTCGTTGATCACGAGCCTGACAAAAGTTTCCAGATCAACTTCAAACTGGAGCTCCCTGAGCTATCCTGCGAGTGGGCTACGGTTGACGTGGTGGATGCGCTTGGTGCTCGCAGGTTCAACATCTCAGGCGAACAGCTGTATAAACACGCGTTAGGGTCCGATTCCTACCTGGGCGTAGAGCACGCGTCCGTCACCGCGGGGAAGGACAAATTCGAAGTGGACACGACAGACACGGACGTCGACCATTACGGGGGGCAACGCATCGCTTACGAAATTACCGGGGCGACGTTCGATCGAATGGTGAAGGCGCACCGAGTTTTGTTAGTCAACTTTCACGCGCCGTGGTGCTCACACTGCCAGGCCCTGGCACCCGTGTTCGAGCACGCCGCTGAGTTAGTGCGGGACGATCTGAAGGCTTCAAAACGCGCGCGACTCGCCGCGGGTCTCGCCACGGTGGATTGCACCCTGGAGGTTAACAAAAAGCTCTGCGCGGAGCAGCAAATACAAGCGTTTCCAAGTTTAAGGCTGTACAGGAGTGAGAATATGGGTAAGAAAGATTCAAAAGCGACTCCAAGCGGATCTTCTCCCCAAAAGCAGCTTCAGTTCGAGGCGTACCACGGCGACCGCCGGGCAGAGGACATCGCGGCGTACGCGCACGAGGCGCTGGACGAGACGCTTCACGCCGCGGACGCGCGGCACGAAAGTTCGTACGACGACGATGAAGGCAAGGCACGCGCCAAGAGTGCGACGCATAAAGCCCAACTCGCTGCCGGTGCACGGAAAGCCCTCGGTGGTACCTCACGAACAAGCGGGTGCGTCATCGATGGCAGCGTCCGCGTGAACCGCGTACCCGGGGCGTTGTACGTCACCCCTCACTCAGTGGGGCACGCCATCAACACGGACTTGATCAACATGACGCACACGATCAAGCACTTGAGCTTCGGGAAGCACGTCCCAGGAGGCAAGCCCCACATCGTCCCGAGGGCATTGCGGAACACGTGGGCGCGGGTACCGAAGGACATGGGAGGAAAGTTCGCAGCGGCTGATTTGAGTAAGAAAAAAAGCGTCCAAAACCACTTCGTGAGCGACGCGCCGTTCACGGTGCACGAGCACCACTTGAACGTGGTTGGACGTACTTTTGAGCCGTTAGAGGGCCCGCGATCCGCAATCAGGCTGTACGAGTACACGTTCAACAGTAACCGGTTCGTGTTGGAGCCCCCGTTCGACCAAGACGACCAGCGCATCGACGGCGCGGCGGTGAAATTCTCGTTTGACATTTCGCCGATGCGCGTCGTGTCGAAGGAGACGAAAAAACCCGTGCTGGACTGGACCCTAGGCGTCATGGCGTTGGTGGGGGGGGTGTATACTTGCTCGGGGTTGTTAACGGGGATTTTGGAGAACACCGCGCATGTCGTGAAGCGTCGAATCGGGAAACACGCGTAAAGGGTGTAGTGAGATGAGAAGGAAGAGGGACGAGTGGACGTCGCGAGAGATTGCAGGGTTTTGATTTTAGAGCAGAAAACGTCTTGTCAGTGTCAATTCAATAATCTGATCGTCGCACTCATTTCCATCACTCAGCGCTGCGCAGCCGCCCAAACACGTCCGCCCCCCCCGCGATGGCCCCGATCCCGAAGGCCACCGCCGTTCGTGACGGCGTCGAGCACTCGCCGATCATCCTGGACGCGGTCAAGGGGTGTTCCGGCGCCGTCGTCGGGCAGGTCCTTTCATGCGAGCAAAACACGGCGGTGAAAACGAAAGGCGGGTGGAAGGTCGTGGTGGAGTGCGGCGAGACCACCCCCGTGGTGGTCGTGGCGCACTGCCCAGTGGACGTGGACGCATTGGTGTGCGTCGCTGTCGCGGGTTCATTAGTCGGCGAAGTGGCTGTGGAGCCAGATGCGGTGGTCAAAGGCGTGGTCACGGGAGGTTTGATCTGCACGAGCGCGATGCTGGGGTGGGAAAACGCTGAAAAGGACGATGGCGTCGTGGAGTTGCGAGCGGGGTCTCTGTTAATCGGCGACCCCGCACCAGGGGAGCGCCCCAAGGCACGAAAAACGAAACAGCTCGACGCGTTGGGGAACGAAGTCGCGTTGAATGAACAAGTCGACGCGCTGTTCATCGCGAAGCCGAAGGTGTCCAAAGAAGAGCGCGCGGTGGCACTGGCGGCGAAGCGCGCGGCGAAGGGCAAGGCCGGAAGCGAAGAGACAGCAGAGCTGGGCGCGAACGGCAAGCCCGTCGCGAACAAAGCACAGGCCAAGCTTTTAAAGAAACAAATCGCGGAGAAAAGGAAACAAGGCGAGAAGGTGTGGACGGACGAGGAGTTTGAGAACGCTGGGTTTGAAGCGCCGTAACGGACAGGATGTGGTGGTGCATAGTAGCTTATTCTATTTAATGGTAGTCGGCAGTGCTTTTAGTCACAAGTAGAGCATCGATAGTTGACACTCACCTTACACTCACTACTGTGCCTCACTACTCACTCTCCTGACGCTCCTGGTGCTTTCGGCTCCTGCGGTCCGTCCGGCACCGTGACTAGGACCTGGGCTAGCTTCGTCGCGACCTGCGGGTTGCCGCAAAGCACTCTCCTTCCTGTTATTGAAAACGCGGACCCCGACGGGTCCATCACCAGCCCTCCTGCTTCACGAACAATAACGCACGCCCCGACGCAGTCCCACGGGCCGCCAAACCCGATTTCATAGAAGGCGTCTAATCGTCCACACGCCACGCCGCACATGTTCATAGCGCAGGATCCGCTGGAGCGTAACGAGCGGCAGTTTTCGACGCACCGCCTGACGCGTGTCATGATGGCGTCCACAGTCTGTTCGTCCCGTCCGACTCCTATTTCCGTCGCTATCAACGCCTTGTTTAATTCATCAACCTTGCTCACGGAAATAGGCTCTCCGTTCAACGTCGCGCCCCGTCCCTGCACCGCGGCGAAGGTTTCGCCGGTAATAGGGTTTAAAACTACGCCCAACACGGGTACCTTGTTTAAAGTTAATCCGATGCTCACACACGAAAATGGATACCCGTGCACGAAGTTGGTGGTCCCATCCAGTGGGTCCACGAACCAGGTCGGTGCATCTGTGATTGGGGGTAGCTGGCCGTTATCAGCCGCAACGCTCTCCTCGCCCACAAACGCGTGCGTTGCGAACGCCCCACGCAGCCGCTCGAAGATCAAGTCCTCGCACTTCTTATCCGTCGCCGTGACCAAATCCACATCGCCTTTGTACTCCACGTCGCGTTCCACATGCCACGCGGCTTTTATTTCATCCCCCGCTTCAGTCGCCGCGGCCATAGCTTCGAACATACACGAGTCCAAGTCCACGGCATGGGCGGACATGATGGAAAGTTTCTTAGGTGGACCGCGCGCCGCGGAGTGAGAAAAGGACTTTCAATCGCGCCAACCGAGACTGTCTCATGAGTTTTTTCGGATCCGTCAAAGAGTCACTCCTCGCCGCGCGGACGCGACTTGGTGCGATGCGTGGTTTGTTCGGGCGCCGCAGAGATGACGTCGCGTCGACAGCCGGTGACGTCAACTCACCACCGGCGACGGATGCGAACGTCGCTCGCCACGAAGCCGCGGCAAACGCAGTGCTTTCATCGATGCGTTCGAACCCGCCATCGATCCCTACCTACGTTGACCCTCAACACGCCCCCAAATCGTCCACTATAGCCTCCGTATCCCCTGGTGAGATGCGCGCCTTACAGATGCCCGACCTCCCTCCCCACCCTGATATGCCCGTTCGCGGCGGAAACCTAGGCGCGGTGCGAGGCGAGGACCAGTTCGAGGAGATGATGAACACACAAACAAGGGGAAAAAAAGGGAAGTTGATAGTCGTAAACTTCGGCGCGTCGTGGTGTACGCACTGCGCTAGTTTATTGCCGGTGTTCGGTGACGCCAGTCGGGAATACCCTGACGCGCACTTCGTGTTAGCGGACGTGGACACCCTTCCTGAAACCGCGGAACACATCAGATTCACCCCGACGTTTTCGTTCTGGCGAGACGGGCGGAAGATAGACGAAGTTTCGAAAATAAAAGCACGGGATTTTTTGGATCGAATGTGGTTGCACGCTGGGGTTGATCAAGTGAAGTAGTATTTATAGACTAATTACACATACGTATCAAACAAATCAATTCAGACGTCACTATCTAGTTTACAATAGGTCCCACATTTGCCACACAGAAACGGCGGTGCTCTTGCTCCTCGCGTTTACCGCATTCTCCAGCGAGTCTCGCATCAACTCGTCGCCGGCGTCAGAAAAACACACAGCCACCGCGCCGGCCTTGCCCTCGAACACGTAAGGTGCATTTTGTTTCGTTTTTGAATTGGGAGTTTTCGGGTTTATGGAGGAAAGAGACGTCGGGACGATAGGCGGACTATTTGATGACGTCCTCGTGACGAACATCTGCGAAAACGCAGACGGCCGCGACGTGTCTTCCCGGGCTTTTGCCAACGCCGCGTCTCGTTTCTTTTCCTCCTCGGCTTCAGGGTCGGTTTTGGTTTCGTCCATGACGTCTTCTCCAGCATCAACACGCCGTCGCTTACCTCCACCAAGCTCGTTCGAACTGGTCGTCCCACTGCTCTCCGCCACCCCCGACGAGGTGGCGGGCACAGCGGGCCCAGTGGGTTTATGAGAAGCCGCAGTACCTCCGGCTCCCCCCACGGCGCTCCCCTGCGCCTGTACGTTCTTCCCGCTCGTGTGCGCGATGAGTTTCTTCATCTGTCCATCGAGCCGCGTCAGCTCCGCTATCGTGAATTCAGCACCCGCGCATGGCGACTCCGCGGTCTGGCTCAGCATGGGAATCAAGTGCGTCTGCATCCAATTCAGAAACCGCTCGGCGTTGTTTTTTGTAACCTGAGACCCGGCGCCTTTGGCTTTCTTTTTCAATAATTCCAAAGTCTGCCGCGCCCTGGGTAAATACGCCCGTCGCATATCCCCTAAACGCTTCCAATACTGAGCCATCTCGTGAACGGAAGGGGGGACTGTTGTGCCTTCAAGGTGAAGTAGTTTCTGTGCACCTGAGGTCTCGCCTGATTTCGTTGCTGCGTTGTTCGCCACATCTTTCGCTCTTGCTTTCTCGTGCTCCACGCGTTGATTGTTAAGTTTGTCCCTCGCCGCGTTAACTCGCTGTTGTTCCTCTTCCCGCTGGTTCAGCAGCTGCTGGTGGTGCAGCCCCACTCCGGACGCACCTGCCCCCCCCCCTCCTGCCTTTGCCATCAGCTTCATCACCTGCTGCGCCACGTGCTCAACAAGCGCCGCTTCGCCTAACCCGCCTTTTTTGTTTTGTTTCTGAAGCTGTTCGTGGTATTGCGAAAGCGCGTACGTCGCGCACTTGGCAATCTTCACCAGGTACTGTTTCCGCTGTTCAACCGGCAACGGCTTCAGGAAGTTCTTAAACTCCACACGGTCCACGTACCGCTTCACAACCGCCTGTACGATGCGGTTCGCACCCGCCTGGGAGTCTGATGTGTTAGCTGGTGACGCGGAAGGTGGGCGTCGGGAGGATGCCATGGGGGCTGTTCCCCGTTGCACTCCTCCCATCGACCCGCTCGCGCTTCCGCTCTGCAGCTTCCGGTCGAAAAGATCAAGAGTTGCGGCAAGCTGAGGAATTTCCTGCGGCAAGGGTGCGGTTTGCGCGGCCATCGCGGCTTCGTAGTGTCTGCGCTGCATATCAGCGGCTGTGCCGCCGCGCTGGATCTGATTGGAAATTGTGTCAATCTTTTTACGCGCCCTCTGTTCGTAATCATCCCCCCCACTGGCTTTGTTCCAAAACCCTACTTCGATCTTCCCAGCGGACTCCCGGGCTTCAGCCACCAAAGCCGCCGAGTACGGGGGGGGCTTGCTGGATAACATCACGCCAGCGCTGAGTGAGGGGAGGCGGAAAGAGAAGCAAAGACAGGTCAGATTGCAGTCAGATTCAGAACAGAGGGAGCGTTCGAACGAGGAGTGGAGACGACGAGTTTGAGAGAAACGACGCGTGAGAAACACAAGTGATAACACACGCACAGTCTTGTCGGGCATCCCGCGCGATCCACGCCGTGTGCGCCATCCCACCAGGTCATCGGACGCGCGCAGACGACACTGAAAACCGCGTTCAACCGAGGCCGTGGAAAGTTGAGTCGGCCGAAGTCTCTTCGCCAAAAGGCGAGTGCGTGTTTTGAGAATCAATCAGAGCCAGGCGTCTGTATGAAAGCCCATACGAAAAAAATGGAAAATAGGGGTTGCGACATCTTCCAGAAACTTGCGTCATCTTCTCTTAGTCGCGAATGCTATGGCTACTTGTCGCTGCTACTCGATATTCTCTCCACTGTCCCTCACACTTTCGGCTTGTGGTACCCCAGGCAGGAAAAATCGTCGTGATAAAGAGAAGCCACACTTACCTTCTCCTCCACTGACGGCGCCGTCGCCCGTTGCGCCGCGACGACTTCCCCCCTCGTGGGTATGTCACACGCGTGTTCTTTCTTTTCAAAAGGCGCTCGTCTCGAGTCGCCTTCCTTGACTCCAAGGTGGTCCATTAATCGCGCCCAGTCATGGTCCAACGTTTCGACTCTCCCTATGAAATGAATTGGGACTGGCTGGCCGGATTTTGTAGCTCCGGACAATCTCAAAATCTGGCTCTCGAAGTGCTCATCCACCCACGCGTCTTGCAAACTAATTTCATCCGCCCGCGTCTCCCCAAGCGCTACGTCCCTGTAAAAGTGCATCAAGCGCCCCTGAAGAAAGCTCGTGATTTCGGGAATCGTAGGGGTGTACATAGTGTCCTCGCCTCGCACGGCGCACAACGTGCATCTTTCGCGGCATATGGCCTGCGCGTAGGATGACCTGAATCTTGTGATTGGATCTCTGACAAACGTAAAGAACGTGTAGTTCGCCAAGACGTCTTCACTCAGATAACTGGTCGTGCTGCGCTGCGGCCGCCCCAACACCGGGTGTTTGAACTGTCCGTAGTCCTGGGTCCACGACGCGTGGAACCGCTCTTCTAAAGCGCTCCTGATGGACTCACTCGCAGCCTTGACGATGTCGACGTACACCGCTTTCAGCTCAGGAATCACCACGACGTCGCCATCGTGGTTCGTGGTTTTCGCCAACGCCGCGCGCGTTTTCAAGCACGAAGGGGTGTTGAACGTTACCAACGGGTCCACGTCGGGTAACGGGCCGCCCTCCTTGGTGCCGACGTGCGGAATCGCTGGAATTGCGGTCGTCGGGGCGGTGTCGCTCTTCGCCTCACCGAGCCCCGCCCTGCTCGCCAACCCCCTCGTCGAGGATCTTGCCGTCTCCACATCTGTGCCCACCACCAGCAAGACGAGCGCGAGGCTCGCGAGTGCGGCGGCTACTCGGGTGCCCACGCGAACGCGGTCGCGCCTCGACGCCCCCCCGTGCGCATCACTCGCGCCCAGAAGGGACTCCCCTTCCACCGCGTCCGCAGCACCCATCGTGCCGCGGCCGGAAACAATGATGGCTGGTTGGGGTGTTTCACTCAAGAAAAGCAGCGGGCGGTCAAAATGATGAAAACGCAGATTTTTTTGTTATTTCACACGAGGTACATCTCCTCTTGGTATAATCCTCCCTGATACATGTCACACACCCCTATTTACATCTTGCTCTTGATCCTCTTGAGCTCCTCCATTAACGCTTTGATTTTCTTGTCCCTCGGGTCTGGGGCCCTCCTTTGGACAAACCCAAACTGCCCGGCCGCGAGGTTGAGCATGATTTCTTCGGAACCCCCGGGGATGGCGTACGCCTTAACTTCGCGGTAGATTCTTTCAACCTTGGCGCCTTTGCCCGTCCGCGTGTACCCAGCGCCGCCCAAGACTTGCATAGCGGATGACGCACAGAACTCAGCAACCCGTGAACTCGATAATTTCAAAAGCGCGATGTGACCACCAAGCTTCCTGTTCTGCTCCTCCTTACTCATCGTGTTCATCTGGAACGTGACGTTCTCCAGCCACGCTTGCAGCCCCTCGCACTGCCGCGCCATCTCGCCAATTTTGTGCTGAATAGCTTGGTGCTCGATCAAGAACTTGCCAAAGGTTCTGCGGGAGCGGGCGAAGGCGATGCTTTCCTCTACGCACGTTCTGGCCATCCTAGCCGCCTGGCCAGCAAGAAGCCACCTCTCGTGGTTGAAGTTATACATCACCTGTTTGAATCCCTCGCCAACCTTCCCGACCACGTTTGCTTTCGGCACCTTGACGTTGTCAAACTCGATGTACGTAGTGCCTGACGGCCAGACACCCATGCAGTCCATTTTTGACACGGTAATGCCGGGCATCGTCTTCTCAATGAGCAGCATTGAAAGACCCTTGTGTGCGGATCCAGGAGGCCCCGTTCTCACCGCAACCGTGAAGTAATCCGCATAGATCCCGTTTGTTATCCACTTTTTGTTCCCATCCACCACGAAGTGATCGCCTTCGTCACGAGCGGTGGTGGCGAGATTGGAGACGTCAGAACCAGCGCCTGGTTCAGTGATGCAGAGGCAGATGATCTTCTCGCCCGCGAGGCATTCACGTACCACGCGTTCCTGTAATTGAGGGTTGCCTGGAATGCCGAAGTTCAACACAGGGGGCATGCCAATTCCTAATCCGCCCATCATCGCCCACGCGATCCCGCCGCCGCATCGGCTCCCCTCGTCGACGTTGATCAGCTCGTGGAAGTAGTCGTAGCCGGCAGGTTCCGGTGCGCTGGTGTACGCTCGCGGCCACGGCTTGCCAACGCACGCGGGCAAAATCCCATACGCAGCGCTCTTCTTGTACATCGTCTTGATGTACTCGCCGCACGCGGCGTGGTCGTTTTGAGACGCTTTTTTGTCCCAATCATCGACGACTGTGAAAAAGGGGAGGGTTTTGTCAGATTTGGGGAAGATGCGGCTCTGGTGTAGGGGTATTTGTGGTGCCTGCAGAGGCTACTGCGGGTTACAGACGGTGGGTTGGGTGCATACAGTGACACTGATATTTCGCGTGCGTCGTGTATGTGTGCGTTAAGCTTATCGCTCCGTCAAACACGGCCCCTCCCGTCGTTGTTAACCCGCATGAATTGAGGTAACAAAATATCCACTTTATAGATCAGAAAGCGAATAGCTCAAGATTAGACCGTGCGCTGCTACTTACTGGGCTCTACTTCCGTCTCGAAAAATTCACGCAACTTTGCCCTCCACGCAAGGTGACTCGCGTTGTAATACGGCGTGTTCAGGTTCTGGTACCAGGAAGGCTCGCCCAGAGGGACGTCGCTGCCGAAAGGGGCGGTGGAAACCTCGACCCCACTTTTGGCGGGGGCCTTGCCCGAAAAGGAGCTCGTGTCCACTTGCATGGTGCGAGGATGAATGAAAAGCGCATGATGACGCGGATGATCTCGTTCGCCTTTTTGATGATCGAGTTTTCGGCACCTGATGATGAGAGCCGAGTACCACACAACCTAGGATACAGCGGCGATGTCTCAGGCGTGTCGCCGCTCCATCGGGACCGCGAGTCGTTTGCTTGACTCGGTGGCTTTCGGGTCGCATTTCGTGGGTCAAAATTGCGTACCCCCTACTCGTCTGTTCCAATCCGCGTCCCTCGCCAACGCGCGCGACGTGCTAAAAACCACATCCTTCGACGTCGGCGTCGGCGCAACCTTGAGGGTGACCGCGCCTCGAGCGTGGAGCGGCGCGCCGTGCCCCGCGGACGTGCACGTGGGTGTTGGCGATAAGTACGAAACCATTGTTGTACAAGCGTCATGGATACAAGACGACAAAGAAACCGCATCACCCCCAACCGTCGAAGCAAAGCAGACCGCCGACGGCGACGTACAGATCGTGCCAACCGGCGACGAAAAAAAAGGCTTTGGCGGCAAACTCAAAATCAGTTGCGTAATACCTCCCCGGTTCGTGGGCGTCGCCGTCGCAAGCGGCGGCGGCAGTGTACACGTGGAGCAGGTAGTGGAAGCTACGGTTGACGTGAAAAGCGACGGCGGAGACGTGACTCTCGGGTCAATAAAAGGCGCCGCGATGCGAATCAAATCAGGCGGCGGCGACGTCGTCGGCAGATCAATCACCGCGGATGCTGCTGTCGATACTGACGGCGGGTCCGTTAATTTCGGCAAGGCTGTCGGGAGAAAAATACGCATTCGCACGCTTGGAGGCGCTTTGAATGTTTTCGCGGCGTACGCGCACGACGTTGATGCTGACACCATGGGGGGGGATGTGGACATCGGAGAAATCAGGGTGGGGCAAAGGGGCGTGGTTAAAACCAGGGGCGGAGCTTTGCACACGAAAGGAATGGCGGGCAACGGCAACGCGCGGATTTTGGTGGACACGGGAGGCGGGTCGTGTGACGTGGAGCTGCGTACAGAGGCTGCTGGGGTGTTACACGTACACACGGAAGGAGGCCACTGTACTGTGGGTGTCCCAGATGGATTCCTCGCGGGCGTTACGGTAACCGGACGGTTTCGAGGGGAAGACGTGATGGACTTTAACGAAGATCTGATTACTGCGGACAAAGATATTGCACACGAATCAAACTCAGGCTTTGTCAATCCGTTCGCCTCTGCGACTACAGAAGTCACAGCGACTACGCGCATGGTGGGCGGCACGAACGACGTCGCGGCGCGGAAAGTCGCCGCCGCGGCGCTCGCGTCGAGCGTAGTGCTGGACACTCGAAGTGGAAGTACGACTTCTGTTGATGATTTTTTCAAAGGGCATCCAAATGACCAATTCGCGTATGACGGGTTCGACCCGTTCAAAGACGACGACGACGGTGTTTTGGTTACTCAGGTGTTCGATGCCGCGGAAGAGGCTGTTACTGGTGTTGACGCTCCTGCTGGTGCCGATGCTACTACTGATAAACAGGAAACCAAATCGGGGGAGATCATCGTCGAGACACGGTCGTGGATCGCGTCCCTGGGGCTGGGGCGAAACGTGGGGTGGGGCGAGGATGGGAAGTGAAACAGTTTGTGATAAGTCTATTTAATCACAAGTTTTCATTCTACGCGGGTGTACTTTTGCACTCTTTGCATCTGTTTCAGCTTGCCGTGAGGGCACCCGTTGCACTCTGCGCAGTTTCTTTTCACCTTGCCATGGGGACACGGACTGCACACCACACAGCTGCGTTTCACCACGCCATGTGAACATCGTTTCTCCACCATGTCGCACCAGAATTCCCCTTCGTGAAGTCCCCGCAGGCAACTTTTAATTCATCGCCAACCGTGCGCCATGGGTTGTGCCCTGTGCCCGAAGCCCGTGGAAGCAAATTTCTCATCTCAATTTGATTTTCGAAGAGCGCGAAAAAACTTAATCAAATCCCTAACCTTGCTACTGTGGCCACACCAACGCGCGCGCTTCGTTTGTGGCGCACGCTCGACGCAAGTTACACACGCGCGTCTCGTCACGATGAGTGGTGCGTGTTCGCATCGTTTCTGCCCTGTGTCTTCCAACGCGCACGACCGACTCTTACCCTCCCCGTTTCGCCTGCTTTTTCGGCCCGTCCCGAGCTGCATCTGACCCGCTCCCCCCCTCCCCCCAGATGCCGACGCAGTCGCCTCCGAGGCCCAGGACCTGGAGAAGCGCATCCACACCGTGAGCGGGAGGATCGCGCAGCTGGATATGAACCTCCGAACGTGCTGCGAGGACTTAACGGCGATGCACGAGAGCATGGGGAGGCTAAAAAAACAATTAAGTAATCTGCCCGAGGGCGACAACAAGGCGGCGGCTACTGATGCTTTGTACCAAGCGCAGCTCGTGATGCGGGGCACGGGCCCAGCAGGCGCACTAGACGGATACCTAAAACCACCTAAAAACGGCAAATTCATGAAACTCTTTCTAGGCAAAGCCGTGGATGTTACCTCTCAACGGCAGGAAAACAGGCTAAAAGTTAAGGAGGAGTATTACAGTTTTCGCGATAAGTCGACAGTGCCGTACGTTGCGTGGCCTTTAATTCTGCTGTATTTAAACAAGGAAAGACGGTTAAAGATCGATAACGGTATTCCCCACACCGGAATTTCGTTAGTCACCATATTTCCCGTCCTAGTGCAGTTCTACTGGGTGTGGATGTTGTACTTCTACGCGGCTTTGGCTTTACGGGAAAACGTTTTGGTCGCCAACGGGTCATCCATAAAAAAGTGGTGGATCAACCACCACTACTACTCCATGGGGATGTGTTTAGTGGTGTTGACGATGGATGTTCAGAGTGACGCTTGTTTGAACTATATGAGCCGGTTTCTTGTGTTCACGGCGCTACAGGGAGTCGTTATGCTGGTCCAGAACCGGTACCAGCGTTTCCGGATGTACACGCGAGTAGCGATGGGCAAAGCTAACGTGATGGATGTGGCGGGCGGGGAGATGGGGGGTAACGTTGGTCAGCTCAAGTTGCTGTACCCGTTATTGTTCGGCCTACAAGGGCTGCAGATCTACTTCGGGCTCTCAGTGTTACTTTCAGTGGCGCATGAACATGGGTACCTGGGAAACAACCAGTATAGCACCGCGTTCCTGGAGCTCGGGAAACTGGACGCCGTGACATCAGATGGAAGAAAACACGCGTCCGAGATGGACATCACCGACTTTTTCAAAGAATGGCAAGCGCCGTGCGCCGGGCTCCTGTTCATCGTCATGGGCGTCGGGAACTTCCTCGCAACGACGCAGACGTACTGGAACAAAAGGAAGTACGCGAAAAAGGCGAAGATGACGTGAGGGGGCACGTGAGCGCTTGAAGACACCGCGTGTAATAAAAAATACAGCTGACTGGGCACATTTTCACCCCTTCGAAAAGTTTAAAATCCTTCCCATGAGTTCCCATCGAGTCATCCAAGTACACCCGTCCAACAGCGCTCCTCTCTTCCATCCACGACTGCGCGCGCAACGCTTTTTCGGCGCCCGCTCGTTCCCTCCGTACGCGACACTCGCGCGAGGGTCCTACCTCGCGATGCGTGCTATGATGGCGCCCTGTGCGGCGACGCCCGTGACGTTTCGCCCACGAGTGCTCGCATCGTACGGTCGTGTGTCTTCCGAGAGGAGCAAGGTCGTGGCGGTGCCCCGGGTCGGACGGCTTGTCTCCAGACGACGCGTCTTCACTCCAGCGAACGCGGATGCTGGAGGTGCGCAGAAGAAGATTTCCCAGAACGAGTTCACTGAGCGTGCTTGGGAGGCTATCGTGCTAGCCCCGGAGATCGCGCAAAACGCAACGCAACAGATCGTGGAAACGGAACATCTGTGCAAAGCGTTGTTTGAACAAAAAGACGCATTCGCGGTGCGGATCATTTCCGAAGCTGGCGCCGATCCAGTCGCCGCCGCGGGTTTTATTGACAGGTTCATCAATAGGCAGCCGAAGGTCTCAGGGGGGGCGCAGCAAGTGCTAGGACGTCACCTCGAAAGCCTAGTCGACGCGGCGAGGGATAAGAAATCTCAAATGGGAGATGACTTCGTTGCGGTGGAGCATATAGTGCTCGCGATGGGCTCGGATGACAGGTTCGGAGCAGCGCTATGCAGTGACATCGGCGTGGACGTCAACAGGCTACAAGCCGCGGTTATGAAACTCAGGGGGGGCAACTCCGTCACGGACCAAGGCGCTGAATCCAAATACGAGAGTTTAGACCGGTACGCGCGCGATCTCACCGCTGAAGCGAGGAAAGGCAAACTCGACCCGGTGGTGGGCAGAGATGACGAGATTCGCAGAACGGTACAAATCCTCTCTCGCCGATCCAAAAACAACCCCGTGTTGATCGGCGAACCTGGGGTAGGGAAGACTGCTATCATCGAAGGTTTAGCGCAACGGATCATCGCCGGGGATGTACCCGCGAGTTTACAAGGCGTTCGCGTTATGTCACTCGACATGGGTCTATTAATAGCGGGCGCCAAGTTCCGCGGCGAGTTTGAAGACCGCTTAAAGGCGGTGATGAAGGAAGTCATTGATTCGAACGGGGGGGTTATTCTGTTCATCGATGAGATTCACACGGTGGTGGGGGCGGGGGGCAGTGGAGGGAGCGGCGGAGGCATGGACGCGGGCAACTTGTTGAAGCCGATGCTGGCGAGAGGCGAGCTGCGATGCATAGGAGCTACTACTCTCGACGAGTACCGCCAATACATCGAAAAAGACCCAGCGCTTGAGCGCCGGTTCCAGCAGGTTTATGTTGCGCAGCCCACGGTGGAGGACACGGTAAGCATATTAAGAGGCCTACGAGAGCGGTACGAGTTGCACCACGGGGTGAGCATCTCTGATAATGCTTTAGTGGATGCGGCTGTCCTCAGCGACCGGTACATCGCCGACCGCTTTTTACCAGACAAAGCGATCGACTTAGTCGACGAAGCCGCCGCGAAGTTGAAGATGGAAATCACTAGCAAACCCACTGTGTTGGATGAAATCGACCGGCAGATTCTGAAGCTGCAAATGGAGCAGTTGAGCTTGAAGCGGCCGCAGACGAGTGCGAGGCCTACGGATCAATCGAATGTAGCGTCCAGGTTACAAAAACTTGAGATAGAATTACAAGGATTGGAAGCCAAGCAACTGGTGTTGACGACACAGTGGGAAGGCGAGAAAGCGAAGCTATCAGCAATCCAGACTTTAAAGGAAGAGATGGACGCGGTGCAGATTGAAGTTTCACAAGCGGAAAGAGACTACGACTTGAACAAAGCCGCGGAGTTGAAGTACGGGAGCTTGATGAACCTTCAAAGACAGCTGGAAGAAGCGGAGGCGGCGATTGACGCGAGCGCGTCGGCGAGCGATTTGCTCAGAGACGAAGTAACCGAAGCCGACGTCGCTGATATCATCTCGAAGTGGACCGGGATTCCCGTGAGCAAGTTACAGGAAGGCGAACGTGAGAAGCTGTTGCACTTGCCTGACGAGCTGCACAAAAGGGTTGTGGGCCAAGACACAGCTGTGCAGGCGGTGACGGAGGCGATTCAACGATCACGCGCCGGCCTCAGCGACCCGAACCGCCCGATCGCGAGCTTCATGTTCCTAGGCCCCACCGGCGTCGGCAAAACAGAACTCGCCAAAACCCTAGCCACGTTCCTGTTCAACACCGAAGACGCGATGGTGCGAATAGACATGTCCGAGTACATGGAGAAGCACGCGGTTAGTAGGTTGATCGGCGCGCCGCCGGGTTATGTAGGGTTCGAAGAGGGTGGGCAACTCACGGAAGCGGTGCGCAGACGGCCGTACAGCGTAGTGCTCTTCGACGAAACCGAAAAAGCGCACGGAGACGTGTTCAACGTGCTGCTGCAGATTCTTGATGACGGGCGGGTCACTGACAGTCAGGGCAGAGTGGTGAGCTTCAAGAACTGCATTCTTATCATGACTTCCAACATCGGCTCGCAGTTCGTTTTAGAAGGTTTAAACGGCGACAACGACCCGCACCAGAAACACGAACGCCGAGAGAAGGTCATGGACGCCGTGCGCGGTCACTTCCGCCCTGAGTTCGTCAACCGAGTGGACGAGTACATCGTGTTCGATCCTCTTGACTTTTCACAAGTTAGGAAGATCGTCACGCAGCAGATTGAAAGGGTACGCGGTAGAATGACCGATCGAAAGATAGGACTGCACGTTGCGGATGACGCGATGCAATTACTAAGCGAAGCCGGGTACGACCCCGCATTCGGCGCGCGGCCGGTGAAGCGAGCGGTGCAGCACCTTCTCGAAACAGCGTTGGCGCAGGCAATTTTACGGGGCGACGTTGGGGAGGACCAGACCGCGGTGGTGGGGGTGGACGGCGAGGGGGATGGAAGAAAGCTGTTTGTTACGAAAATCGACGCGCCCACGCCCATATACGAACCAGCGGCAGAGTATGATGACCCGTATGCCGCACCTCCGGGGTACACGGAGCCGCTGCCGCCCCCCGCGGCGTACTTGCCGTCAGAGCAACAGTTTTAGGGTGGTACGAGTTTTAATGTCTAAGACAATGTCTACGCACTATACAATGTCTACGTTATGTGTCTACACATCTACACTCTTTTGTTCTTACGAACATCTACACTTAATCCCCTCTATCGTCTCCCGGCGTCTTCCGCTAGCAGCACGTACTCCCTTGACGACGTCCCAAATTTCACGCAATCTTTTTCTAAAAGTTGGTAGTACCGCTTCGGTTGCAACTTTTCGCCATTGATGAAGGTTCCGTTTCGAGCTTCTAAACACATCAGGTATGGAACTGATTTCATAACTTCCAGCCCGAGATGATCGTCGTACTTCGTCTTTTGTCGGTACTGTAGAACCGCGTGTTGTTTCGAACACGAAGGGTGGTCCGTTGGGATATCGGCGACCGCTCTGTCTCTGCCGAATAAATAGTACGACTGGCTTGAAATTCGCAACGGCTCGGTATCCCGCAAAAGCGTGCCGTCTTTGAACACGTACAGTCGGTATTTCTTTTCCTTCGGAGGAGGGGCTTTGTCCATGGGTTCCGTGTATACTAGCACAACCCCGTTAACCGTGTTTGTTTCCTTCGCAAGAGCGCCGGATAGGCCGAAATCAGGCTCGACAGGGGGGGGGAGGGTTTCCAAATTGGCATCGTCTAAATTATTCACGCCGCCCCCCCGCGGTCCGTACTCGCCCCCCCCGTCGTCGCCGTCGTCTTCCCTCTTAACTTTTTTAATTTCGCCAGAGTCTGACTCCATCAACGCATTAATCGCATCGCAAGCTTTTTCGACTTGTAGTTTCGAGCCAGATACGGTACACACGCCGCCGTTCGAATCCACGTTGATCCGCGCGCCAGTTTCGCGTTGCGTCTTCTTAATCGTCTCGCCGCCCTTGCCGATGATTTTACCTTCGAACCCGGCGACGTGAATGGTAGCCTCGGCTTCGGGATTTTGAGATGGATTTCTGTTGTGATCACCTTTACCGCCTCCTCCTCCACCAGCACTACTACTCATCGCATCCCGAACCGCTATAGCACCCAAAACGACTTGCTCCGCTGACCCGGACACGACGCATTCGCCTTTGTCCCTGTCCACCTTTATTCGCGCGCCGGTTTCGCGCTGCAACCTTTTAATAGTCTCGCCGCCTTTGCCCACGATCCTTCCCTCGAAACCGGCGCACGGGATGGTTTCCCGAATTTCATCAGGTCTGCGGGACCTCTCTTGTTTCACCCCAGGTTTCGCGAACGTGTTGCGCATGTGGTCGCCGCGCGGATGGGCGCGACCATTGTCTTTCCCATCGTCTTCCCAATCGCGATCCCATCTTGACCGACGTCGGGGTGGAGACTGTGACCTTCGCGGAGACTGGGAGCGTGACCTTCGTCGGTGGTGCCGGGGTGAGGATCTTCCTCGAGGAGACCTGGAGCGCGACCAACTCCTTCGTCTGTCTCGATCGTCACGACGAGGAGGTGACCGTGAGTCCCTGTGTCGTCTTCGGTCAGGGGATTCGCGCCGCCGCCCTTCGTCTCTCCCTTCTTCGGGCTCGCGTTTCACGTGTACATTTGGTGACCGCGACCGCGACCGCCCCCGTGTCGCGTCCGGAGAGGCCGCCATCGCGCGATGCGGGTCACTTGACGTGTCACGGCGCGGACGAGTGTGAACGGCGAAGAGGCCTCATGGTTTCTCTCGCAAGAATGGTGTCGTTGTGGAATATTTCGTTGGCTTTTTCGTAGAAACTTTTCGTCCCGAACCAAAACGGCCCGAAGTCCGCCAGTCATCACCTCACATTGGCCCGAGCGACGTTGTCTCGACGCGTGATGTCGATGCTGGTAATGCAAAAGGTCTGCGCTCACGGCGGCGCGCTTGTGACTGCCAGGCGCTCGGGTTACGGGGAGGGACGGGTGCCGAGTCAGGCGCAGCAAAATCTTCATCATGAGAAAGTGCCTACTGCCAGATTCGTTCGAGTCCGGAGTGCGAGTTGTTCTCTCTCCAGAGATGAAGCGACCGTGGCGCGCGCAGTACCGACAGACCTCACCGATGTTATCCTGCAAGGCGGACCGCTGCTCTTACCACTCGTGTTGTCCACGTCAGCGGCGTTGTATCGTGGTGCGAAGAAGGCGAAAAAGGATTGGGCCGAAAACGGATTAATAAAAGCGTTCGCGGTTTTGCCTCCCGGGATGTGGGTTGGAATAGGATTGGTGTGGGCGCACTGGACCGCGTCGCAGGTGGGGGTGTTCTGATGACGTGTGTGTAGGTGATATTGAGTAGCAAACTGTCGGTGGTCCAGTAGCTGAGTAGCAATAGCCTTGTAGTGGACCGTGTAAACGCCAACGAAAACGACATCGAAAATTCGTTCGTTGAGAATTCTTTTGCTTCCGCTTTTGGCAATCTCGCTCCACTCCACGTCGCGCGCGGGTCCCCCCCGTGCCACGATGCCCACGGACACGGAGACGCGCGATGCGAACGAGACATACTTAGTAAAGCACAACGTGAAGGACTTAATGGGGACGTTGATCCAGGCGGTTGTGACGCAGAAACCGTACGATCCAACTCAGTTTTTAGTGGACCGCTTGACTCTTGAAAACGGGGAGGAAATGTCAGTTCAAGACGAGAACGGCTTGAGTCTTTATCGAAGGCAAAAACTGCTGCACGTGTTCAAGGTAATGGACGCTGACAACAGCGGCACGGTGGATTTTCAAGAAACCGTGGGGTTCGTGTCTAAACACGGAGGGTCGGTGTTGGGGAAGGAAGAGCTGAAGAGCATCTTCAAGGATTTCGATGATTCCCTCGATGGTGAGATAAACGAGTCTGAGTTCGTCAAGTTCTTCAGCCGAACCGCGGGGCCGCTCTCGAACCAATTCTTCGATACAATGATTGAAGAGATGCTAGTGTAGATTGTAGAGTGTATTGTGATTTAAAACATGCATACACGTAGTGTAGGTAAACAGTCAAACGCGCGCCTTGCGATGTTTGCGAAAGAACTGAATTTTCGTCGTGGCATTTTTTGGCAAACGAAAAAGACTTGGAAGAGCCACGTCAGTCTAGCCGACGCAGACCGCGGTGCGTGTACTGAGATGGAGATGTCGGACGGTGCAATAGAGGCCGGGGATGTATCCGCGGAAGCCGACAACTCCAGCGCGCCGTTCGAGTTCGTGGCTCGGCTTAACCAGCTTTCCCGGGACGATGCGAGACTTCAGGTTGAGATTCGCGGCAGGCATTTGATGCTGCTTCGTCGCGCCGATGAGGTGTTTGCGATTGACGCGACGTGCTACCACATGGGCGCCCCACTGTTACACGGCGACGTGGAGGATGTCCCAGGTCATGGGGCATGTATTACGTGTCCGTGGCACCACTACCAGATCTCATTGAACACGGGCGAAAGGCTGTACACGGACATGCAGAAAAAAACATGCACGCTCCCGAAAAAGCAACGCGTGCATTCCACGAAAATAGTGGACGGCACGATATTAGTAAAACTCAGCGGAGGAGGAAAACCATCAGACCCCCCCGCTGGAACTCCAGCACCGAAACCGCACGAGCTTCCGAAACTGGAGTGGGAAAGCGACCGGTACGCGTTCAAATCGCCGCCCCCGTCGCAGAAAATGATGCAGGCGGGCGGGCGTGGCCGGGTTCGGAGCGGGCACGCACTGAGGGGAGGAAGAGGTGCTGGTTTTGTAGGTAACACAAGTGGGCTACACCCTGGGCTAAGAGGACAAGACGTGGGCGGGATGGTCGCGCACTCCATGCGGGGCGGGGACGGCAAGGCGCCGTGGGCGATGAAGGGAGGGGGTGAGGTTCCTTCGCCGCCGAAACATGTAGCGCCGATGCGACCGCCGGCGACGCGCATGGCAGCGCCACCCGAACTCGAGGAAACACAAGACACGGAGTAGTAGCAAGGGAGTACTAATGTACAGTAGTATGAGTATTTATGGTTATAATACTATGATATACATAGCCTAGAACATTAAACAATCACCACTATCCTCTGGCCGTTTTCGGACACAAGTTCGGGTCGTTGGCTATTTCCGCCAACGGCCTCGGCTGGCCAAACCCCCACTCGCACGAACATTCTGGTTTCAACTTATTAATGTGCTCCACCACCCCCGGGTGCACCTTGCCCATTTGCCGAAAGTCGTTCTCCATGTGTCCGCAGTGTCGTTTCACGACCTGTGGCTCATAAGGCTCCATGCCCCCGCCACTCATCGGCGAGCCCATGTCCCTCCACGCCTCGGTGAAGCAGTAGTACTGGTCGCCCAACAACGCGTGTTGAGTGCTACTGTCGAACTTGGAGTTTTGGTTTTTGCTATTCGCGCCGAAGCCGCAGAACGTGTCATCAGCGCCGAGGAAGTCAAACTCGAGGATGGGGGCGTCAAAGGCGGTGGACTGTTCGTCGTTGAAAAGCGTTGCTTTCAACACACCGATCAACTCGTTTGCGGTGAATCCGGCGTTCATTTTGACTGCAGACTCCAACTCGTCGTCGCTCCACGCGCGTTCTCCGTTTGTGGAATCTTTCGGATAACCAGCCAGCGATTTTTCATTTCCATTGTTAACGGCGCCCGTCTCATAACTGCTCCTATCAACAACAACCCTGACCGTGGATTCTCTAGCTTTCAACTTATCACTCAACCGGTCATCGGTCAAGAACCCTGCGGCTCTGAAAGGTCGCACAGCTGTGCCACTCGCATCTCCATTGAACCACGCGGGGAGGTCGTAAATGTGGTCCATCGGGCACTCGTAGGGAATCGTAAAAGTTTCGGAACCAGGCGCGCGACACGCGTTGAGGTTGTTCCAGATCTTGTCGCAGTAGCATCTTGCTTTTGGAAGAATTAACGTGCGTCCTAGGGCTTGTGCCAGCGCCAACCCGTTTCGCACCGTGGTTCTTCTCAACTTATCTTCACTTAAGTGTCGCAGAATCGCGGATTTATACGCGTCCCCGTCGGTGCCTATTTCGTACGGCTCGGGGAAGGAAAGCTGCGCGCCAGAGTCGAGAACTACGAGGAACTTTTCAGTTGAGGGGTTATTAGACTTCGAATGTTCCTTATCACCGGTGATAGCAGCATCAGCAATCCTATCACCCCCAAAGTACTCGCTACTATCTGCTTTCCACAGCCCGTCCTGCCGCATCCGTTCTCGTTTTCCAAACGCGTACGCCCCAGTGTCGCCGTACTGGTACGTCAAGTGAACCGAAAAAGGCGCCCCGTCCTCTGGGTGCGTTTTGTGGTGCTTCTGCACAAAGTACGTGTGCCCCGAGCCGAACAGCCAGTTGGGAAGCACGCCCAATTTCAACGTCGCATTCGCAGCGTAATACACCATACGATGACCCTCTGACCCCTTTCTATCTTGCTTCACCCTAACTGCCGGCTGCAGCGAGTGCCCCCCCACCCCTTCGTGCGTCAGCAAATTAAACGCGGGCTGGTCCCGCATCCAAGCGATTGTGGACGTCGCGACTTTTGTTTTCCACTGTTCGACGAATACCTTGCTCGCTTCAGAGGGCCGGAAGTGCAGCACTCCTGTGTTGAAGTTAACATGCGAACACCCGTTCTCGTCGCGTTTGTCGCCCGGGATGTCAATGCAATCGGTGCTGACGAGAGCATCTGCAATAGCATACGTACCTTTCTTAAAATAACTTCTCGGATCCCGCAACCACGTGACGTCCGCGTCGGTCAATATCGGCGCTATTCCCATCTCCAACAGATCTTGCACGAACTTTGTCTTTACTGTGCCCATCTTCTTGAAGCTCGCGTCGCCGGCTGTTATGAAACTCTTTTTGCGGTTCTGTAAAACACTGTTGCCTTTCAGGAGCATAGAGGGAATATTGTTTTCTTTGCAGTACTGAAACATGTCATCATCCAACGCGCCGACGAATAGCGGTGACAAATTTAAATCCGCAGCGCTCCGCAGCCAGTTCACGACAAAGTCCTTGACACTCCCGGTGGCGAACGTGACGAACAGCTCTTGGCCTGGCTTGACGTGCGACAACGCAGGTGGTATGCTGTTAATTTTTTCCTCAAGCTCGCCTCCGGTAACTGAAACCGCTGCCGTCTTTTCGCTCCACATGTCGCGCATCCATTTCGGGTGCTCATTTTTCGTGACGTCCACTTCTTGGTAATTTTTCACGCGCCGGTCGAGTTTGGGAGGGGGCAACAAATCAAAGTCGTATAAACTCTGGTCGATAGGTTCTGGTGTAGGTTCGGGTATAGCAGCAGTGCTTTGTGTTACTCCAGGTACATCAACGGGGTCATCGACGTCGGCTATCAGGTCACCACCCTTGACGTTTTTTGACTGCGTGTGTTGAGTGTTGTCAATCGAATCATGATGATTGGCCTCACCTTCGTGTTTCCGCTTGCCGTGCACCAAGCCCCCAATTCCCCCCCCTTCACTATGGTGCTCCGTTTCCGGTTCATCCAGGTGGTGCAACCCCTCGTCGTACCCGGGATTCGCGTGCAAATACGCCCTGTACCGCTCCCCGCCCTCTAGTTGCATCTTGTGAAGCTCCAACGTTGTGGGTTCGCCATCGGCACTTAATCGATCTGTGTCGCTCGCGCGGAGCTTCCACCAAGTGGCGAACACAAGCAGCGTCAACACGACCACCGCACCGCGGTTCACACGGCGCTTACGCCCGCCCACGCGCCGAGGCAAAGGCGCGTCGTGCAGCTTGTCCATCGCGACGTCACTTGTGAGTGAGGTGGAGACGGCGTTCGACACGATTGTCTTCAAGGAAAGTCACGTCAAAAAATCGAAAACTCAAAAAGTTGTTGCATCGACTTTTTGTGCCACTTGTCTGTGTCCGCTCAGCAGCTCAGCAGCATGCGACTCATGCGCCTCACCGTCTGCGTGACCTTGCTCCTCGGCATCCTCGTCGTCGCGGCGAGCGGTCAGGAAGTGAACGACTTGGGACCCGAGCTGACGGCGTGCCAAGCGCAGGTACGGGGTTCTCCACAACAGAAAAAAAACAAGATTCAAAGTACCGTTGTTCTCCAAACGTCGCGAGTGTACCTTGTATTAGTCTCTCGCAGGTCACGCTGCCGGTCCCTCGGTGTCCGTTCTCGTATCACAGTGATAGCACGTGACCGCACGTCAACGCTAACCCTATGCACCTCCTCTTCCTCTTGTCCCAAACCCACCAGCTGGCTGATGCGTCTTCCGCGCCCAGTACGAAAATTTCTTCCCTCACCGATGAGTTGGAATCAGCAACTTCGCAAGTTGCTGATGCAACCGCATCGCTCGCAACGTGCACTTCGAATTACGAGCAGTGCACCTCGAAATCGGGCGCGATTGCCGAGAGCCTTAAACTCGCGGAGAAGGTTTACGACGCGCAACTTATTGATAATAAATCGACGAAAGAAGAGTTAAAAGCGAGTTACGAACAGATCCAATCCTTGAAACTCGAAGTCGCGAGTTTAGAGGAACAGCTTTTGGAATTCACGAACCGAAAAACGCCGGGCCCGATCGATCATTTACTCGCATTTTTCACGTCAATAGCGCAAATAGTCACCGATATGTTACCCGGAATCGTAGAGGAGAGCGTTACGTTCTTGAATTGGGTGTCGAAAAGCGTTACTGACTTCGCAGCGCCAATCGTTCCGCAGCTGGAAGCCGCTTTGTCGCACGTAGTTTCGAATGGTAAAACTCTTTTTGCGAAAGCGCTGCCTTTGCTGAACTCTGCGCAAAAAACTTTGATGGAAAAGTCAGGTCCCGCACTTGACGCGGCAGTAGGAAAAATCACCGAAGCGCGTGACTTGGTACAAGCGAAGATTTATGAGCAGGCGTTAGGTGTTGAGCAATTAGCCTCCGTCGTCACCTCGACGCACGCGCTGTGGGTCGCCAACGCCGTCGTCAGACTTCCCATTGTTTTAATCCTGTGGCGATTCGCGAAGTTATTTTTTGGCATCCTCTTCGGGCAGAGGAAATACGACGTCCCCAAGCACGTCGCTGATGATTCCGTGCCCCTGCGCACGCCAACGCCTGAAACGAAAACCGTGCCGTTTGGGGCGTCGCCAGCCAGGACCAGGGGGAGAGCGATCCGGTCGCCCAACGGGGAGGTGCTGAGGTTCGCTTGAGTTGGAAGAAAGGTGTATTTCGCGATATTTTAACTCCCCATTAAGTCAACAATGTCGCCATAATAAATCGGCATGTCATGCTGCCAGCTGGCTTTCCTATCCATTCGATCGAGGTTCCTATCGCGATCCGTCTCAACCTTCTTCACTCTCATCGGCTCGGTCACCATGTCCGCCGCCCTTCTGTCTTCTTCCGTCGCTCTCCGCGCCACCCCTCTTCGCGCCAACAAGGCCAGGTTTTCCAAATCCCGCGCGTCCACCACCACTCGCGCGATGGCGCCTTCCCAGGATGAACTGAAGAAACTCGTCGGGTACAAGTCCGTGGATGACCACGTCGAGTCCGGGATGGTCGTGGGTCTCGGCACAGGATCCACCGCGTACTTCGCGGTCGAACGTTTAGGGCAGAAGCTCGCGTCCGGCGAGCTCACGGACATCATCGCCATCCCCACCAGCGAGCGCACCAGGGAGCAGGCCGAATCACTGAAGATCCCCCTGTGCACTTTGAACGAAAAGTCAGTTCTGGATGTCGCCATCGACGGGGCGGACGAAGTGGACCCCGATCTCGCATTAGTCAAGGGCGGCGGCGGCGCCCTGCTTCGTGAGAAGATGGTCGAAGTCATGGCCAAGAAGTTCATCGTGATTGTGGACGAATCAAAGCTGTGCAAGGGCCTCGGACCGGGGTTCCCTCTGCCCGTGGAGATCACGCCGTTCTGCCACATGCACACGTTGAGGACCATCGCGGCCTTGCCTAGCGTCAAGGGATGCGAAGCCGTGCTACGCATGGGCTCCAGCTCTTCCAACACCCCCGACGGCGAGGAAATCGCCGTGACGGACAACGGCAACTACATCGTCGATCTGCACTTCAAATCGCCCATCGCCGACGTCAATGCAGCGGCTTCGGAGCTGAAAAACACGGTCGGCGTCGTGGACCACGGTTTGTTCGTCGGGATGTCGCACCAGGTCATCGTCGCGGGTTCCGACGGCATCAAGGTCGCGGGCACGGATGGAGAGAAAGCGTGGTGGGCTTAACTGCTAGGAGGAGGTCATGTATGTCTGTGTGCAGCAGTACATAATTAACAAGGAGGTTCGAGTGATGATAGTACGATTCTCAATCCGCAATCACAATATGATCAAAGCTATTTCACCGTCTCAACTCTCCCCTGTTACGCGTAAATCTCCACGTGCACGGCGTAACACAGCACTCGGTACGTGACACATATATGCCCCAATAATCTAGCAGTCTCCAAGTTGATCTTAGCCCCCACTCGCACGCCAGGAACAGGCTGCAACAACACCCGAGGCAAGGGTGTACAGAACTCCTTGCTCCGTTTCCACAACCGTCTCGAGTTGACGCCAGGAATGGCCGTCGCAAAAAACGCACCCGTCGAGTGCAACCCGGCTTGACACACCAACTCGAAATAAACAACAAGGCACGCGAGCCATTTCACAACCAATCGATGTGCCCTGAACGTGCCTAACGCAGCCACGGCGTCGTCGCTCACCTTCTCCGCTTCCTCTCGAGCCGTCTCCGCCGCGAGCTCAGCGCCGACGACTTCCCTCGCCCGCCGCTCGGTTTGCTTCTCCGCGACGCGCCGCATCGCCTCCGCCGCAGCTTGCGCTTCGCAGAACTTTCCAGACTTGTTGTGCACGTTTGGTCCTAGTGGGTCGGATGCGTGCCGTGCGAAGTCAGACGCATTCCTCGCAGCAGTGCGCGCCGCGGTAATCGCCCGCCGCGCAGCCGCCTCCGCAGACAAACTCGCCCACTCCTGGCACTCAGCGGCCCACTCCGTGAACCCACCAGAAGTTGTTTCGTGTAAGTTTTTATCTTTTTCAGACACGTCTTTGTCTCGTCGGGATCCCCAGAACCCGTCGAAACTCCTTCGTTGACGCGTGGGAGACGCAGGAGACGCAACACCCTTCCCGGTTCGACGGTCAGCATCCACGTCATCTCTGGTCACAGACGCTCTACTCGCTTTGCCTTCTTTCTCGTCATCGCGTCGTCGTCGCGTCGGCGGGTTTTGCCGCGCACCGTAGGTCCACCAGCTCGAGTTGCTCTCCGGCCCGCTTGCTCTCCACGCCGCCGCCCCCGCTTTGGCGCCGTCCCGCGCCGCCGCAGCCGCGGCCTTTTCGCGCCGGCGCCACTCCCAGTCATCGTCGCTGTCATCGGAATCCTTTTCAGAGGTTCTCTTTTCTCCTTCTACGTTTTTGTTCTCCTTCTCGTCCGCGAACGCGTTTCGATTTTCATTTTCATTCTCAGCTCCCCTCGGGCTCCCCTCCGGCGAGGTCTCTTCTTGTTTGTCCGCCCACGCGTGCGCATCCTTGTACCCGAGCTCGAACAGCTCCTTGAGCTTGTACGGCTCGGGGGGGAAGAACGCCCACCATATCGGGACGAATTTACTCGGCCGAATATCGGCGCGGCTCGAATAAAAAGGACACACGACGACTATGTTTTTCGGATTCGTCTTCCGGCAGTGAAGCTTGCAAAACGTTCCATTGCGGGCGAGGCCTTTTATGAGCTGGAAATCGGAAACGCCTCCATCAAAACACAACCCATACCCAGGGAGCCACATGGGAAGGCCCGCGAGTGGCACGAGACACGCGGAACACAGCAAGGATTGCACCAAAAACTCGTACGACGGAAACTGGTTCACGCGCAAGTTTTTGTACCACGGGAAGACTTGTGTGATCGAGAGCTCGAACCTGCCTTGAAGAATCTTGTGCGCGTCCCTGGTGCAGAACTGCTCGATGGCGCCCCTGCAGTAGTCGCGTAACAGGAACTTGCCCCTCCAGCTCGATCGCGCCTTCGCCACGCAGATATACACGTATTCAGCGAGCGCGTCCAAATCGATGTCCAGAAACAGAAGACAACCGGTCAAGCCTCCGCCGCTGGTGCCGTATATTTTCGCGCTCCTGTGATTTGATTGGGGGGGGAGGGAGAGGGAGGGGAGTAATACGTGTTAGTGCGAGTGCTGCGGGAGTGCGGCATGTGTGCTACGCGGGTTGCTTGCAGTGTACACCAAAAAATCTGGTGGAAACAACGAAAGCGCGTGTCGTAGTTGTCGAGATCGGGAGAGATCGGAAGACTCGTTGTGGGGAGGAGAGAAATGCGCGCGCATTTAAACTGCATTCTGATACGCGAACGTTCTTCTCTTGGTGATGCAGGCAACTAAGGAAAAACGTACTTGTGGTACCCTCGCTCCGCCAGCGCTTTCACTACTCCGACGTAGTACACGAACAGCCAGCCGCTGCTGGACAACGCGAACGAACGCGCGGGAGGGCCACCATCGTCGCGCGATTTCGAGCTGTTCTCTCTCGACCCGCGCCCATGAGATCGCCGCTCAGGCGTAGGCGACGCGCCGTTCGCTCCGTTCTCGCCCTTCTTCGGCGTCCTCGGCCTTAACGTCGGCGCCATAGTCGCGCGCGAACGCACCCCAGCGCGTCTCCGTCACCGCGCGCGACCGAACAGTGGTAGAACACGGAGACGTTGCACCACCTTTTTGTTTTTTTGTTTTTTGAGTCGAAAAGAAAAGCAAGCCATCGATGCGTGTCGAAGCATTCGCCACCCCGCGAAGCAAAAGAATAGTCGACGAACGCCGGTTACACCTCGGCCGCTTTCCAGATGCTCCCCAGCAGCGCTCACACAGCCTATCCCTTCACTGCCGACGGCGGACGGTTTGCACTGCTCGGTTTCCCGCCTGATGCGGTTCCCGTCTCTTCAACCGCCACGAGATCTTCCCTCCGGAAAACCCCGCTGCGGACCGCCGGCTTGAAGCGGAGCCGTGATCGGCACGCGACTGAGGTCCGTCAACGAACCAAAGCCCTTCCAACGCCCTCGCCTCCGCTCGGATCACAGGCAGACGCGAAACTGCCCAGCGGCTAAGAGAAGTTCGACAGATGATCTATATTCCCCGAGATGAGGGGGAGAAATGCGAGGTATGGGTCGAAATTGAGTGACTGCAAAACACAAACACCTGGCGCTTTTCGCTTTTCATTTTGTTGACTGCAGCGTGACAACGAGGGGTGCTGTGTGTGCGTGTCCTCGCTCATCTCGCGCAGCGCGGCGCGTGAGCGGCTCCGCAACCAGGCGCAGGCAGTGGCGAGTCTCCCTGCATCGACTTCTGAGTGTCGGGCGGGTGCATAGAAATAGACTCCACACGGGTACCGCGTGCAGGTGTATAGCATCTTTGTTACCTTGGGCACCCGTCGGAACCACGAGGCTATCGTTTGTCACTAGCGGGTGCCTGCTCCGCACATGTCGGCGTCGCCAGGCTTGACCCCCGATGACGTCGACGCGCCGCACATCGCATCACTGGTGGAACAGTTTCATGGGCCGTGGCGCACAAGTGCGGCGTCTAAAAGCACACAGCTTCACGTACAGGTGAGAACCATCACCACGAGATCTCAAACGCGTTACGCGTTTTCTTTGTCCAATTTTTTTTTCGATTCTTCGTTGGGACGAGACGGGAGGAGACGTCTATCCGAACAGTCTATCCAGTGTGTTATATAACACTGGAGTCGGCATCCCGACTGTTCAGGTTGCAGCATGACATACGAGAATACTTTTCCTTTGACTGAACGCCCTACTCGTATCCCACCATCTACAGGCGCCCCAACCGAACATAAAACCCGCCGCGTTCGCCGCTAAGATTAACGACGACGACCTGGACGAAGACGGAGCGATTAACCTGGACGTTTCCATCGATGCCAGTCATGTGAGTGATGTGATTGGTAGTGACGATGAACACGATAACACTCTGAAAACTCAGGAGGGTACTGAAAATAAAGAGAGTGTTACCTCCGTGCCGCTGATGCGCGTGTTCGGCGAAACTTGGAACGAAGGGGAGAAAAATATACCACCATGCGTTTCCACATCGACTAGTTCAAGTGCTCAGAAGGACATAGCTTTCGCGTTGACACTGTCATCAGCTACGTTCGAAGCCGGCCGGTTAGAGGACATGGAGATGTCCGTGTGTCTAGTAGACCTAGGCCCCACGGAAAAGGTCCCAGCCGGGGTGAAACACGGGTACCGCCGGCGGTTGACCGAGAACGTTTTGTTTTCGTGGAAAAAGGGTCAGGTTGGCGGGAGTTCTGGGAATATTCCAGCCACTGGAGTATTTACCCTCCCAGCAGCATCCGTGAACCTCACTGTTCGAGCCTTCGTGCAACTCACGCACACAACTCCGTCTGCGGGCGGTTTCGAACCGAAGATATACACGCTGAAAACCCAGAAAGAGGTTGACAAGTTTCTGGTCAAGGAGGGGAAGCGGTTTGAGGGTTTGGGAAAGAAGGGTGACGCAAGTGGTGGCGATTCGGGTACCGTCGACGCGAAGGAAACTACTTCTAACGACTTCATTGACGGTATACAAAACCCCCCTTCGCAAATCGTGGCGTGGGCTCTTTTGCCGCTGACGAAGTTCACGGATGACCGGTCAGGAGGGAGTATTGACATTGTCTCCGGCACTACCTCGGTCCCGACGATGTTCCGAGTGAAGGAGACTTACAGTGAAGCGTCCGTGTTGGAGTCGGCAGCGTCCGGAACCTCGCACCAAATGAAGAGCCACAAACCGATAAGATGTGCGCTTGAGTTTGAAGTTGCGCCTATAGCAGATGACAAGGAGCTCAAACGGTTGATTCTTAAAAACGACTCGCCCCTAGCGTACACGTTCGCCAGTGACCCGTCCAGGGGCGACTTGCCGGCGAAAGCGTGGTGGGAACGAATTACAGATGACGAAGAAGAAGCAAGCGACTCCGGTTCGTTTCTCGACACAAGGAATGCGACGCGTCGTGACTTGTTCGTGCACGTGGACTCCAGTTCCATCGGCCGGCGGAAGGACACACGTGTCCGGGTGCAGCTACGGGAAGATGATCTCGATATCGACGCCAAAGGCACGCGGGCGGTGGTGGTGGCGCGGGCGGGCGACGGCGGGAGCGAACCGGATGAGTCGTCTTCGTCTGACGACGAAAACGATGAGACTCTGGACGAAACTCTCCAGACTGAGAGTGATGCGATCGCCGTGCGACAGAGTAACAAAGAGAAACGTTCCCGCCGCCATCACCGCTCCTCCTGGACGCACGTAAGCACCGGTAAAACCAAGGGTGGTTCTTGGTGCCACGAAGTGCGCGTGCGTTTACCGCCAAGGCTCACCGCGGGCCACCACTTGGTATTAAGCGTTTTCGGCAAGGACCCGGATGTTTCCAGCGTCAGTGTTTTCGGCGGCATGGGCGGTAAAGCTGGCCCGGAAGTTCCCTTAGGCCACGCCGTGCTTCCCCTCGCGAGCGCCGCGGATACACTGTCACCCGAAATTGCGCTCGCGGCGTTACCAATGAGAGGCTCGAAACGCTCAGCGCTCGGTTCCGAGTCTGAAGATTCCTCGACTCAAACCTCAAAAACCTTGCAGAAAAATAGCACAACCAAAGACACTTCGTCCGAGAAGGAAACCGGAATATGGGTCGGGGTTAACGGCGGGATTGAAAACGGCCACGACGTTTCCCTCACCGCGGTCAAGGAACTGCTTCCGAAGTACATGCAGGACAACGTCCGCGCGCACATGCAGTACGTGGACGACAAGCCCAAGCCGTCGGTGTTTGCACGCCTGCGTTTGCGGTCAAACGTGCACACGAGCTGCGGGAAAATCGGCGCGTTGTGGGCCGCCACCGCCGCGGCTGCTGAGGCGGACGAGCTACACGCGGATGACGAGCGGAGAGCGTTGTTTATGGGCACAGATGACGCGCAGGGAAGCGCAGGGAAGAGACCCGTGTCCGCGCGTCAAGGTAAGAGTAAATCTCGATCAGGCTCAAGTCTAGGAGGGGCATCTGGGGCGTCTCGCGCCGCGGTGAAATCGGCGACGCGCGAGCTGTGCGCAGCTTTAAGGGAAGTGCACTCGGCGAACGCGGAGCAGCTCCTCTGCCACTTCCCAGCCGTGATGCACTTACTGCTCACGCTGGTCGCCGTGCCCCCGGCTTCAATCGCGGCGCAGGTGTCAACGGACGCGGCGCTTGTTTTGTCCGCGTCCGAGGCGAGGGCAACGGCGGCGAGAGCAGAGCGCGCGGCGAGGGTCGCTGCCGCCAACGCGGAGGCGACTGCCGCGAAAGCCGCGGGTGGCGCGTTTGAGAGCTCCCCTGATCAAAAGGCAACGCCGTCTCCAGAAGTGATACACATCGACACGGTACCCGACTCGCCCGTGGATGACACGTCGATTGTGGGGACACCGGTGGCTTCTCCTTTACCTCCGGGAAAAGGTCTCAGGGATTCCTCGTCTAGTTTCGGTTCCTTTGGCGTGGTTTCGCTCTCGGAAACGCCGAGCCCTTCCGGTGCGAGCCCGAGTGTTACACAATCCACGCCTCCAGGGCTCGTGGAACAGGCCTTCGCCGCGATTTTAAGAGTCGCCGCGCGTGTGCAGCTTCTGGAACCCGGAACGGGCGCTGACGTGCGTCGCTCCGCGCCCCTGGAGGTTTTCGCCACGAAGGTTTTCGACGACGCGCGATGCGTTGCGGACTGGCGCGGCGCAGCGAAAGCCGCGCTCAAGAATTCTTGCGAAGAGGAAGCATTTTCTTTGTTATCCGAAGGACGTGGGCACCACACTGACTTTGATGCTTCGGCACCGTCAGCTGCTTTGTTTCCCAAGCTCGCGTCGTTGTACGCGAATCGCTTGACGGAAACTTCCGGTAACTGCGATACAAATGAATCGAAGAAAGATGCCTCCGATGTTCGAAGCGTGTGTTGGTTCGTGCTGGCGCTCGTTGGGAGCGGCGCGAGTCTGGATGCGAAACGACGGTTCAAAACCTCACGAGCTAAATTCCCGCACCTTGAGAGAGAGACTGATGAGATTGGAGTGGATAAGTCTATTACATCGATCGATGGAGAGAATACCCAGACCTTCTCCTCGGCGCCTAGCGGTCCCGCGACTCCAAAACCCGACGACGCGAGAGTCTCCGCGCTTACGCAAGTCGCGCGCGTGGTATCTGCGGAGACGCTTTGTGCGCGCGTTGAATACGAAACGAGACAAGGTTTGAACTCCGGACTGGCGCGGCTGTGCTGGCTGCTGACGAACGTGGTTGGGCCTCCTGTTAATGCGGGTGAAGGTGACGATTCAGATGACGACGATACAGTGCACGATGATACCTCGACGTGGTGGCGTGGAGGCGACGGCGTCCAAAGAGACTGCACCGCGCCGTTCGCGCGGGTCGCGTTTCAAATTGCGTCTTCGCACGTCGCAAAGTTGCTCACGAAACAAGCGGAACACGAACTTCTGTATGCGTTCTATACAGAAATAGGGTGCTCTGGTCGGTTCCTACAGACTGCGTCAGGCTCTACAAGGGACATAGGGTGGGCCGTGGAAGACCTTTCCTTTGAACAACAACAACACGAACGCGACGAGATGCTAAGCAACGCGGCGAGTGTTGACGTTGACGATTCCGAAAGTCACGACGGAGCCGATCCTGCGTCTCCTACCCCCGGTAACCCTTTAATAGCGTCGCTCGCCACCGCGACGTTCACCGGGTTACGGACTTCCGACGACACCAAGAGGGACGCCTGTGCAGGTGCGTTGTTCACGGTGCTATTGAAACACGCGGGTGACGCAACGGCGCAGTCAAAATCAGGAAGAGCCGCCGTCGCCGCTACCTTTGCGCCGATGCTTCGCGTGTTGGTACACAGGTACGACGCGATTTTCGACGATGTGCAGATACATTATGCTACACGGCGTCAAGTCCTAGCATCCTTCCTCTCCCTGGCGCGCGATACTTCCGATCAACCATCTTTGTGGCGGTGGCTTTGTCAAGATCCGAACGAAGACGTTTTGAGCAATGATTTCGTTCGGCGCACTCGGCGGCCGCCGCGGTTGGTTTCGTTTTTGAAGCTGATGTGCGACGCGTTAGAGGCGTTCGCGTTTGACGCTGAGAGTGGCAGTGAAACAGTCGTCCAAGACGGCCACCGCAGTACCGCAACGACGCTTACAATTCTCGAGTTGCTCGAATACGGTCGTCTCGAGATTGACTTGATTCAAAAAACCGAAAACGAAAGCTTACTAAAATCAAGAGGCGTCGGGAGACGTCGAAGCGCGGTGACCTCGATGGGTTTGTTCGCGCTGGGACGCGGTGTGGAGCGTGATTTTGGGAAAAACGATTCTAAGCACGATTTTCACTCCGCGCACCTAGTGTCTCCATCCGTCACGTTTTTCGAAGGCTCTTTAGGGGTTGTGCTCACGGCGATGCGCAACGACCAGAGCGCCGAGGCGTGGCAAAGTCGGCTCGCCCCGTTTATTCGAAACGTGTTTTGGACGCGACGAAAAGCACTGTTACAAAGCGTGTTGAGGGACAACGTTTCTGGTGGTTCTGGTACCGGTACTACGGCTCGCAAGGCCTCCGATGCTTCCGTTGGTGACGATTCGTACCCCGAAATGAACTCGTTTCCGCCCCCCACGCCCCCCGCGCCGGGCGTGACGCCGCAGACGTTTTTGGAAAACGCGAGCACGCTTTTGCTGCGGTTCATCTCGGAGCGAAAAAGTGACAAAAATTGCGAAGACGTTCGTGCGGAAGCGACTTCGTGTTTGCGAACCCTGCTCGAGTCTTGCGTCGATTTGACCGGGCGCGCGGTTGCGTTGAGACCGACGCTTACGTATGCGCTTTGCGCGTCTTTGTACGACCCGCTGGCGTGCGCGGCGAGAAGAGGCGCTTTAGCTCGGGAGCTTGAGAGGTTACGAACGTATCAACCGAGCGAACCTACAAAAAATCAGTTGACCGAAAAGAAGGAGAAAAAAGCGTCGGACGATTGGCGCGTCGCGACTGCGGATGTGTTGGGTGCGTTAGCGGATGCAGAGCAAAGGCTACGCGCGCTTGCGATCGCGGCGACTGGCCGAAATTCAATTCCCGACATCGAAACCGTGGTGGACACCGAAGTCGCAGTCGCCAGAGCGTTCGCCTGGGCACCCGCGGCGCACTGCAAAGCGCTGCGGAGTTTGAGTTCAAGATTGGAGAGCGGCGGGCACTGGGTGGAAGCCGCTGAGGCGGCGGCGACGGCGGCGTGGACGGCGATGAGGGCGCTTTCCGCGGCTAGCTCAGATAACGCAACGTGCGTGTGGAGGGAACACGATGCACGGGCGCTGGCGGACGTGTGTGCGTCACTCGCTGAGACGAGCCTAGAGACGAGCATTACTTCGGGTAGTGGCATTAAAACTTCCACCGGTGATCCCTCAATCTCGACGGGCGCTCGGTGCGGCATTTCCGAAATTTCAGAGGACAAAATATTAGAGCATCTCGCGGAAGCCACGCGGTTGTTTGTGAAGGGCGCACATTTAGAAGCGGCGGCTCGGGTGGCGAAAACTGCGTTACCCGCATGGGAAAGAGCAAGAGCCTTCGGAGACCTCGCCAGAGCGCACGAAGGCGTCGCGGGGGTGTACAGGGCGTTACACCAGCAACCTCCGGCGGGCGCCGCCGGGAGCGGCGTGTTCGGCGTGCTGCCTCCGCCCCCTGGTCCGCCCCCGCCGCCGGCGACGTACTACCGCGTTCGGCTTGTGGGCACGGCTTGGGATTCATGTGGTTTGAACGGTAAAACTTGGGTTCACAGGGAACCGCGGGACAGGAACTTGGGGGACATGCTGAGACGGTTGCAAGTGAGCTTAGTGCCACGAGTTGAAGCGAGGAAGGGTTTGGGTGGTGACGATGCAGCGGAGGCGACTGAAGGAGACGACGCTTCCTCCAAGTTCCCTGACATTCAACCTTTGCCCGCGAACGGCGACGCGGGAGACGGCGCGTGCATCCACGTCGTCGCGGTAGAGCCGGTGTTCGTCTCGTCCAAGAGCTGGATCAGACGACAAGGCGGGAAGGGGGTGTTGAGCGGTGGTGTCCCGTCGGCTCGCGACTCCACAAACGCGCCCGGAGGGTCTGGCGGGTCAATCGATAACTCCATCAACGTAACGGTTGAGGAAGACGAAACCCAACCGTCGTCCGTGGACGAGTGGAACGGAGGTGGGTTTCCCACTAGCTCGCGGTTCGTGTTCGACACGCCGTTTACACGAGTCGCTGAAAAGGAGACGAAGGAAAAGGAACCAACGAGCACTGACAACGACGACGATGACAATGAAAGCACCCCACCTCCCCGCTTGCTGCTCTCCTCGTCCGTCGCCGCGTTGCGCGCGCAGTGGCGCAGAAGAACGACTGTTACTGTAGATGGCCAGTTTCCAGGCTTGCGCGCTCGATTGACAGTCACGAATGAAACCACCACCGAGATGACCCCTGCCGCGTCCACTGCGGAGATGCTGGACGCGCAGAGACGAGCCATCGCCGCCGCCGCGGAGGCGTGGGAACACCTGTCCATGCCGGCGACGGCGTCGTCGGTCGTGGGCGGCGTGGGTGCGGCGAGCTCTGCTGCCGCCGACGACACCGCCTCTGTGTCTGCCGCCGCTGCTGCTCTAGGCTCATTGCAAAGAAGCCTACAAGGATCACTCGCGGCTGGGGTGAACGGAGGCGTGCCTGCGATTGGCGAGGCGTTCTTTCCCGATAACGTAGATGAAGAGCCTTCCATTTCGGAACACGATCGAAGTTCCTTGATTGACGCGCTCGACGCGTTTGTCTCTACGTGCGTCCGGGCGGTGGAGACGCATGGGCGTGCCGCCCGGGAAGCCGCGGCGGTTGCCAACTTGGAGATTCGAAACGCGAAAGGGAGGGGGAAGGATAGCAAAGCCGTGCGAAATCAACCCTCCGTCGCGCATGCACAATCGATGGAACGCACGCAGGGGATGTTCGTGCGGTGCGCGGGTGAAGTTCGCCGGGAAGTGCAAAGAGCGCTCGCCGTGGCGGAGGAAAGGCACGCCGGCGATTTGGAAGGGAGCCCGCGCAAGGTTTAGGGTTACAGTAGTGCGTTATATTTGACAAAGACTAAAGGCTTTGCGTTTATGTATCGTGCGTCTCGATTCGTTTCGAGTTGAGTCGTTTCGTGTTTTGTGTCCTTTCTCAAGTCGACCTCTTTTTTCTCTCAAGACTCGCACGACAGTTCCTCGCGCCTCGGCTTTTTACCAGGCAAATCGACTCGCGGCGAATCGAAAAGCGAATCGTACGAGTCGGTTAGGCCAGTTAAATCCAGCCGTTCGCCCTCCACACCGTCGAAAAGGTTTTGGGGAGGCGCGACAGATAAAGGGGTCGTGACCTGATGCGTGTTGTGCATCGGCGGAGGCGTCCTCTGTGCTTCCGGCGTCCTCGCGTACGGTGACGAAACCGTCTCGGTGACTGCGCCGAGCCGTGCGCGTAGTGCAGAATCCAGAGCACCAAGCGTTGGCACTCTAGGAACCACGTACGTGACGTCTGTGATTTGGTCTCGTCCCACGCAGTTCTCGAACAGAAGCGCGGCGACGATCACGGCTTTCTCGCCCGGAACATGCGGCGCGCACTCGCTGGGGACCGAAATCGTTTCAGAGAAGGGTTCGTCCGTCGCGTTTGCTCTTTTTTGTCGCGCCAGAGTTTTGGAAAATAAAAGCGTGTCTTTCCACAAACACCCGACGAGGAGTTGCGCGTGCCAGGTGGGTAGGTTCTGTCCATCGGCTTGGCACTTTTGAAGAACGGCTCGTGCTGCAGCGATGGTTGCGTTTTCGCAGTACACGTTCACCTTGACGAGGAACGCGGTTTCACCAGGGTTCGTGGGTTCCAAAACCGTCACCCGCAATGCCGTGGCCATCGGAAGTCCGTTAACGCTTCGTAACAGTCGTTCGCCGAACGGAGACGCGCAGCCCGCCTTGTGGTCGAGCTCGAGAGGTGTAACACCCAAAATGTCATCCAGTGATGTAACACCAGAGCTTTTCAGTCTATCGCACAAAACAGAAGAAACTCCGAACTGCCGCGCTGGTAATGCAGTGTCGTCCCACATTCCGAGCGCGAGCGACTTCGACAAACGCAGCGCGGAGAAACTCGCGGCGAACGTATTTGGGTTTTTTATTTTTTGAGAAAACACCGCAAACGCGCCAGCCGCCAGCTGTGGCGCTCTGTTCATGAACCGTTGCGCGTCCAACTTTGTGCGTTCCGGAGCGCTCGCCATCGCGACGGTTCCGAACTCGGAAAGACAAACCTGCGCCAACACAAACAGCTTCTCAGCCGGCGCGCGGATCGCCGTGGCGACGACGGGCTTTGGAGGCTTTGGAGCCATCTGAGGTTTTGGATTGTTGTTTGTGGGTTCAGTGTTCTCGGTACCCTGCTGACCCTGCTTATTTTCGTGGACATCGTTCTCCGAGCCTCGCGCTCTTCCCTGCTGCATCACCGGAAAATGCACCGCCCTTTGTTCGAAACCCTTCCCCGCGTTCCACACGCGGAGAAGTTTCTTCTCGTCCTGCCGGATCGCGTCGCAAAAGGGAAACTCGTCAGTCAAAGCGCACAGAGTTTCCAACGTCTCCGCACACGTCACCGGGAATGGGTTTGCGGCTAACAGTTTCATGGACGATAACCGAGCGTGCGTGTTGTCCATGACACGCCCCAAAGCTGTAGGCGCGAACTCGATTTGAGTTCCTTGGTCAAACATCCCGGCTTGCTTTAAATCACCAAGCGCGGAGCGGACCGCCCTTTGTACCGTCGGATCGGTCGCGACGCCGACGTCTTTGAAATACGCAAAGGTGTTTTGCAGAAACGCAACCGCGCTCGCGTTCGAGGTGACGGCGCCGCACGCAATGACTTGGTTCAGGTACTCCGGTGCGTACACCATGAGCTTCGACTCGATAGGTTCACCGCCTCCAGCTTTGAGTTTCGCATACGTAGACACCGTGTCGCGTCGTGTCATGAATACCACCTTCCCTTCCCGGCTGACGCCGACTCGTCCGCACGCCGAAAACGCCCTCGCCGCGTCGTCAGTGTCCATCTCGGAAAACTGAGAGTTGCCAACGTACTTGCGAGTGCCTTTTACTACGACTAGCGGAGCGCGGAGGTGTGGGGGGAGATTGGGGGGGTTGGGGTGGACAGTACTGCTACACGTTCCAGACTGTTTACCCATACCATTCGCAGTATAAACACACACCAACACGGAAAGTGTTTCGTTCTCAAACAGCGCGTCAACAAAATCTTTGTCAAATTTTGAAACCTCCGAAGCGCGGATGCCGATTCCTTGTGCGATACACTGTTTTAGAGTTGTATCGGTGACTCTGTTCGCGGCATTTTCAAGGGTCACGCGGTGCCGCTCGTCAAGAATGTAGGGGTGCGGCTGGCCGTTTTTCAAAACGCACTCCTCCGCGTGTTTGGCGAGGTGTGTGGCTGTTCTTGAAACGTTTTCCCGCGACGCGCACAGCACGATGACTGGGTTTTTGTCGACGCCGCGCTTTTTAGTCACCACATCGGAAATCTTGTCATCCAAAGCCCTGTCGAACGTGAAGTCGCTTTTCGCCCACGAGATATGGTACCCTATGACTTCGAGGCTGTTAGGAACGGCGTGACTGTTTGAACCGCTGAACTGTTTGATCGCATGTGATTGCATTGATTTTGGAACGCCCAGCCACGCCCCGAGTTTTACGGCGGATGTTTTGTCGATGGGAGACGCCGCGACGGCGAAGCGTATGGGTATTTGGTCAGGAGTAGTGATAGGTTGATCGATAGGGTCACAGATAGGTTGTATGATAGGGTCATCGATACCTTCACCGACTGTCCCGTTCATTTTCAGCAACCCTATAGCTGCTTCTGTGGCGTCGTCCAGATTTTGCGCGCTGTCCAGCATAACAAGCTTCACGTCTCGAAGGATTTCTTGCAAAATAGAATTGCTCGCGGACGCCTTGCACATCGCCAGGAAGGTGTTCGGCGACGCGAGGAACACGTCAACATTTCTTAAACTATTCGTGATAATATCACTGACATCACTGATAATACTCGTGTCATCACCAGAGTTAATCGTACGCGTCTCGAAATACGGCAGGGCTTCGCATTTCACGCCAAGGGGTCCGAACCTGTTTTGCCAGCTTTCAAGCGTCGCGGAAAGTCGGTCGGGACGTGGGGTGACGTACAAGGCTTTGCGCCGGAACTCGCCTGGGATGACCGCGCCCCAGCACGCGCCCGCGCACGACTCCACCCGTGGAGTTTCCATTAATACGCGCGTCAACGCGAGCTCAAGCAAAGTGGTCTTGCCGCTGCCGTGGGGGGCGCCTGCGTTTGCGGGAGGTAAGGTCAGAAAAAGCGGGGGTGCGAGTAGGAACGATAAACGCAGCTCGGCGCGGGCGGGCGGGTGGTCTAGGTGCGCGGTGTGGGAACATACTGGCGACGAACGAGCTCGAGGTGTTGAGAACTTGGTCCAACATCTCCGCCTGGATAGCGTTGAAGTACTGGAAGTGGGAGAACACGGGCTGCAACGCGCGTGGCAGCTCGGAGACCGCGCGACGCGCGGCTACGCGGGTTGATACGAGAGCCGTGCCGTCGTTCGCGGATGCACTTCCAAGCGGTGCGAGTGACCGCGCATCACCAGCGCCGCGATTCGACACTTCTCGTGCGGTACCGAACATGTCGCACGACGCGCGGAGCTACGCGGTCGCGCGCGAGTAGTGTTCCTCGCGCGCGCGTCGTCCAGTGTCCAAGCAGGGCGAGTGTTTTTTGGGCATATATTTTTGCACAGCTGTGCGTAATTAGGAGGAACTTTTTTAACCATTTCGAAAACGTCTATCGTTCCACCCCCTACCTACCCTACCCTAAAACGCGAACGCCGCATCCGGCGGTCGTTCCGCACCGCTTTTGTTCACGGTGTTGTAGAAGTGCGGCGCAATTTCAGGGAGCCAATCGGGGTTGATTGATGTCACGTCGCGCATGTACTCCTTCCCTGTTCGGACGGCTGAAACAAAAACCACGCAGTTAGGCCGCGCGCGAAACAGCACGGAACCTGGATGTATAAACATCGTCATCCCTCCCCGTATCGACCGAAACGCGCTCCCATCCGCGCCCCCGCCGTGCGGCGCTAGCACCGCGGCGTTGGCGAAGAAACCGCACGTCATGGCTTTGCGCACGGGATTGCTGTTTCTTCCGCACGACACGTCGCATCTCAGACCAAACTTTTTGACGTACCGTTCCAGCTGTTGGCGTATATCGCTCGCCCGCGTCAACGCTCTTTTGCTGAGTAAGTTTTTTTCGCAAAACCTATGCGCCTTGCTTCCCCCGTGCATCCCCCCCACCCGCTCCAACGCCGTGTGGACGTTCAGAAACGTCACCGCGTCGCCCTCCGCGACCGAGAACCTTTCCTTAATTTCGTCCAACGCCTTTTGTCCACCCCTGTGACTGACCCACGGGCTTTGCACCTGTAAATAACTCGCCACCGTGAGCATCTCTTGTGTGCACCCTAGTTCGCCAGACACTAACAAAGCTTTGCCCAATTGGGGCTCTAATGGCAATTCAGCCAAGTAATTACCAACTAACTTGGTTAACCTAGCATCGTCATCCAGCGCGCCTAACGCGTAAAGTAACTCGAGCGCGGTTAAAATGTTACTCGCGGGCGGAGGCGAGAGCCACTCGAAGTTTATTACGTTATCGATGCCCAGGGCTTTTAACTGTAACACGGTGGAGGTTAGGTCTGATCTGACCATTTCCGGGGTCTCTTGGTCTGTTAAGTTGGAAAAGCTGGGCTCAGTACACAGCCTGTAACAGAACCCAGGTCTGACTCTGCCCGCCCTACCGGCTCGTTGGTTCGCGCTGGCTGTTGAAATCTCCGTAACCACCAGTGCTTCATTCCCGCGTCGCGCGTCGTACGTTTTTCGTTTATTGAATAATGAGTCGATCACGTGTACCACGCCTTCAATAGTGACACTAGTCTCCGCAACGTTGCTGGCGAATATTACTTTCCGCGTGTTTCGTGGGGGCGTTTGGAACGCGACTTGCTGAACGCGCGGGGGTAGTCCAGCGTATAGAGGACAAATAAGTAACCTCTCTGGTTTGGTAGTATCAGTACCTCGAATACTGCGCTTGCTCTCTTCTTCCCACATTTCAGCCAACATACCACACGCCTCTTCAATCTCCTCTTCCCCAGTTAAAAAAACTAACACATCGCCTGGTCCGGAACCTTTGTGAACGTCCATCGCGGTTTGCACTGATTGCTTTACGTAATCCGGCACCGGTTTTTCAGAGTAATGAATCAGCACGTTGAACGACCTCCCCTCAACAGATATTATGCCAGGCTGGCGAGATGGGACTCTTGCGGAAGGTGCGATTGCAGCCGGTCCGAGCATTGGCTTCAACACCTGACCTCGGGTATCGAAAAACTCCGCAAAGTCCTCCGCTTGGATCGTCGCCGATGCAATCACCACCCTTAAATCAGGCCTTCTGTTTTGTATTTTTTTTAACAACCCGAGAAGCACATCAGTGGCTAGTGATCGTTCATGCGCCTCATCCACGACGATTACGCCGTATCGCGTGAGTAATGGATCACTCATCAGCTCACGTAGAAGCACTCCATCGGTACAGAACTGAATTTTTGTCACTCCAGGTGTGCTGACGTTTTCAAAGCGCACCACGTAACCCACATCCTGCCCGAGAACAGTGCCCATCTCCAGCGCGACTCTCGCGGCGACGGTTTGCGCAGCCACGCGTCGCGGTTGCGTACACGCCACCATCCGCCCCCCCTGGGCCCAACCTCCATCCACTAAGTACTGCGGGACCTGTGTGGTCTTGCCGCACCCGGTTTGCCCAACAAGCACCGTCGTGGCTCTCGTCTCGACAAGGTACAAGATCGCATCGCGGCATTTGTAGATTGGCAACCTTTGTCTTTGACTCACGAGTGCGAGATTTTCATCCCGGTTGTAGGGTACCAAAGAGCCGCCTGCCTCGACCCCACCTCGATCCACTTCAAGGGTTAACGGCACATCCGGTTTGGCGCTGCCCGGCTTCCAGAACGCCATGAGCCGCGACGAAGGCGCGCGCGCGACTGATGAGCAAATGTATGTTTCATTGAAATTTGAAGGAAAGAGCTTTCAAGAGAACGAAAAAAATGTCATTAAAACCTCCACCCTCCACCCACGATCCCACTCTTACTCCACCGTAACGGACTTAGCCAAGTTCCTGGGCTGGTCAACATTATGCCCCCTCAACACGGTTAAGTGATAACTCAACAGCTGTAGGGGCACGATGTTCACCACGGCTTGCACGCAATCTTCCACGACCGGGACTTTAATAATCGTGGCCTTGTCCCCGGCGACGGTCGCGATTTCATCGTCATCTTCGCTGACGATCAAGATCAACCGACCGCCTCTGGCTTTTAATTGCTGCACAACAGACTCTTGCTTCCTGTACGAGCTATCTCGAGTTGCGACGACAATCAAAGGCATGGTCTCATCGACTAATGCGAGCGGTCCGTGTTTCATCTCCCCGGCGAGAATGCCCTCCGAGTGAAGCAGCGCTACTTCCTTCACCTTCAACGCGCCTTCCAACGCCGTGGCGTAGTTGTACCCTCTACCGAAAAGCAAAAGCGAATGCTCTTCCTTCAGGGCTTTGGCTAACTCGAGCATCTGCGCGTCGAGTTCCAAAGCTTTCCTGACTTGATTCGGCAACTCAAGAAGGCTCTGCATAATTTCCTTACGCCGATGCGCCCGGCTCATGGAATCCTCCGACAGCGCCAGCGCCAACATCACCATGGCGACGATCTGGCACGTGTAGGCTTTGGTGGAGGCGACGCCGATCTCCGCGCCGGCGTTGATGTGCACGCCGCAGTCCGTGCCTCTTGAAATGGCGGAACCCACGGTGTTGACGATCCCCAAACACAGCGCACCTCTTTCCTTGGCGTATTGCATGGCTTTCAGCGTGTCAGCGGTTTCCCCGGATTGCGAAATGAAAATGCACGTGTCGTCGCGGAAGAACGGACATTGCCGGTCCAGAACGTCCGAGGCTAACTCAAGAGTCACGGGTAACTCGGTGAGCTCTTCCATTAATTGGCGAACCGCGATTGCTGAGTGATAACTCGTCCCGCAGCCGCACAGAATGATCCGTCGTGACCGTCGAATAGTTGACACAAAATTCACCATC
>MDSY01152185.1_pt1 | contig 42967 bp, 29 predicted proteins | sample 811131 | NCBI WGS metagenome assembly MDSY01 (sample SAMN05326643, study PRJNA326480) | marine metagenome | isolation source: seawater | place: Atlantic Ocean: South West | collected 2010
AGTAAGTCTCAGGACGAGAGTAAGTCTCAGGACAAGAGTAAGTCTCAGGACAAGAGTAAGTCTCATCAGGAGGAAGAGGTTGAGTCGGGTCCAACCGTGTCGAAAGACTCTGAGTCAACTGAATCGCCCAAGATCTCGATCGGCTCCTTACCCATGTACTACGCCAAGTCGGAGAACCCTTCTTACGTGGGTAAACAAGCGATTTACGTCTCCACGGATAAGAAAAAGAAGATCACCACTGATTCATCCAACCCGCAAGATTTTCCCGTCACCACGGAGGAACTGGCGGCGGACGAGAAGGAGTATTTGCAGTGGGTCAAGGATAAAAGAAAGGAGGAAAAGGAACCAAAGGTCGAGCACATCACACATGAAGACATCGATGCGATGAAGGATGAGGTGCGGGATAGAAAGGATGAAGCTGAATATTTACAGTGGGTCGAGGAAAAACAGATCGAGGAAAAGACACCGGCGGAAACGCACATCACGAGTCAAGACATCGACGACATGATGGACGAGACGGAGTATTCGAGGTGGATCGATCAACAGAAACACGTGGATGATACGATATCGTCGGGTATCGCGGAATCCATGGAACAAGCGGCCAAGGGTGAGTCTGATACGATAAAGAAAGAGAAGGCGAAAAAGATGGAAATCCTGAAAGCCGCGCGCGACGCTATTTCGCAATCCGAGATTCTCCCCAAAGGCGCGGTGGACCTTTTCGATGACGTGGAAGAGGCCACGGAGGCGATACTGGAGGAGGACCATGGTATGGACGATAAAGAAACTGTTTCTATGGACAGAAGGCCTGAAACAAAGACACCGCGCTCGTTCGACACCGAGTCTGACATCGAGAAACTGTCAAAGGACTTGGCGGCGGCGACGAAGGCTTTTGAGGAAGAGAGGACGGCGATGCATCATCACAAAGAAAGTGATGCGGAAGATGTGGACGAAACTGTGAAGGATGCCAAACCTAAACCTATGGACAAACAGTCTGAAAAGACCACAACCAACGCGTACGACTCCAAGCACGCGTTCACGATGCGTTTAAAGCAGGCGGTTGAGAAAGCGAAGCAGATGGAGGCAGATACGAAGCAAACGTCAGAGGCGGACAAAACGGGCACACAAGAAACTTCAGAAAAACCCACCGCCTCGCTCGGAAAAGTCCCCAAGTTGGGAAGGGATGAACAGGCTGATTTGCTGGAATCCACGTTCCTCGCCGCGAGTCGACACTTCAACCCGGAGGTCGAGGTTGTTCCGGTTTCGAAGAAGGTAAAAGAAACAGGTACGAGAAAAGTAACTCGTACGAGCAAACAGTCGGAGCAGAAAAACAGAAAAGCGTCGAAATCGGAGAAAGATGAAGCTGTGCTTTCGATGTTAAAGAGGGACGAAGCTGCTTTATCTGGACACAAATTCCCGAAGAGCAGTGCCAAGAAATCAACCTCGAAACATGGAACCTCGAGTTCGGGTCACTCGAAATCAACCCCCAAATCCTCGAAGCACTCGCGTACGAAGCACGCAGCTGCATCCACAAAAACGCCGAGCCAGGAGATTGAGGATTCGATCAGGGGGCTGATGGATAAGGGGGACGGGGGAACCGTGGCGGCGGTGGGCAAGTTGACCGCCGGCGACGACTCCGGCGATGGCGGTTCGAAAAAAACATCCGAGGACTGGGCACGTGACGAGGCGATGGGGTTACACCGCGCCCGAGTCGGCGCCGTGTCATCCATCGGGGTTGTTCTCTTCGGGCTGGGGTTCTTCGTGATGCGACAGAAACTGCTACAGGGAAGAGGGATCGAGGATTCGGGCGAGGGTAAGACTCCTACTAGTGGGTTGAGACGGGAAAGCCAAAATTTCGCATCCAGAAAGCCACGAAGGTCGAACTCGGGGGGGAGCGAGAAGACGTCGCTGTTGCCCACCAAGACGCCGTTCAATCGAAGCTCAAAGGAAAAGATGAGCTTGAAAATCGTTGACGGATTGAATTAAAAAATAGCGGTGTATGAGTGAAGAAACGAAAACAATACCATAGCTATGTATGAGTGAACTATGTATGAACCTCAAATCTATGTATGAGTATTTAGTCTCAATCAGTCCCAATCTCCCCTGTGTTGTCGGAAGTACGCCTTGACCGCGTCGTTTACGAAGAACGAAACTCCAACTGAAAGCGGCCCCTTAATCCAATTCATGGTGACGCCCTTGTACAGCCCATTAACTACGCCTTCCTGTTTCAGTATTAAATTTAGGGTTTTGACTGGAGAGGTGTACCCGCCTTGTTTACCGACGACTTGGATTCGACGTCGCACGATGTCTAATGGGTAGGTTACGGACTGCGCAAACAGACCAGCCAAGCCTCCGAAAAACAATCTCGTCGCGACGGGCATTTCCGCGTCGTCCGCGTCGGGACTGTCTTTGTACCTGCTCTTTAAAGTTTCAAACGTCGCAAAACTAATCCCAGCGTACGGCACAATTCCCACTAAGGTAGGAGTAATGCCTCCGTACAACCCTTTGGGCCCTTCTTTCCGCACGATTCGTAAAACGTCTTTGAGCAAGGAGCTCGCGTTTTTGTTGTTCGTTTTTCCGTCAACCATCACCGCCCCCGCCGCTGCGTACCGGGCGCGCATCAGGTCTAATGGATACGTAATCGCGGTCGCAGTCGCACCTGCTAAAGAGCCCGCGATGAACCGAGTCCCCACACCGCTGTTCGTGGGCAGGTGGTCAGCATCAGCACTTAAATCCAACGGTGGTTGGCCAAACATCGCATCCACCGCTTCACGCGCCATTGCTTCGTACCTTGGATAGGAAAAAAACGATACGCCAGCGTACGGCACTACCCGCGCCATCATCACCCCGTTGCCCCGCCAAAGCCCTATAATGCCCTCCTCTTTGGCGATGTCTTTGCCCATTTCAAGCGCATTACTTACAGAAAATTTCCGCCCTTTGTCGACTTGGAAGATGATTTTAACACGGTCAGCAGGGGCTATGGCTGATTTTGCGATGGCACCTGCGATACCGCCGGCGACAAGAGATTCAACCGCCGTGCTTTGTTTAGCCTCGATGTACGTCGCGGGAGGCAGGGGCTTTCCTTTAGGTAATCCAGGTTCAGGGCTGCTAGAGTTTGTATGTGTATCACCCACGATGCTTTCCCAAACCTTACTCCGAAACTTAGGAACGTTACTCTGTAAATAGTCATTCGCGGTGAACCCCACGGCGGCGGCGATCGGGCCCTTTACCCACGTCAACCCAACGCCCTTGAACAACCCATTCGCGACGCCTTCGTTTCTGTATATGTGTATCAAGCCTTGCATCATAGAGGAGTATCGTGTAGTACCACTTGCATTTGCAGAACCTCTAGACTGGCCGTGCACTTGCATGCGTCGGCGTACCACGTGCAGGGGGTACGTGGCGGTCTGGGCGAGGAACCCCGCAAACGCGCCGGCGGCGAGTTTGTGGAAAGTGGGCATCTGATCATTTAGTTCGTCATCGTCATCTCTATGAGCATTTACCCTGCCATCCTTTCCAGCAACCCTTCGGACTTTATACAGCGCCTTGATACTCTCAAAGGTTGCAAAACTCACGCCTCCGTAGGGTACGATGCCGACTAGCGTGGGGCCTAAACCGGCGTACAGGGAGCGAACGCCGCCGCGGGCGATTGCGTTTCTGTACTGTGCCAGCATCGAGCCTCCGCTGTTTTTTTTCATCTCATGCACCCCGTCATTGACCACCCCTGGTGCGGTTCCTGTGTTGATCGGGGTGTGCGCCGAGACTCTGGCGTGCAGCAAATCAAGCGGATACGTCAACACCGTCGCGGTGGTACCCGCCATCGCACCAGCGGTGAACCGCGCCGCGATTTGCGCACCCTCCGACGTGTCATGTTCCGATATCCCGAACGCCCGAAGCGCCATCGCTTGGTACCATGGGAACACCGCGAAGGTCGTGGCTGAGTACGGCAAAATACGCACGACCGCCGCGCCTGTTCCCCTCCAAAGCGCTCCTATCCCTTCCGTCTGTGCGATCCGTGACGCGACGTGCCACGCGACTGACGAGGGTATCTTTGGAGTGGTGACACCCCCACCCATCACGGCATTCACTCCACTCGCATTGACCTGAATCAAAAGCTTCACCCTGTCGATGGGTGCTGTTGTGACTCGGGACAACGCCCCCGCGGCGCCCCCCGCGAGAAGCCGGTCGATGGGCAGACGCTGGTCATGAGGTGCCCTTGCAGGCGGCTCCGCCATCACCCAAGCCGACGCCCCTACGCACCGTGAGAGGGCGCGCGCGCCTCTGAAGCAGACCGGGACCTTTACTTTTGCCGAAGAGATCCCGACGTTTCAGAACAGAATAAAGGTACGAAATAACTTATGAGTCACTCATATCTACGGTACATAATACATAATAATAAAGAACCCCCCCCTACCTCACCTACCCCTGGAACCCATACGTCGTGGTACCGCAGGGACTCACCGCGGAAACTTCTTGCACTAAAGAGGGCTGGTATTTATCGTCGTACGCGCCGTTGCCGTATCCAGATTGCGAGTAACTCGAATAGCTCCCTCCTCCTATTCGCGCTCTCAACTTTGCGTTTTCAAGCGCCAACGCTTCGTTCTCTTCCCTCAATCTTCGTCTATCAGCCCGGACTTTCGCGATCTCCTGGAAGTGCCGCTCGAACGCTTTGTTTGACCTCCCCGCACTCAACACCGATAACCCGAAGAACCCCAGCCCCGCGGCGACGAAGATTATGAAATTTTTTGAAACCACAACCGCGTTGTTGTTTGAAGCACCTCCGCTACTTTTGCGACCCACGTTCTTCCGGTCTCTTAGCTCGTCCCGGTAGGTCCCAGTCGTGAACCGCCGGCTCACCGGTGGCCGCGCGTGTCCCTTCGTAACACTCCACTCGCCTTTCTCGTCGTACATTTGTGACGCGGAGTCGTCGTCTCTGTCATCCACGTGACGACTTCCCTGATTGGTGCTTCCATCGCTGGAGTTTCGGGCGCTGTCGTTCACACGTGTTTGCCACGAAACCGACCCCGGGCTCCGGTCATCGCTTCCGCGTTCCGACGAATGCACGTGCGACCGTGAAGATCCCCAGCTCGTCATGGTCGTGTTATCGCTGGTGCGCGCCGCTGTGCGCCTCTGGGTGCAGCGCGACGCCACCTAACAGCTCTTTTTCTGGAGTTTTGAAAATGCCAAGAAAATGATGGCCATTGGCGGTTTGCTGGTGACGATGCGGTGACGGGGAAGCGGTGGCACCTCCTATCAACTGAGCGGCACACCGACCGAGACTTGCCTCATCTGCGATAAAAAACAACCTTGACCGGTGCTGAAACCGGAAGACGTCTCCTGGCAAAGTTTCGTCGAGATGTAAGATGACGACTTCTCAGATTGCGTTCGACCTCAGTTCGTTCCACGCGGTGTCGAGCACGTGACGGACGTAACCTCTGGAAGGACGCGAACGTGGACGTGGAAAGGACAAACCATCAGGGCGCGGGCTGACTGTTTGCCCATACGAGAGCGATGGGGATGGCTCAGTGCTCGATCTCGACGAAATCAGGACGATCGCGCGAGTGTTCAACGATGACAAGACGCTCCCGACACACCACCTTGACCACCGCGTTGACATTGGCGTGCATCGCTTTTCTCGGTCTCACGATTCACCCCACCACCGCGTTCAAAGCCTCGGATTTCAAAACCTGTTCCACGAGCTCGTTTTGCGAGCGACACCGGAGTGTGGAGGCGAACGATCCGAACCGCGCGCATTCCGTGGATGGAGTTTTTCAGCTAGACGCATCCGGTTCGAGTGCGTCGGCGACCGTGGTTCGCACGCACAACCCACACAACGACCGCCCGTTGACGTTAACCATAACCCCCTATGGCGAGGAAGGCGTGGTGAGAGTTAAATTCGACGACCCGAGTTATCCTCGCTATGAAATCGGAGACGTGCTGGTTGATGGGTTCGACAAAACAAAAAATAAAATTGAATCCATGAAACACGACGCGCGTTCCGGGACCACCGCGTTTACTTTATCGACTCCGAGCTCAACCCAGAACCAGCCGGTAACCGTTCAAGTGACCCACGCACCGCTTCGCATCGCCCTATCAATAGGCTCTACGGAAACCGTGGTGTTCAACTACAACGGCAAGTTTGACTTTGAGCGGTACCAAGCGAACGGACCTAAGAAATCTGACGATGATGATGACGGCAAAACAGCTTCATGGAGTGAAACCTTCAACGGACACGTCGATACCAGGCCCAACGGCCCGATGGCGGTCACACTTGACATCTCCTTCCCCGGTGACCAAGTTGACGTGTACGGGATCCCGGAAAGAGCCACGAGTTTGAGTCTGCGGGATACCAAGAAAAGTGATGAATCTGAAAAGTCAGAAAAAGACTCTCAAGAATCTCCGTACTCGGAACCGTACCGCTTGTACAACCTTGACGTGTTCGAGTACGAGCACGACTCGCCTTTCGGCTTGTACGGAAGCATACCCGTGATGCACGCACGGCAGGTGCGAACCGAAAAAGGGTCCGCGTTCTCGGCGGGCAAACAGAGCGTTAGTTACTCTGGTATCTACGTACACAACCCCACGGAGACGTTTGTGGAGGTTGCACGAGACGCTTCGAGATTGAATACTCTGTGGATGTTGGAGAGCGGCGCGGCTGATTTCTTTCTGCTCCCCGGGCCTACTCCTGCATCAGCTCAGCGGCAGTACGCTCAAATTACAGGCACCACGGCGATGCCCCCTTCCTTTTCCCTGGGGTACCACCAGTGCCGGTGGAACTACCGCGACGAGCAAGACGTGGCTGACGTGGATGCAGGTTTTGATAGTCGTGATATTCCGTACGACGTCCTGTGGCTCGACATCGAGCACACCGATGGTAAGCGGTACATGACCTGGGACAAGTCTCATTTCCCCACGCCTGATCGCATGATCAACGACCTCGCCTCCCGGGGCCGGAAGATGGTAACAATCGTGGACCCGCATGTCAAGAAGGACGCGAACTACGACACCTTCACGGAGGCTGAAAAGAAAAGACTCTACGTCAGGCAACCCGACGGCGGCGATTTCGACGGCTGGTGCTGGCCTGGCAGTAGCACTTATTTAGACGTCGTATCGGAAAAAGTCCGAAATTGGTGGGCTGGTAAATTTTCGCTCCAAAACTACAAAGGCTCCACCACGGACCTTCACGTGTGGAACGACATGAACGAGCCTAGGTATGTTTTGTTGTTTTTTTTTCTCGTAAAATCCTGCTCGCCTTGTACTGCGTAGTCAGGGTTGATTCTGACAGTTTTTAGTATGATCCTGTGAGGATTCCTCACCATCCCGAGGTATCGAGGATATACATATACGAACAACGCACCAATATATCCCCAGACTGTTTGCCCACTGTCCAGATTACTGTACTTTATAAATCGCTGATACAAAAGACTGACTTCTATTTCCAAAATCCTCAGCGTGTTCAACGGCCCGGAAATCACGATGCGGAAAGATTTGAAGCACTCAGAAGGTACCGTGGAGCACCGAGAAGTGCACAACGCGTTCGGGATGTTCTACCACATGGCCACGGCGGAGGGGTTGAAAATACGAACAGACCCTAATGAACGGCCGTTGGTGTTATCCAGGGCTTTTTTCGCGGGGACGCAAAGAGTCGGCCCGGTGTGGACCGGGGACAACGCCGCGGATTGGGATCATTTGAAAAAAAGTATTCCGATGACGCTGACGTTGGGAGTGAGCGGGTTGACGTGGTCAGGCGCGGACGTGGGCGGTTTCTTTGGGGATCCGAGTCCTGAATTAATGACCCGTTGGTACCAGCTAGGCATATTCTACCCGTTCTTCAGAGGGCACGCGCACCTCGACACGAAGCGAAGGGAACCGTGGATGTTCGGCGACCCTTACACGGGGTGCATAAAAAGCGCGATTCGACGACGGTACGCGTTGATGCCCTATCTGTACACTTTGTTCGAAGCCGCGCATAGGGAAGGGACGCCGGTTTTGAGACCGCTTTGGTTTGAATTTCCTGATGACGATTCCGTTGCGAAGATTGATACCATGGCGATGGTCGGCCCGGCGTTGTTACTGGCCCCGGTGTTGGACTCCGGCGTCGAAGAAATTAAAATATATTTACCAAAAGGCGCGTGGTATGACTACGAAACTTCCGAGAAACACGTTGGCCCTGTAACCGTTACGAAAAGCGTTACGATAGAATATATTCCTTTGTTCATCAGGGGGGGGTACATCGTTCCACGGAAGGACCGCGCAAGGCGGTCGGTCGCCGCGCAGGCCGGTGATCCGCTGACGTTACTAGTAGCGCCTGATGAAAATGGCCAGGCGGTTGGCGAAATATACGTCGACGACGGGAAGGGGTATGCGTATTCAGTGTCGGAGAAATACGTAAGACGGGGGTTGGTATGGAGTTCAGATACGATGACATGTTCATCCCCAAGTTCGACTACCGCCAAGGCAAGTGGGGTGGAAAGTGGGTCGGTGTTTGCGGGACGGGGCACGTTGAAAGGAGGGAAGGGGGGCGACTTTGCAGACGCTGATATTATAGTCGAGCGGGTTTCAATTTTAGGTACCTCCGTGACTAATAGCCCATACAAAAAGGGATTGGTCAAGAAATCGGGTATCTCGGAACCCACTGAGGTAGCCATAGTCGCAGCTTCCAGTTCCGAAACCCCGAACGCGCCGCATAACGTAATCGCGGCGAGGAAGCCGGAGGTTAAGTTGGCTGAGGAGTGGACGATTGAGTTTGCGAAAAAGTAGAGAGATTTTTTTGAATGTGAATGATCAGTCGTCTCTCGATGCTTCGGAAGTGATGAGTAGTAGTGGTAGTCTCTTCCTATTCAATTCTTTCAATGGATACGATCTTTATATAACAAGTCAAACATGACACTCGATCGATCTTTACGTGAGGTCTTAGCCATCTACTCTCGCCCTCGAAATACTCACTCATAAGTTAGAGAGACCGCTTACGCAATTTGCGCGCGCGCCTCCTCCTCTTCCTGGGAGTAGCACAGCTCGACGAGGGGCTTGTCGTTCCTGACGCAGCCGCGTTCGTTCTTGGTGACGTAGTCGTCGAACTTGTACTGCATTTCGAAGGAGCACACGGCGGTCATCTCGCACTCGGTGAGGCCGCAGTTGCCTTCCGAGGCGCCCGACGCGAAGGACATGTAGACCTCCAGGTCTTTGTGGAACTTGGCGGTCATGTCACCCTTGAGGGGGCGGAACACGTCAAAGGCTTCCTCAGCGGCAGCCTTCTTGAGGTACTTGTCCGCGACGGCATTGTTGTACGTTTCGACGGAGGACTTGTACGAGTGCAGCGTGGAGTTGTACTCGAAGAACTTGTTCTCAAGGGCTTGGAACTTGTACGCTTCCAGGGATTTGGTGGCCATGCACTCCGAGGCGAAGCACTGGATTTGGCGCGACGCCAGGTCGGTGTCCGCCTTGATTTCTTCAATCAGCTGCTTGATGTTGGCGCAGGTTTCGTTGTTCTTGGACAGGAGGGATCGGCGCTTGGGGTGGGGCTTGTTGAAGTCGAACCCGTCAAGGTCGTCGCACACCATCTCGGAAACCTTTTGGATGTTGTCCATGTTCTGGTGGTGCTGGACGAACGCCATACCGTTGTAGTCTCGGATCGCAGTGCCAACCTTGCACGCGTGGCTCGCGTTATTGTACGCAAACACCCACTCGTCGTACGCCCCGCGGTACGCTTCGTGCGCATCCGCGGTGACTTTGTGGATTGACGAGATGCAGGGGGAGTTCTGCACGTCGAGGTGGTTGTAGGACACCGTGGCGCCCAAGACCTTTTGGCTCGCGAGGGTGCACGCGGTCTTGGAGTTGTCCATGGCGTCGCACACGGTTTTCACAGTGGGGGCGCAGACGCCGAAGCTCGCTTCGGTGGTGTTGCACTTGGGGGGCATGATCATGCGGCAGGTTTCGTCGCACTTCTCGGTTCCCTTGCAGTAGTCAGAGCCCTGGAAGTGATGCGTGGGCGCCTCGGAGCACGTCAGGGAGGTGAACTTCTCGGACTCGACTTCAAACTTGACCGCTTCGTGCTCGCCGCGAAGGACGTCAAACTCGAGGTTGGACTCGGCGTGGACGTAGCCCTCGGGGGGAGAGGAATCCAGCTCGTAGCACCCGGTGAGGGGCGCGCCGACGACGTTAGGGGGGGTGGTGATGGGCATGGGCTCGCCGTTCTTGACTTGGTCCTCGAACACAGAGACGGCTTCGGCGTCGACGTCCAGGGACTCGAGCACAGTGGCGGGGTCGACGGTTTCCACTTCGAAGGACAAGTCAGCGGCGTTCGCCGCTTCCTCCATCTTCTTCATTGCCGCTTCGTCCACGATGGTGGGGTTGATGTACAGCTCGACGGTGTAGGTGTTTGAAGCGAGGGAGCGTCTCTTGTGCTCGCCCGCGACCGCGCACGCGACGCCTTCGGGGTTGCCCAGCACCGCGAGCGCGGCGCCGCACGCTTCTTCTTCGGAATCCGCAGGGATGTCAACGGTGACGACAGGGACTTCAAGTCCCGCGATCATCGCGTCGGCGAGGATCTTGGCCTCAGCCTTGGTGAGCTCGTCCGTGATCGTCTCGAGGAGGGGCTCCGCGGACACGGCGGCGATGATCTGGCCGTCGTGCTCGACGTACGACTGCGTGGGGCTCGAGTCCATGAACTGGGGCTTGTCATCGCACGGCACGGGACCGTACGACATGACGCCGTTTTCGTCCCAGGTGTAATCTTTGCAGTCGCCAGACGGTTCAACCTTGTGTGTGGTCCCGCCATTCGGTTCGTAGATCGTCGGCGTGAACGTGTGGTGGTTGTACACGTCGAACTTCTCCTCTTCGAACACGGGCTCGGCGTAGGGGTCGTAGGGGGCGGTGGCGCCGGGCGCGGGGGCATCAGCCATGGCTACCCCGTTAGGGGACGGGCCGGGGGCCATGCCGGGCGCGCCAGCCTCAACGGAGCCCTCCTGCGCCACCATGGAGGCCCAGGCGGACGCGGAAGAGATGCCCGCGGCGAAGATCGCCGCCTTCATGATGAGGCGAGGCATCGTGAGTGTCTCGAAAACGCTGTGGTTGGGTGGAGGAGGGAGGGAGGAGAGGGGAGAAGATCGGAAGGTTAGTGTTACGTTCTAGGGTGTATGCGGATTCGAGCGGATGCGCGGCGGGTTGGGGGGTCGCGCAGGGTGTGTCGATCGATTCAAGCCGCAAAACGCGACGTAAAGATCGGAAATCGCATCACCGAACGAATGCGCGCGGTGGCGGAGGTCGGATCGACACGCGCGGCGTCCAACATCGCCCACCCCACACGCGGGGTCGTACAGAAAACACCCTCTTTTCAGGGTGGTTCCTAATTCGACCCGCGGGTGGGTTCTTCGACGCGCGGCAACAAAACACACGGAGACGTTTACACACCTTAGGCAAGCGCCTTGGAGGTTCCGTACGGGTTACGAGGGTAACCGGACGAAAGAAGAACAGAGCGTACGCGAGGCGCGTGCGATCCGTGAATGAGTTGAAAGCGGGCTGGCGTCGATCTCAAGACAGGGTGTTGGAAAAATGAAAAAGAGAGCCAAGAAGAAGAGAAGATGTCGAACAGAATTACGGGATTTTGGCCTGGTTAAAACTCAAGAAACTCTCGAGTTAAAGTGTCCAGTCATTTATTGGAGACTAATTGCATATGGAAGAAGTGGGAAGGGCTTGATCCTTCGAAATCAAACGCGGCCTTCTTTCTTGGAAGACCCAACACCCATCATTTTCGTTCCAGTGAGCAAACAGTCAAACGTGAAAAATAATGCAAAAAATCGCTAGCCTCCTTCGCCCATCGTAGTACACCTCCGAAGGGTAACCCCCGGCCCGCCGTCGCCCACCTCACTCTCGATCGAGCGGCACGCACGTCTCGCGACACATCTCGCGACCGTACGTCCTCACGCTCGTTTCTCTACCGCGCGTTACGTAAACGCCGCACTCGTTTCCAAGGGAACGTTCTTCGTACGTCCGTGCGATTCGGAGGGGTGTACTTACTTGTGTCTAGATTGTCACAATGAGTGACCGCTCCGCGCTCATCCCGACCGCCGTGGCGATGGGCTACGGCGCCGCGCCGTTGTCCGCGCCCAAGAAGGTTAGGACCTCTGTGGGTACATCGGTTCGTGTCATCGCCGCGGTTGCGGGCGTCGCGGGCGTAGTAGGCATCGCCGCATCTGCCGGCGCGGGCGGTGATCTGTTCGCCTCACTCGGGTCATCGCGCCACCTCTCCAAGGAGGACAAGGCGCACGCCAAGTCGCTTGAGTCCCTCTCCGAGATGACCAAGAAGTACGGCGACGTCAGGGCCGCCCTGGCGCAGTCGCACAAGGACGCGATCAAAGCCATGGCGCACATGCAGGTCCGCCCCAAGGCGAACACCCCCGGCGCAAAGCCCAGGCTGGGCGCTAGCGATTACGAAAACTGCGTGGCGAAGGGTTCGCGCGCGAGCGACTCGTACGAAGCCGCGTTCGGCAACTCCACGGATGCGGAGAAGGAGATTGAAATCAAGAAGGACTTGACGTTTGACGTGAACCGGGCGGATATGCCCGCGATCACGGCGTACAACGACTCCAAAGCCTTGTTGATGTCCGTCGGGTGCGAAGTACCTCCCCCGGCGACTTTCCAGGAGCTCGAGCTGTGCAAGGATGACGAGACTGCGCCGTTTTGTGACAAGTCATGCTCCATGCCCCTCCCCGCGCACTGCGCCCCTGATTCCGGCAAGGAGTTTGGAACCTGCGACCCAAGCGTCAGGAACTTGTGCGCCGAGATCGCAGGCACCAGGGACAAGTGCGTCGAACTCAAGCAGCACGTTACGGCGAAGGAGGCGGCGTACGACGCCATGGAGGTCGGCCACTTAACTTGCCGCACCGCCCCTGACGCCCCCTTCGCCAAGGCTGCATACGCGCAGGTCAAGTACGAAGAGGCGTACACCGTGTGGGCCGCAGCGACTGACGACGCCACGGAGGTGTGCACCATCGGCCACGCGCTTTGGGTGCACAACTTAGGGCTATTCCAGCACCACTACGAGCAGATCCGCGCGACGACGGATGACATCATCGAGATGTGCGACCTTTCCGTCGATTCCGATTCCAAGCTCGACATGGCGGACGTTATTGAAGAAACCGCGTCTGGGTTCTACTCTAACTCCGCCAAGCTGGACGAGGACGCGCCTGAGCTGGTGCTGGAAGCCGCGGGGGACCCCGCCGGTGTCCGCCCCACGGAGGACAAGAAGCTGATCCACGACGAATCTGGCCTCGACGCTGGCGACACGGGCGTGACTATCGTGCGCGACTCAGATGTCGGCGGCGGGTTCACCCCCGACCAAGTGCAAGAGGAGGCTGCTGCTTTACGCAGAAAACTGCTGTGGCTGCAGCAGCTGTGCCCCAGCATGATTGACGGCATGGAGGGTCTGTTGAAGACGCTTGAAATCGCGACGCCGCAGCTGCAGTGCTTCTCGGAGACGTGCCAGATCAAGCAAGTTGCGGAGAAGAAGGCTTTCGACGACCTGGTGAAAGCGTACGACACCTTCGTCGTGGCGTACGCCAAGTACCAGGATGAAACAAACAAGTACAACGCGGGTGTGGTTGACAAGAACACGGCGCTCGCGGTGGTGGTGTCCGCGTACGAAACCTTCCACCCCGTGAAGGATGAGCTCGCGCTTAAGTACGACAAGGACGTGACTCGGTTCGAGCGTTTCGACGCGGGCGACCGCAAAGCACTGGAGGGGTGCGGCCTCACCGACTGCCAAGTCACGCACATCTGCGCCACGAAAATCATCAGCGACTCGGTGTTCGAGTATTTCGTCAACGTCGACACGTGCTCCGCGAAGCCCCCGAAAACGGACTCGTGCAAGGGGGAGACGATTCTGAAGGAGATGCATTAAAGAGGTGTGAGGCGAGACATTCGAGATATAAGTAGATGGAAAGAAGAGGTCTTTCTTTTTGCTTTTGAAAGCGGGCGTCGCGAAACTACGACCTCCGCTTTTGTTGTTAATAGGAACCTGTCATTTGAAAACGATGTGTTCTTTCTTTGCATTTTAGCTATCACCACTACCCTACCTCTGGTACTACGAAGGATAAGAAGCCGGCGGTGAAGCCTGTTTTCCAGTTGGAGCGGAGTGCGCACCAAGATGTGATTAATCTTAGTATCGGCGCGCCCAGTCTTTTGCGTAGCTCGTTTATCACGCTCCACCCTAGTTCATTAGACCAGGCTAAAGCATTAGGGTTTTTTATCGTCCAAGCGACTGTAGGCCAGTGCACCGTGCTCAACCCCCACATCCCGAACCAGATAAATAAAACGAAACCTATCACGGTACACTTGGACCAGAAGCCGCTGGATGGAGAGAGATTGGATTTTTCGTGCTCAGTTTTTTTACCCTCTTTACCATCACCTGTAGAGTCTCCTTGTACTCCGGTCTCATCTCCCTCCCCCAATCCTTTCCTTTCCTTCAAAAACGGCACACCCCCTTGGTTTTCGCCAACCTCGTTCCAGAAATCGGACGCGAACTTTTGGCGCGCCTCGGCGAAGGAAGGGGTGTTGTCCGAAGGGGTCGCTGTCCTGTCGTCGGAACTCGAGGAGTCGGCGGATTTTTCCCTAGATGCTCTCCATTGGACGTGGCTGCTCCTCACGCGTCGCGTGACTGTAGATCCGAAACGAACACGGGGCGGAGGGGAACACGGTTGGCGATCACCTCTAGTACGCGAAACCGGAAACGAACCCAAAACAGGGGACACCGCGAACGTCCCCACCATCGCGTCACAAGAAGTGTCAAGATTTGCAATGTTTTCTCCCACTTTTTGACTTGACAGTTTCCAGGGATCTGGCCACTCCACTCCGCGCAGTGCTGTCGACAATGGCATCCCCCACCTGCGATGTCGATGGCCTACGCACCGCCGACGAGCCTATGTGCGCGGTGTGCCTGGATGCGGTGTCTCCTAACACAAAAGCAGTGATGCCGTGTTGCGACCGCCTTGGCGCGAGCACTGATTTGTGCAGTCCGTGCATGCGCTTCATCTGCGAACGGGGCATAGGGGGGGTCGGTCGTTGCCCCAAGTGCCGTGCTCACGTCCGCCCGGTGAGGAGTGTGGACGATGAGAGTGCTACGTCTACGAGTACCACTACCGATACCGGCACTGATACCAACAACAACCAGTTCGAGCTCGCATCCATGCGGGGCACGTGCCTTCTGTGTCAGCAAATAAAGGACGTTGTGGATGAGCGTTCAGTGTGCGACGCGTGCGTGTACGGCAATCGTTTTTCGCTTCGATTTGAGTGTTTCGGGTGCGGAGGAGTACAGCAAATCCCGCACCCGATGTGGCGGTACCAGGTTGACGGTCCGGAACAGTTTGGGAACACGCCCTGGGCGTGCCATATGCGGTGCCGGACATACACTAAATGGCGAGTCGTCGCGGAGGACATTTCATCCGTGCCGCCGGAAGACGCGCCCGAATCCTGGGGCACCACAGATGCGTGGCTCACGCGTGTACGGGAGCAAAGGCGGGTAGAGGAGACCAGAAGCCGCGCCAGGGTGGGTGGAAACGCAGGGAGAGGTGGTGGCGTTGGTGACAGCGAGTCGCAATTCACAAATGCGTTCGGCGCCGTCGCGCGGTGGTTGGCGTCGCTCTTCTCGCCGCGACACCACCAGTAGCGCGGTTGACCCTCCAGTCGCGCAGTAGTAGTAGGGCGTAATAGTGATATGATAGCAGTAATAGACCAGAGTTCTTTTAGTGTGACGCGTAACAACGAAACTACACCTCCTCGCGTCGCGCGCGTCTCTTCCATCATTCACCACTCTCTCCGTCACCGTTTACACGGTGGAGGGGTAGAGCATGCACCTGATCTTGCCCCCCATGGAGCACGGGGGGAGGTTGTTCTTGAACTTAGCGCGAACAACCCCGCTGGTGCCGTGCGACCTGGTGACCTTGCCCCACGAAGTCCTGTACACGGTGCCCTTCTTCTTCGTTTTCGCCTTGTAAACATAGCACAGCTTTTTGCCAAGGTAAAACTTAGCCGCGTCCGCTTCGTTCACGTTCTCGAGCTTGATCAACGAGGTGTGGTTGGTTTGGTTCATGCGGGCACTGAGGTTGATAGGGGAAGGGGGGGGGTCAGTTTCAGTTGAGTGCTTTGATAGGATAGAAGGATGAAGGATTGCAACGATGGAAGATGATGACAAGAGAGGTTTTTCCCTGCACGTCTCGTCATCATCTTCTATGCTCGATCGTTCGTTCCGGCGTGTTGCGTGCATCGCTCGTTCTCTCCGTGCCGCACACGGAGTGGACACTGTTACACAACACACTCCGGCACACAACGTCGTCTTCATTGTCACGTAGGAGCGTCGCATAGAGTCGTGTCTCGGCAATGCGGGGACGGATTTGAAACCCTGTGCGTTCGGGATGCGAAGCGAATCACCGAACGCGGCGGTTGAGGGGCTATGTACGGAGGAGAGGCGACTTACCGCTTGTAACCCAGGATGATACCGCGCACATACAGGCTGTGGAGAGAGGAGTGGGGTGGTGTGTGTGTGGGGGGGGTAGGGGTCAGTGGGATGGTCACGGCGCGACTCCGGGGCGTCGATGGGAGCGGCATCGTAGCGGTCATAGCAAACCCTAGCGCCATGCGATGGACGGGTTCGCGGTCCAAGCGCGGCACCCGACCAGTGGAAGCCTCCGCCTTTACACAGTTTCAATCGGACAAGACACGTACCGAGTGGATTCGCCTCCCATGATGACGTCTGTTTTGCGCAACTGCTCTACGCGCAGCTGAAAAGGGACGCTTGGAGAGGCGAAGGCGAGCTTTTCTCGATGTCTCGGACGGAGTTTTGGCATTTTGTGCCCAACTCGTGGCGTTCGTGTACATAGTATTTAGTATTACATTTCAGTAAAGTAAATTTCTGTGTAAAACGATGAGACTAATTGCTCATCAGAGCAGCGAAGTTTGGAGCCGACCAAAGTCATAAAGCAACTCTGCTGCGAAAAACAAATTTTACCTGTCCTACACTACAAGCTCTCCTCCAACACTACTAGCTCTACATCCTCTCCCACACTATTAGTATTTCCCCCGCATCGCCGCCCAAGCTATTTTCCCCTGCTTCATTAACGGAGGCACCCCCCTTATTAATTCAGGGTGAAACACGTCAAAGTCTTTCGCTTCGAGATTTTCCAAATACGTCGCGGTGCCTATCGCGGGGAGCAACACGCACTGCGGTTTCAACGACCCTGACTGTTTACCCACTGACCCTAAGCCCTCCGCCATCGCCCGAGCTGAATCTAGGTGCGCCTTCGCCAACGACGCGACTTCGTGCACCGCGTTTTTTAACGAATCATCTGACTTGCCTCGATACACGTCTTCTACGGCGAGTCCATGTTTCACACATACGTCCAAAGGTAAATAACACCGCCGTTGTTTCGAGTGGTGGTGCGTCCCTCGCAACAAATTTGTGATACCAACCGCCTTGCCGAGATGTGAAGCGGCGTGGTCTGCGTTTGTTTCACGAATTGCGCCGATGTCTAATTGCGCATACAGCAACGAGGACGAAGTGGACTCAGCGTACGCCTCCAAGTACGCCATCCCTGCTGGCGATTTATTTTCAATCCCCATCTCGGCGTCGCGCACTCGCGCTTTCGCCACGGCTTTCAGCCACCTTTTTGTGCGTGCACTGCCTCCGCCGTTGCCCAGTAACGCATGCAATGCGATGGCAACAGGGTGGTCCGGGACTTGGGGGTTATTTCCTGCGTTATTTGAAGCCTTTTCATCACTCATCTCACTGTTCGTCTCGCCGCCGGTGCGTTCGTGAATCGTGTCAACCACGTCGCTCCACCACTTCAGTCGCATCAACGCGAGTTGCGGCTCTTTGGTTACCCCTAACGCGCTCGCGGTCTCGACGTTGAAAGCGCGCAACGCTAATGCAGCAGCCCGGTGCTCCTTGGGAAGAAACAACGTGCACAGGTAGTTTTCGTAATCCAACGTCCGCACCCTGTCCGCGCAGTAGGAAAACGCGGACGGGACGGACATCTTGGTGGGTGCCCAATGGGCCGGGTCCGATCGGGATGACGACGACGCGGAGAGGGACCGGACTTGGCGCGCCACGACGTCACGTGGGTCGCGTGTTCGATCCATAAATAGATCCGGACTCGACACACCGCTTGACGTGACCGCCCATCGCCCAGCCCTGGTGCGCCGCGCCAGACGCGAGGCCAACATCGCGGGGAGACAATGGACGGTGACGAACTAACTTGAGCAGCAGAGAAAAAAAAAAATCGGCTCAGTCGGGACAGCGCCAGACTGAAGGACAGGAAAGACAAAGCGTGTTTCCAGAATTTCACGACTGACGTCAGGTGAATCCGATTGCGTGCGATGCTTCCAAAAAGCGACCGCGAAGGGCTTTCAACGGTGGCCACGTGGCCGGAAAAGTGAAGAAGAAAGTCACGCCACCGCCGCATTGAAACACGCACGCGTGTGTTTACGCACCCCCCTCGTCCGGTTTCTCGTTCAAAAGACCTCCCACCCCCCATTGGCCCCGATGACATCCAGCGCAGATGTCGAGATCGGAACCGGGATGAAACACGCGGCGAGTTTCGCGGCTTTGGCCATGGACACGAATGGCATTAGAATCACGGTTGAAAACTTAACCTACCGCGTCCCGAGCTTCGTGGACAAGAAAACGGAAGTGGAGCTGCTATCAAACATTTCAGGAATCTTCAACCCCGGGAGCATGACCGCGCTGTTGGGCCCTAGCGGTTCCGGAAAAACCACGTTCCTCGATGTCTTAGCCGGCCGCAAAGCAATCGGCACCACAACAGGCACAACAAAGTTCGGAGGCAAAACTCCAACAAGCACTTTCCTGCGAAGGTACACCGGGTACGTGGAGCAGTTCGACACGCTGATCGCGGCGTTAACCGCCCGGGAGATGCTGTGCTATACAGCTGAACTAAAGAGACCGATGGAAGAACCGTTAAGCTCAAAGGAAACCGCGGTGGACCAGTTGTTGAAAGACCTCGGGTTGTGGGAAGCAAAGGATGTTCTCGTCGGCTCACCCATGGTCAAGGGGTTGAGCGGCGGGCAGTCGAAACGTCTGAACATCGCCATCGCGCTAATCACCGACCCCTCGGTTCTATTCCTAGACGAACCCACAAGCGGGCTGGATTCCTTCACCGCGAACGAAGTCATGTCCGTGGTGAAGAAGCTGAACACGGTCGATACGACTATTTTAGCCACGATTCACTCGCCCACCGCGTATGCATTTAGTCTCTTCGACCGAGCCATGATTCTGTGCTCCGGCAAGCTGGTCTTCTTCGGCGAATCGGACGCCACGCTCATTACCTATGCCAACACCGCTTTAGTAGGAATTGGAGGCGGCGAGTTACCGACTAAAACGCAAGGGCACTCCGACATCGAGTGGCTCATCGACGTGTTCACGAGTGCCGATCGAGCTGGAAAAGCGCAAGAGTTCGCGGAGGCGTTTAGTAAAAGTGACTTGAAAAAGGAGTGCGACGCCGAGTTACAGAAAGCCACGAAAGGTTCTTCGACTAGCGACACTAGCAGCAACAGCACCGCGTCTCAACTAAAGCTCAACGCCACTTCAAGCACAACCGTCCCTGGGTGGTTCGCATTCTACGTCATGGCCAAGTACCGGACGCGGAAGAACTACAACGACGGCGAGTACTTGGGCCCCAGGTTGGGCGACAAGGTACGTCTTTTCTTTTCCCATAAAATCCTGCTCGCCTCGTACTGCATATTGAGGGTTGATTCTAATGATTTTTCACGTGATCCTGTGAGGATTCCTCACCATCCCGATATCTGACTTCCTTCTTCTTAACCTCCAGGTGTTCATCGCGCTGCTCATCTTCACGCTTTACTTCGGCATCGGCGACGATCACAGTCCGGCGAACGTGGTTAACATTTCTTCGATGCTGTTCATGTGGTGCACGTTGCCTGCGTTCGGCGCCGCGTCGTACGTTCCACAAATCGTCATGGAAAGAAGTCTGTACATGAGGGAACGCGCGGACGGCTTATACAAACCCCTAACCTACGTCCTCGCCAAGATGTTTGACGAAATGCTGTTACTATTGTTCGTCACTATTATTATTGCAGCTTTAGTGTTCTACACGGTTAACTTAAGTGGAAGTTTTATTCTGTTCTGGTTAGTGTACTACGTAACATTAGCCAACGGAGTCGTTTTGGCGTACCTAATCTCCGCCTTATCACCCAACATGGAAGCCGCGAACGCAATACTACCGACCTACGTCGTAACTTTATTGTTCTTCGCCGGATTTTTAATAAGACCCGCGGACACCCCGTCGTACTGGAAGTGGTACCCGTACGTTGACTTGATGAAGTTTTCATGGGGGGCGTTGATGATCAACCAGTGGAAGGACAACGACCCGGAGTTTGTCTCGGGGGTGAGTTTGTTGACTGAGTACGACCTGGATGGAGAGAGCGAGTGGGCGTACGTTGGTTACTTGTGCGTGTTTTTCTTGGCGTTTTTTTGTATGGCGTTCCTGGCGCTCAAGTACGTCAACCACAGTAAGAGGTGATCATAGGACGTGAGATTGTATGGGTAATTAGTCATCATACGTGTATTATAATGACTCTGTACATGCGTCGGAACATATTGACGTGATAAATACTCTTCTCTTGCTTCACTCAATACGCTCTACTGTCCGTCTGCGTCTAGACTGTCAAGCACGTCGCGAATCGCGGTGACGTCGGCGTGTGAGGGCCCTAAGGCTTGCTCCTGCAACACCAGCGCCCGTTTCAACAGCGGCCGTCCAACGTCGTTGTTCCCCTGGTCAAGGTGGCAAATCGCCAAGTCAGTCAAGGTCTGAACCGTGTCCTGGTGCTCCGCGCCCAGGGTCTTTTCCTGCACTCGCAACGCGCGTTCGTACAACGGCTGCGCCTCTTCAAATTTATCTTTCTCGGAATACAGCGCCGCTAAATCCGTCAACGCCACCGCAACATCAGGGTGGTTCTTCCCCAGCTCAGCCTCCCGTTCGGCGATTTCCGTTTTCAACTCACGCGCGGTGGGGGGGGCACCAGGCGTGGTGCTCACGTTACCTCCACCGCCTTGCGCGTACCCTCCGTAGCCGCTCCCGGCGTTTCGCTTAGGCGTGGAGGGCTTTTGTTGTTGTCGCTGCGGCGCTCTCACCGGCGCTGATACATTAGTCATCCCAACGCCTCCCCCTCCTGTTTTGATCCCCAGCCCCTCGTCAATCACATCCCGGATCGTGGGTTTCAGGTTCTTGGGCAGGAACTTCTCCACAGATCGGCCCGCGATGGCGCAGCACTCCAGGGTTACCTTTACGGCGGTCGACCGAACCTCGCCGTTGGGGGACTCAAACGTCCGAGCGGTGAACTCCATTACGGACTCTAGCGTTAGGCCGTTGTGGTCGCCCTGCTTCGCGAGGCCGAATCGAGGCACCAGCTCAAGCATGATGCTCAACCTGCCTAGTACGATCCTCCAAGCACTCTGACTCCTGACAGGCTTCACCAGCGGCCCGCTCACCAAGCTCAGCTCGTTCTCGCACAGCTCCATCAGCGCTTCCCTAGACGCGTCCCGCACCTTGGCGTGCGCATCCCCGAGCTTCTCGAGCAGCTGGGGAATCAAATTCACGGTGTTACTGTGCACTTCCCGGGACCCCACGGAGGGGCCCATCTGCCTAACCGCGGTGGATAACAGCCGACAGCTACTGGCAAACACGTTAGCCACCTTGTCCTTGAACAGCCGCCCCAGGGATTGGCATAAAACCCGGAACACTTCCCGGTCGTTCTTCACCGCGCCCTTGGCGATGTCGCTCTCCATCTTGACCAAAGCGGCTTCGCGGTGCATCCAGTTTTTGGAGTACAAGCACGATGCGGCGTACTCGCCGAACGCGTCAATCACCGGGCCGGCTTCCAGCATCAAACTCGAATTGATGGGCTCGGGGGGGGGCAAGTCGTTGTTGAAACCGTCGGGGGCGTCGCCCTGCATGAAGGTGGAGGACTGGCGGGGAGGTGAATAACTAGATTCCCCCCCCATACCTCCCCCACCTTCACTCGGAAACTCATCCATCCCAGTCGGCACGCGGACCTTCCCGGTCGCGCCCGCGGGCACCTCGTCGTTGTTGCCGCCTTGCGCGGATGGGTCGACCCCTCCGAAGCCGTCCCTGAACCGGGACGGCGTGTCGCCGAAGTTGTTCACCGCGGCTTTTGACACAGCGGGGCGGTCGTCGTACCCGCCTCCAGGGTAATTGCTCATACTCCCGCCAACCGGCGGCACGTCATCCGGCCCCGCCGCGGCCCGAATCTTCGCGAGCTGCGCGGGGGACAGACCGACGCCAACCGCGATCTCCTGGTACCGGTCGGGTTGGGGTTGTTGGAAGTCTTTTCGAGGCCTGTCGAATTTGCCTGGCGTGGTTTGCGCGGAGGGCGGATACCCGTAGTCGGACTCGGACGGAGGGGCTTTCTGGAACTGTCGAACAGATGCCTGGTACTCCTCCACCACACCCACTCGCCCTGATTGTTGCGACATCCCGCCAGGGCTGGGAGGCTCGTCCGGCATGCGCAAAACGTCGCTTCCGTTGGCTTCAAGCGCGCGGTTGAAAATCTGTTCGTGGCCTCTGCCGCCTCCTCCACTTCCAGCGCCGACGCTCTCGCCCAGCGCCACCACACCCCCAGCTTCCCTGAGCTTGTCGATCTCACTTTTAATAACCTTAGCCGCGTCGTAGTCCTCCGCTTCGATCGCGGACCGCTTCCTGTGCTCCAGCTGCGCAACCTTCGCCCCGACGGCTTTCAACCGGTTGATCCCGTCCCGCAAACGCTTCGCTTCGTCGTAGTCTGGGGGTTTTGGAAATATGTCAGTTTCTTGTATGGGCAATTGAGAGACATATATCGGGATGATGAGGAATCCTAACAGGATTGCACTAAAAACCTCCAAATTGTACACGACGCACGCAGTACAAGGCGAGCAGGATTTTACGGCATTAAAAAGAAGAAGAAAACGTACCTTCGTTGGCCACCGCATTTTCCTTCATCGCGTGGATCTCTCTGATTTTAGAAGCCGTGACGGGGTCGACGTCGAGGTCGAGGGACATATCGGCTACGCCTGCGTGTCTTGGAGGCCTCGGACCGGGTGCGAGCCCATCGTAGCCCCCTCCCCCAAGCCCGTTGTCCATCGGCGCGATCGGCTCGCCAATCACATTCAGCGCCACGATGCCGACCTGGTTGTAAATGTTCAGCTTGTTCACGTGGCACTTGTGTACTACTACGCGTAAAATCGCGGCGTCCACGTTGACATGCACTGATTTTAACTCTCGGGCTTGGTGGCCCGAGGCGGTGTTGGGGTCGAAGGATAGGTGGCCTAGGCGGCGCATGATTGCCCGGTCCAGGCTGGTCTCACCGGGCGGAAGTAACCCGGTGAAGAGCTCGATCTTGGTCGCGATTTTGTACTCATGGCTTAGTAATTGGATTTGATGAATCCGCGCCGGGTGGTCTAAGCGTAGCACTAGCTCCTGCGGGAACTTTGAGAACCGCGCGCACTGCCACCCCCGGGTCTGGGGGGTGTGGAAGTGGAGCTCGCGCGCGGGGTAATCTGGATCCTGTGAAGGAGATTTTGGGAATGATGAATGAGCGATCGAGGGAAGGGGTCGGGTGGACACGCGGGCGTTCTACGAAGAGCAGGGGTATCGTACAAGCGTGCATGATACCCCTGCGAGAGAAAAAAAGAGATGCACTGCACAGGGTCCCTCAACGTACCTCTCCCGACGCGTGCGCGACGGAGAAGCGGAGCTTGGATCCTGCCACCGAACGGTGCACACCCGCCATGGTGGCAGATGTCTCGAGAGAACTCTACGGCGACCGGCACGGAACGGAGCCCTTTCCGTGCGTGGGAACTGGAATGGGAACCGGAAGTGAACGCGCTCGCCAAGACGCGAGGGCGTGCGTGTGTGGTCTGAGTCGAACGCCCCGCGGGGAAATTTCAAACCATTTATTCTCGGCTGCTCCAAGACGTCTTCCAACGTCTCCAAACCGATATGGTATCGGTTTCACCGGTTTTTAACTCACGATTAAACCGTGAATACTCCACTTTTGGACCGAATTTCGGGCCAGGATTTCCCTTTTGGTTTGCCGACGTGCCTACGTTTTGCCTTTTCACTTCGCGACAGGTTGACACGCAGATACACCGCTGATTTGAGCATCATGCCCCCCCAGCAACTCACCGTGGGCTGGCCCGTGAACCCCTCCGCGGATGTCCCCGTTTTCCCCCCCTTCGCGTTGTTGTTAACGTTCCTGTCGAGCCAGCTGATGTGGAGGTTGACCAAGAAAAGACTAAGGTGGCTGTCTTGGCCAATCGACAGCCGTTGGGTCAGGCTCGCTGCTTTTGTCGGAGCAGCATCAGTGACGCTATCAATCGCGGACGCTGCTGGAAAAGCCCTGGAAGACGCGGGAAGCGGCGTTATGTTCACTGAAGTCAACGGGTTAGCCACGGACTGGCCGTTCGACAGCGTGCGGAATCCGATGTACTCGACTCTGCTTTTTATTCTCCTACCAGCGCTGGCAGTTCTAATTGACTCGGCGTGGCCGTTCGTGTTCCTGCCGTTACTGTACGCGTACATCAGCGACATCGTGATCGCGGCGGAGGAGAAGCAGCTCCTTGAGCTGTTTGGGGAGCAGTACGTGCAGTATGCGAAACAAACCCCGCGGCTTTCAGTCACCGGCGTGTGGGCGAGGAAAGACGAGGACTGAGTCGAGTCTAGAAGATTACATGCGACTATAGTCTCACCCATCGCTATGCAAACGCCCACCTTTCTGTATCCGGTTCGAACGGAATGAGCGCCACCGGTAGTCGCCCCAGGGAAACGCACGCACTCGCGACCGCGACCACCACGGTTGAGACCCAAACAAACGCGGCGGTCGTGAATTGAGAAACCGACACTCGATACGACGGAACGGGAACGCGAGTCATGACGTACAGAGCGCGCTCTTTTCCACTCTCTCTCTTTTTTCCATCAATACTCCTTCTAACCTTGATATCCACCACCCCCGGGAAGCTGTTTGGGTTAAACACCCTTAAAGCTGTTAAGTGTAGTGGTAAGTGCTGCACGACGGATGAAAAAAACACAAGAACCCCTCTAGCGGATACAGTAAACGCGTGAATCGCTAAGTACGACGCGTAAAACGCAAACGTGGTGGGGAACAGTAAACTGAGCGGGGTCAGGGCTAGGACGCCGAAGGTAGTCGACTCTAGACGGGACAAGGCGCCCATTGTGTTGCTTTTCTTTAGACTGTTCCCACTACTACTACCCATCACCATTCGTAACAGTTTCTGACCAAATACCCACTGTGCCGTGACTAGCAAGCTGGAATACACGTGCAACGCCGCGACGTGCGTGGTGAGAAACGTCGTGACGTCGGCTAACAGTGCCAAGGAAAGCGAAGCACCGCCAAAAGGCGCGATTTGGGCAATTAGCGTAATGCACGTTTTTATACCGGCTCGGAACATTTGCGTAGACACTACTTGGCCTAAAGCTTCCACCAGTAGCATCGCCCACGTGCCTAGTACGTTGCACAAAGGGGCGTGTAGCTTGACACCTAACGGGCTCCCGCGCATCAGCCACCCCGCGTTTTTCCGAATCGACTCGCCGAACAGGGGGGTGGGTATTGCGGACCCTAAACCTTTGCTTTTCAAGTAATTAGTACCGCTGGCGAATGCCACGAACGTGTCGACGTTTTTTAGTAACAATGTTTTGAGTAATACGCCCAACAAGATGTCCAAAACAATTTGCACGAGACGACCGAAAACAAGCGCCCTCAGTAACGATGGACACAGTCTCGCAACGTCACTCGACACTATATCCCCGTCTCCTCCGTTTTCCAGCCACCTGAGCCGGCACCGAAGCACCTTCGCTGAGGCAAACACCTCAGTGGTGTCCCTCCATTTACCGGGTTTCCTTTGCGCCGTGGGCTTTTGGTCTTTGGAATTTGTAATTGGATCGTTCTTTCGTGCGTCATACCACGCGTGTTTCGAGCGCAAACCAGGGATCCATTTCGTTTGTAATACGTCCGCCAACGTTCCGGCGACAAAGCGCACGGCGCCCGGTATGCGAAAGAATGAATCTCGCGAGACTGTTTGCAGGTAGAAATAATTCGACCTTTTTCGCGTTTTGAGACTGTTTAACACACCAGCGGAGTGCACCGCAGTCGTGACCCATCTCGCGTTCGGCGACAGGCTATAATCGTCTCTCGTGTTTTGAAAGAAAAAGGCCGCCGGCGTTTGGACGTCGAAAAGAATCAAGCGCGGAGTACCTGGTTTATTCGCCACGTGGTTCTTTTTTGTTTTCGTGACTGATTGCGCGTACACCAGGTCGATACGAGGCACTTTGTGTGTGCCATCTCGCTGGTCATCGGGGTGGTGCGCGTATATCCGTATCGGACACTGAGAATCTGACGACGCGGCGTCCATCGTGAATTTTTCGCCATCGCCTCCGCCAACCCTCACCACCTCCCCAACCATCGTGAGTTTCCCCACGAAGCGTTCTGATGCGCCGCCTGATTCGTATGTAGTGAAGACCTTACGTAGGGTTTCGTCGTTGACACAATTCGATGAGGATGTCACCGACCCAGCGACGACCACATCGTTGGCAGGTCGTCGTGTGTTCGTTTGATTGTCATCAACTGCGCAATCCTCGCGGTCCCGCCACCACCCCACCAGTACATGTCGTTCCACGTTTTTGTCGGTGTCACGCACTACGCCCGTATCACAACTACCCAGCCGCGGCAGCGTAGGGCCCGGCCAGAACACCCGTGCCACGCATGGGGCGGGGGCCATCACCCGGACAAGGCGCGAAGGCACAGTGAGGAGATGAAAAATTACGTTGTTGCTTTTCAGCGCAGACAGTCGCGATATATTATTTCGAGGCCGCGGATTCGACATGACAGATCTCGTCGCGCAGCGCTCGAAGCTCTACCCCCACCCAACACCATGGCCCTTCGCAGTTCCTCTAAACCAACGCAATGGTCGTTCCCCAAATTCACGACCAAGGCATTTCTTTTACTCGCCATAGTATGCCTGGTGTTCGCGGCTGCAGATGCGAAGAAAACAAAGAAAGGCCCCAAGATCACGCACACTGTTTTCTTCGACATTGCCATCGGCGGCGAGTCCGCGGGACGAATCGAGATGGGCTTGTACGGCAAGAGCGTCCCGAAAACCGCGGAGAACTTCAGAGCCTTGGCCACCGGCGAAAATGGCTTTGGATACAAAGGCTCCGGGTTCCACCGCGTGATTAAAGACTTCATGATCCAGGGTGGGGATTTCACCAACCACGATGGGACTGGGGGAAAATCGATTTACGGCGAGAAATTCGAAGACGAAAACTTCAAACTGAAGCACCAAGGGCCTGGTACGTTATCCATGGCCAACGCGGGCCCTGATACCAACGGTTCGCAGTTCTTCATCTGTACGGTTAAAACTTCGTGGCTGGACGGGCGACATGTCGTGTTTGGAAAGGTCACGAATGGAATGGATGTGGTTCGCGCGATAGAAGCCCTGGATGGGACGCCTCCGAAACAAGAGGTTACCATCACCGACTCGGGGGAGATTCCCATGGATCAAGCCGTGAACGAAGTCATTGAAGATGGACTTTGATTGTAAAGGGAGAGAGATGATGGGACTGTGTGAGTTGGAGTGAAGGTGTAGGGCTATTTAGTCATCGAACAATCTATGAATTCAATTAGATCCCCCATCCCGCACCGCTTGCGCCACGTACCCATCGACTTCGAACGCGTCTTCTGTGCCTCCGTCCCCTCCCTCACCGGTGAACATCGCATCCGCGTCGGATTTCAGCTTGCTGACCAGTCGGGATAACCGACCTAATCCCCAGGAGGGTTGGCGTTTGTGCGATACTAAATGCCTTGTCCTTAAGCCGTCGTCTTTTTCGGTTGGTTTTTGTGACGTTTGATTCGCAGATTGATTTGGCTGCGACGCGCTCGAGACGTCCAACCCAAGCATTTCAGCCACCACGGCGAGCAAATCCGCTTCGTCGTCATCGCTCCACTGGTCCGATTCGGGTTTGGTTTTGGTGGTGGGGGGACTTGTTTTAGGGCTCTTTTCGCCGTCGTCTTCGGAGTTCTCGGAGTTTGAGGTGTCATCACTCGATGAATCAGACGTGTCATCGCCCACGTCTCTGTCCTTTCTGACTATTTGCTCATAGGTATCATCCCGTCCTCCCACAGCACCCACACCCAGCGTCCTCCTGACGTTCGCCCATAAACGCTCACCCGGGGACTGTTGAGAAAGTGAGTCGTTGGGTGACTCTTTTTCAGGCGGAGAGACGCTCGAGGGAGTAGAAGCCGAGGCGGCGCCGTTCTTTTCGGTCTCTTCGTTCCCTTGAGCAGTAGCAGTAGTAGTACCCCGCATCGCCCCGAGCAAAATCTTACGCTCCTTCCATCGCCGACGCCTACTCAATCGTCTCAACTCCTCCCGTTCCCGGTTGGATATTTCAATAAACTCAGCGGCGTCGTCAAACTCGACGCGTCCCCCAGGACCGTATTGAGCAACTTCTTGACTAAACTGAAGCGCTTGCTCTTTCTCGACCTCATCTTCCCTCGCCCGCCGGTCAATCGCCCCGTCAATCGCGGACTGGTACACCATCGGCACGTGGTCCGCCATCATCCTGGTTGAAATCGGAATCTCCGAAAATGCAGTGGGGTGTTTGAACTCAGCAGTAGGGCCGTTTAAATCTGTCAAGTGCCTTAGGTGAATCACCAAACCGGGTTGCGTTAAAAAATCACTCGCGTGGTGATCCCGCAGCTCGAGACCACGGTTCGTCTGCACGTCGTCCCAATTACCTTGACACCGAGACTCTGAGGAAGACGTTACACGCGTGCCAGATGAACAGACACCTTGGGGTACTGCTGATGCATTCGAAACGTCGGACGGAGTGGTATCCTTGTCCGACACGTTGGTATCCTTGTCCGACACATCGGTTGCGGTCTTCTCTCCGCCCCCCAGCGCCGCTGCTATGGCGCGCATCACTGGCTGCGAAGGAGCTGCAGCATTGAGCCTTCTGAGTAACCGACGAACTGCAGCATAACACAGCCGTGGGATGAGATCCTTCCCCGCAACAACAGAGACCGTGTGTTCCCTGGCTTTCAAACTCAAATCTAGCGAACAGACGCTCGGCGCGGCGAAGCAGTGACACCGGACGCTTTTTAATTTTGCCATAGCCGCGTGTGCTTTTTGTTTTGTTAATGCTTCGTCTCCGTTGGATAGTTTCTTAGCCGCAGACACCGCCGCAAGCTCCGCCGCAGCTAAGACATCCGCATCCCCTGAATGAATCAGCATCGTGAGAATCGCGCCAACCCCAGCACCCATGGAGTGCCCCGCGACTAAAAAGTCATACCCGGGAAAATCAACAAGCGCGGCGGCGGCGTTGGGGACCATGGTTTTGCAAACCTGGTATGCGCTCATGACCATGCCGCTGTGCGCCCAGCCTCCTAAAAACGGCGTGGAAGTGCTCACTGCGTCTGTGAGCAAGTCGCCGGTGCTCACAGTGCCTCGAATCGCCAGGACGATCATTTTACCCACTCTGTCCACGGCCACATAAGAAGCGGGTGAAAAGGGAAGCGTGACCCAGTCGGCTTTTATGATATCCTCTTTTTTTATTTTTGCAGATTTCGCAGCGGCTTCCGTGGCTCTGCGTTCACCGATATCGCCATCTCCACCACTTACAATCGCGTCCCGCACCGCCCCAACCAGCCCGTGCGCCTTTTCCTTCACGCTGTTGTTCTCCAATATGGCGGCTAAACTGCCGTAGGCGGCCGCAGCATGCCTCGCGCCGAGTCGCAATTTAGGCAGGGTTTCATTTATTTTTTGTTTTTCGATGAGCTTCTCGGGATGCACATGTCTTTGTGCGTCTAAATGCTCATAGGAACACGAAGGTTGCAAAGGTTCTTGAGGATTAGATTCCTCATGGTCTCTTCCCCTCCCCCAGGTACCGAACTCGTCATCTACCGTATCTCTGTACAGTTCCTTCACAGCGCGTTTCCGAGCCGCCGCGAACCGTTTATGTTCCCGGTACAACATCAGCCCCGACAGCGGATCGAACGTCGCCGCCCCCTCCAACCCCAACGGCTTCATCTCCCGGGCTAATAAACGCAACACGTTGCTCGCCGCCTTGTGCGCGTCCGCCCACCCGCTTCCCTTTTTTTGAATCGCGGTTTTTCTCGCGGCTTCGGTTTGAATCTTTGTGGGTGGGGCAGGGGGTTTGTGCGAACGAGGCGTGTTTGACCTTCGCGGCGTTCCGGACCGGCAAGCCAAGTGGAGTTTTGAAGCGGTGGATGTACCAGAGTCGGCTCGACGCAAGACATCGTCTCCCCAAGTACCTTGTGACGGCATTGTATCACCGTCCACTCGTCGGTCCACCGCTTCCGTTAATTTATCCGCGCCTCCGTCTTCGCCGAACGCGTCGTGTAAGTCATCCCCTAAGTCATCACCAGAGATGAAGCGCCACGCGTCCGATAGATTCGTCAACGGATCGAACCCAGTAGGTTGTTTTTCTTTGGATTTATCCTTCTTCTCTGCTGAATGCCGTTCCACCACGGGGGCCCCTAGCGGGTTATCAATCGACGTTCTTCGTTTGCTCGACGGAGATCCAGGTGTACCTTCATATTTGTCATGCACAATCTCATCTTGAGTTGGATGGTCACTTGGTGTCAGTGCTCCACTATCCGTGCCTTCCCCCGAACGCACTGGGTTTATCCCGCCTTCAGGCCACCATTTGGGAGGCGAAGGTGGGCGGTTAATGCCACCGGAGGGCCACCAAGCCGGAGCGGTCTCGGAGGAGTCGTCACCCGCCATTGATGAATGCGCGTCAGAATTCAGCAGAGCGAGATTCCCAAGCCACGCACGGGCGACGCCCCCGTCGCTGTTGCACCAAACACACGCTTGAACCTACGGGTTACCGACCGGACGCCCCGGGTCAGCCCCGCGCTGCCGCGCCCGCTCTGGGACGGGCGCGCGGGTAGTGCGGGTCTCGGCCGCGCCCCCAGGTCTGAGGAGCCCTCGGAACTACGACTGATGTTTGGGACACATGCAAATAAAAAATTTGCACCTGCTGCAGTTTTGGGCTGAAAATTTCTGTCTTCACAGCGTTGCCGCGCTTCAATAGTATTAATAGCACAAGGACCTCTACTCTAGCTACCTAGTCCACTCAACAGGCCGGTCAACTGTATTCACCTCAGTGAACACACGCACATCCTTCCCAGTGAACAACAGTTTAAACTCTAGGAACCCTCTTGAAACCTTTTCTGGATCTTTTTCGCTTTTTAGAAACTTCGCGAATTCGCGCCGAGCGCTGACCATCACGCGACTGCTCGCCCCTACGTTCGGTGACCCTCCGTCGCTCGTGTCAAACGCAGTCACCGCGACCGATAGATGCCACGGTACAGCTGTACTAATAATGTTCACTGTTTTGCTGCACTTGACACTGAGTTTCGGTGTTGACTTCAGATGCCGCGCGCGCGAATTAAAATCAACTTTTACTTTAATTTTCGGTTCGTCGTTTTTGTCCGTCCCTCGAAAAGTTTTTTCGCACTCAAGGCTTATTTTCTGTCGATTACTTTCGTCTCCGAAAACCAACCCGGTGTTTCCCAACTGGAGTTCATGCGCCACGGCGTATACAGTCTCGGTGTTCGTGAAACTGTTCAAAAAGTTCCACGCGTATTTAATTCGACCGGTGACGTTCAATAACGAGTGACGCACGATTATGTTTTGCACGGCGACTGTTTTGACGTTTGCCGCGAAACGCACATCCGCCACGTCAGAGACTTTTATTTTATCCGAGAAATTTGCGGACTCAACCTTTTCATAAGGTTCCCACGCGCTTCGCGCCACGCGCATCTCCACACACGCACGATCATCAAGCGTAGACGCACCTTCCGGGTCCCAAAACGCGCGAAGCAAGGGGAGCAAAAATATCGGTGACTTGTACGCTACGCGCTTTTTCGTCTGGACGCCGCGGGTTTCGCAGTTTTTCTCAGTCTCTTCGTATGGGCAAACAGTCTGTCTTGAATCCACCCTGTTTTTCTCTATGACATCCACAATCTCCATAGCAGGCATCTTTCGTGTTGATCCGTTCAAAGTACTTGTTTTCCTAACATCGAAACTAGAAATCCACGAGGTTCGGCGTCGCTTCGTTTCCGACAGAACGCCGCTCTCCCTTTTCACGGATACTTTCTCGCCGCTGCTCGCTTCGCACTCCAGCGTCCGATGGCCCCACCCGTCGAGATGAACTCCGGCGAATATAAATGGGTGTGCCATGTCGCTCTTTGTGACGTCGCTATTCCCGTTGCAATCTTTGACATCCGGAACCCGGATCACCGAATCGTTCGGACCGCGTCTCCACAAATGCGTAAACAAGTTAATTTCTTTCTTCCCGCCGAGCTCGAAATCCCACAACGCCAAGTCGCTGGATCCTACTAAACGCGTCTGCGCCGAGGCTCCCACAAAACCGAAGCGATGCATGGTGTCGATAATAATGCCGCCATCCTCGGAATTTCTTATATCCTCGAATTTTGTGTCGTGTTGCGTACTGAATGGAGTTCCACGGCTGTTCTGCGCATCAGTAGCGCTCGCGCCGAATACGTTACTTGCGCTCGTCGAATGTGAATGTCTTCCGGAAGAAGTCTCTGAGGCTGATTCGGGAGATTCGGGGAACCTAACGTTGAACGCGGTTCGCGCGCGTTCAAGCGCTGGGGCCATTGTGCCTTTTTGTATCACTTGTACAGGTGGCTGGTACGTCAGGAACCCGACGTGGTGGCCGTTAGGGGACGCGAACGTGGAGGTGGCGTCTGTTTCGGTTCGGTGAGATTGGGCATCCACATTGAACAACGACGATTGTGTCGAGTCTTGATTTGACCCGACCACCAGACGTGCTTTCGTCGTGAATCTCGGGAACCGCGACATTAGGTTATCCGCCATGACTCTCGACGCGTTCTCGAACGCACGCGCGACAGCTGCCGCCGCCTCGCCAGGCGTGCGGGAGCCCATCCCAAGGGCGCCCCGAGGAATGGAAAGAAAATCGGTTTCGGTGCCGAATATTTCTCATTATTAATCAAGAAGAAACTCGTCTTGGCACTCGCACACACCCGGACGCGGGACGGTGTGCCATGCGCGCGACCGCGTCCGTGCCACGTCCTGATTTCCGCGTCGTGTTTATGTGTCTGAGGCTTGGCGTGCTCGTAGGGCGATGGACCTCTCAACCCGTCGTTGCGAACGACGGGTGCGTTGGTGAGGACGATGTTTTCGGCAAGTTTGGTGATGTCAGTGTTTACGACTTCCCCGAAGTCACACCAGCCCCCCCCTCCCCATCCCCCAAAGGAAGCTTCAGCTTCAGTGACGAGCGAGGAACCTACGAACGAAGGGAATTTCGGGGGACGGACTATGGTGACCCACCGTACGTCAACGTGATGCGTACGTTCGCTGGAAATTTTCGGTCCGGCGACGTTCACAAGTGCCATCAAATAAACGTGTTAGCGTACGGCGAAGCGATCGTGACAACGATGGAGATGAATAACGACAGGAAGCTCGTTCCACACACAAGAAAAGTCACGGGAGGCGACCGCGTCCTGATTCCCGCGCACACGCCGCACCTGTACGAGTTCACAGAAGACACGCTGATGACGGAAAGTTGGGTCAACGCTTCTGACCGAACGAGGTGTGCTTTTTCTGCTTGGTTTTATAAACCATTGAGGGACAAAGTAGGCGACCCTACGAAGACGTTCACACAGACTAGCTAGGCAGGGGTATGAGCACCAAAAGGTAGTATCAATAGCGAATAGATAAATGACAACTCTACATCTGCACGACTTCGTACGCGTCTTTCAATCCGTACTTCGCGAACCACTTTTGCGTGGCAATTCCCAGCAACGGCGCTGAGGTTCCCGACGACGCGGCAAACGCCATCGCGGGAAGGTCCACGTCCTTGCCTTCCAGGTCCTTCTTTTTCAAAAGGTTCACCGCTTCTGCGGACATGGCGCCCGGGCCTGCGGCGGTGCACCACACCGCGCGTCTTTCCTTCGCGGTCATGGGGGGAAGAGATGGGGGTTCTGATGATGCTTCGGGTTCTGCGGGATCAGCAGCAGGATCAGGACCTTCAGCACCTTCCTTCCGAGCCTCCAACTCCGCCGCCTCCTTCTCTTCCTTTTCCTTTTTCTTTTGCTCTAAACGAACCTCCTCCGGGTCGATTAAGATTTGCGCAACCGCGACTGCTTTGCCCGCGCCTACTTCAGGCGAAGATGAAATGCACAGGTGCATGGCGAGCATTTTTATATCCACCGCACCGTCAACCCCGGGTTCGCCGAACGCTTCCGCCAACCCGCGCATCACAGCGGCGGACGCGACGTCGCCGGACCCGCTTCCGGCGCCAGACTGTTTGCCCATAGGGTTCAGGGATTGACCATCTTTCCGGCTGAATATTAAACTGCCTTTCATAGTAGCAGACCAGTCCGTGTCGTTCTCGTCGTTCTCGTGATCGAAAGAATCCCCCGCGGGAAGGAACCACAGTTTCCGGGATTGCGCGAACGCTTTCTTTCCACTCAAAGCGGGGGCTTTGAGTTGGTTCGCCGCTGAGGCAATCAAAGCAGGCTCAGCGTCTAACAACGCCGGGTACATCGCGCCTAACACTGACATCACCATCGCGCGCCACTCCACGTAAGGCGAGTCTCCGAACTTGAACAGCCTGGCGACGTTTGCTAACCGCCGTCTGCCCGCCGCCGCGAACGCGGGGGGCATGTTCTTCGGCGAATCGCTGTGCACGTAGCTCGTTTGCAGTTGGGCGTACGCACCAGAGGTGTCCACGGTCAACGCTTCCATCACGCTCGCGCACTCCGCCGGAGTAATAACCCCACTCGGCGCGCACTCCGCAAATGCGCGGCACAACGAGAAAAACTGCATGCCGGTGAACACCCCCGGGTTTTTGGGAGTGGGGTCCATCGGGGGCGCGGGTTTCGCAGCGGGCGGGGGGAGGATGTTTCGCTCCTCTTCCTGGACGACGAGGACGTCACCCGTGATCGTATGGGTCTTTTGAGTCATATCAACCATACCATCCTCCACTACCTCAATCAGCAAGTCGTTCACCAGCGGCACCGCATCTTCCGCCGCAACCTTGACCTCCTCCGCCAGTGCCGCGACCGCTCCGCACTCGGATTTGTACTTTTGTCGCAGTTGTTCGGCTAGGCGTTTGTGACACAATCTGGCGACTCGATCGAGCTCCACGACGTGCGTGTAACACCTGTCCGCAATGCGCTCCAATCTCTGCTCCAAAACCCGCCTTTCTTCCCTCATCGCGGCCTTGGTTTCCTCCGGGGCTTTAGGTTTTGGGATTTCAGGGTCTAGGGCTTCACCATTCTCGCCCTCGGCATCCGCAGGTTCCACGGGAGTTTCCTCCGCATCGCCTTCCGCGCCTTCTTCATCAGGGGCTACTTCCTTGACGTACCCCAGTGCCGCGGCGATGGCGCCGGCCAAGGCGGGTGCGGGAGGCCCGGTGATCACCGGAAGGTCTGGCAAGTCATCCGAGGTAGCAGTAGCACTTTGCTCACCCTCAGCGTGTGCGTCACCAGAAGGCTCCGCAGGTGCATCTCCACCTCCGCCTCCGCTGTTTTCCTCTATCTCGCGCACCAACACCTTGACGTACTCTGGAACCTCCTCGTCGTCCACAGAGGGCACTGGAGGGGGGGGCGTTGGCTTCACCATCTTTTCCTCACCCTGCACGGCTTCGCCCGATGCGACGGACCCTAAAACGTCGGGAGGGGGGGGGGAAGCGTGAACCAACTTGCTACTTTTTCGGTTTTTTCAGCAGCGTCACCTTTGTCACCCTCGTTCGCGTCTTCCACCACCGGCAGCGGCTCCCCCCTCCTGGCGGCGAAGTAGTCCGCAAACACGGGCGCGGTGTCACAGAACTTGTCCAGTTCCAGCTGCACCAACGAGCAGTAGTGCGTCACTGCGATTCGGGCGTGGTCTTCTGTCCAAGTGTCGGACAAAATACCTTCCCTTTCCGCAGTCGCCTCCGCGAGCTTTTCGTCGCACACGTCCCACAAGGAATCTCTTAATTCATCCGCCCTGAGTAACAACTCCCCGATCGTCTTTGGGTCCCGCCTGTGGTCCAAGTCGATATCGTTGAACGCGTGTTGAAATTCTCGAACCAAGGTCATTTTTCCATCAGGCCTGTTCAAAAACTCACCGTACGTCTTTTTAGTCTCCGCGAAGTGCGCCACCCCTAACGCGCGCTCCTCCCTGATTGACGAAAAAATTGACTTCAAACCGTCGACGTATGAAGTCTCAGTGGACTGCCACCGCTCCGCAATCGCCTCCGCGAGCGGGGTGGGGATAGGGAGGATCTTTTCATCTGGCGTGGGTGTTGCAAGGACTACGGGAGGGGTGTCATCCGCTTCTTCGGCTCCTTCGCCTCCTTCCTCGCCTTCTTCGCCTCCTTCTTCACCTTCTGCCCCGAGCTTCTCTGCAGCTTCCACGTCCTCGGCGTCCACCGCGGCGACGGCGGCGTCCGCTTTGGCGACCGTGGCATCCACAGCCAGGGAGGCTGCTTTCGCTGCGTTAAGAGATTCACTCGCTGCGTCACCCGCTGCGACAGCGCGCTCCAAAGCAGCTTCGCTCGCGACTCGGGCGCTCTCCGTAGCCTCAGCGTCCCCGCATGCCAAACGCGCATCTTCCACGGCTTGTTTCGCCTGTTCCCACGCTTGCTCCGCATCCGCGGCGTGTTGCGCCGCCTCTGCCGCGCAGGCTCTGGCCTTCACCAGCTCCTCTGCAACCGCTTCGGAGGCTTTCTGAGCGAGCAACGCGGACGCAGACGCGGTTGGCTTGGGGGTGGCTTTTGCTTTAACGTCGGGGGCGTCACCTTCGGTGGGCGGCGCTTCACCCTCTCCTTCCTCCCCTCCTTCTCCTCCCTCCCCAGCTTCAGCCACCAGCGCTTTGGCTTCGATTTCCGCCTTCCGTAAGTGTAACAGCTGTTGCGCGGCTTTCTCCATGGCTTCACCTGCAAATGCAACCGCCTCCGCGGCTTTCTGTGCGTTGGCGGCGGCAACTGCGGCGGCGTCGGCGGCGACCAAAACGGTGCGAGCAGCAGCCTTGGCATTCAACACTCTCACCACTTCCTGGTCCACTAACTCAAACACTTCCCCAGTGGGAAGCGTGGCGTCGATGGGGACACGTAGCGAGCCAGGCTGCTCCTGTCCAAACAAGTCCAGCCAATCACGCATCTTCTTAACATGCCCGCCTAAATTCCAATGGTGCAACCGTTCTTCAACTTTTGATTCCTCGATTGGTTCGATTAGTCTTAATCTTTCCGCCAATCCGGGCTCGTCCTCCGGGGGCGGGTCGTAATCCAGGTGGTAGGTAACCTTGGTTTCAGGGTCTATGCGTCGGCCTAGCGCGCGTAGGGTAGCAGCCTGACAGTCAGGGTAACACGGCAACTCCAGCACAATCACCCCATCCAGCCCTGACTTGTACTCGACGTTGGATTTTGCGGCGATTTCAGAATCAGTTGGCGTCGCTACTTTTGACACGGCGTTTTTTATCCGCTCGCCCTTCGTCGGGTCCAGCCCGGTGAACGCGAATTCCAACGCCGCCGCTTCTTCAGCAGTGTTTGGGAAGCCGTCGATTACGTAACCGGGCGGCCGCGGGTATGTATTTTCGAGCTCAAGCAGCTGGGCTTGGTAGGCAGCTTCTAAAGTTTCGATTTCCTCTTGACGTTTGAGTTTTAATTCCTCGCGGCGCTTTTGCAATTTATCAGCCTTTTCTTTTGCTTTTTTTGACAATAGTTCCTCGTACTCCACCTTTTCTTTGTCAGTAGCCTCTTCGCCCGGCGGGTCGGGGTCAGGCGAAGCATCGGTTTCCTCCTCCTCTTTCTCAGTAATATTATCATCAGAAATCGGCGCTGGGTACTCTACCGGCGGCGGCTTCGGGGGCGCCAGCGCGTCCACGGCCATGGCGATGATTTCGGCGACAACGGAGGCAGGGGTTTCAATATCTTGTTCCTGAGCATCAAGCGCAAGTGATCCTAACGACACTTTGCGGGAAGGTTTCGGCTTTTCTGGAACAGGTTCAGGTTCTGGAGTGGTTTCCATGCCTTCCGTTTCCTCAGAAGTTTCGTTGGATTCAGGATCAGCAGGGACGGCATCCGCAGAAGGTTCCTCCACCGCTTCACCTTCCCAACCCGCCGCCGCGGCGGAGGCTTCGGCGGCCTGTTCAGCAGCCGCAGCTTCCTCCCTCGCGCGTTCCGCGTCCCTCCACTCCATCGCTTCCGTCACCGCTTCCCGTACGAGTTCGTGTGGCTCAATAAGCACCAGCGCTCTTTCCTTCGCGACTCTTCGCGCCGCGGTTGTCTTCCCCACGAACGGCGGCCCGACCACGGCGAGGCGGGCGTCGAATTTGGACTCGGGCCACTGCCAACCCGGTTTTCGCTCCAGCATTGTCGCGATGGTCACGTCGAAAACACACGTACCGAGGTGTTTGTTTAGGGTGTATCTGCCGGTAAGGTCTTCTTGTTCGACAGGCTCGTCATCTGTGGTTTCAGGCTGCTCTGCTGCATCAGGGTCTGTCTCTTCTTCAGCTTTGTCACCCTCAGGTTCTTCTGTTGAAGGTTCTTCTGTTGTGTTTTCTTCGGCCTCTTCCTCCACCGGTGACTCAACAACAGCCGGCGCGTCCACCAACCCCAGCCCCCCGTCGTGCGGCGTGAGCTTGTTGCCCAAGCTCGCCAGCGCCCAGTCCCCTTTGCCAACCAGGTAGTCCATGGCGTTCAACTCATCCAGTTTCGTGGTGATCGTATTGCCTCCTGTAATGGATTCTTTTCCCTCGAGAACTTCGGTTTCTTCCTTGGGCAACGCGAACGGGAGCGGATCACCCGTCAACAACAACGAGCTCCACTCCCTGTATTCCCGGCGGGGGACTAGCTTATCGGTAACCTCGCGGTACTCCGCGCAGCGCATGGCTAAGGCTAGAATATCAGAAACAGTACCCTTCGCGAATTGCCGCACAACTTCCCGTCTCTCAATTTCGCTCTGCGTCAACAAGTCGTCGATATCCGCCGCCGCCGCCGCGGCGTCCGCTCGGTACTGCGCCCTTCTCTGCGCCGCGACTTTGGCTTCCCGTCTCAAAGCGGCTTCCCAGTCCAGCTGCCTCTGTTGCTCGTACCGCGTGTCTCTTTCCTTGCGGTTCACGCGCATCACATCACGTTCACGTTCCACCGTCCGCAAACGTTCAGCCACTCTTTGTTCCTGTTTCGACTTCACCGCTAGCGTTTCCAGAAGCTCGTCTTCGCGTCTTCGCGCCTCCGCGGTTTCACCCGCCATCTCGCGGTCAGAAGCCAGTTTCCTTCTCCGCCGTTCTCGTTCAGCTCGTGTTGCGAGCTCCTCTTGGCGGTTACTTTTGATCCTTTTAATCGTGTTCTCGCCTTCCATTCGTAGCACGCGCATATCAGGCAACGTGCTGCGCATGTTTTGCAAGTGTGAAGCAGGATCCACGCCGGTAGTGACGCGCTTTGAGATATCGATAACGGATTTATCCGACCCAGAAACCGATCCTCCTCTTCGACTCAAGTTCCGCTCAAACGCATCGATGCCTGAAAGAGCTTCCTGGCCGTCCAAATAATCCCGTTCCGCCTGCGTAACCCTTTGCTTCTCTTCCACCGCCAACTCAATCTCAATCTCGCGACGTTCCGCGTCTTTCCGCGACTGCAGAATCTCGAAGTGCGTCGCGTACTCTGCCGCGGTCCGCACCGCTTTCGCCTCGCGAATGGAGTTGAACTGGTTCACGGTGTCGATTCGGCGGTCTATTACTTCGTGGCTCAACCCAGTTCTTCTGTTAGCAATGGCTTCTTCCACTTCAATTTGCTGCCGTTCGCCCTCCTGGTAGAATTTAGAAAGACGCGCCGTTTCCATCAGCGTGTTTGGCCGCTGTTCCTTTGTTCGCACCACGTCGTTGAAGATCTTCGTGGTGACTTGGTCGGATTTTTGCCGAAGGCTGTTGAAGTTGCCGGTAGTTCGGTGTTGCTCTGCTACCGATAGGGACGGTCTCGTGGGTAGCGTCTGGGTTTTGGCGAGGCCGCTAATGGTGCTCGTTTTAGCCTTTTCCACGTCGCGCACCATCGCATCCAACACGCTTTTCAAATGGACCAACAACTTGCTCGCCACGCCTTTCTCTTCCCGCACGATTGACGTCACGGCCCTTGCGTCGAAGGGGACGCCCAGCTTCGCCAGGGAAGGCTGTGTAGGTGAGAGTGGAGTTGTATGAGTAATGAGTCAGTGATGAAAACGGGGAACAGGAAGGAAACATCGGATGGTGTGATTTCTGGAGTTGGAAGTCGCCCCCTATGGGTAGTTACGGAGAAAGGAGAACCCCATGCATTCGCACACATGGCGGGCTACTCAGAACCAGCCCCTCAACCCTGCACTCGACGTACCTGTAGCCGTGTGAAGTTGTTTATCCGCGCATCTGGTTTGTTCGCGTCGTGGAACTTTGCGAAATCGGGCTGAAGGTTGCACCGCGCCAGGATTTCCCCAAACAGGTACCCCGACGCGAAGCTGGATTCGAAGCTCTCCACGGGGCGCTCAACGCCGACGTCCTCGCGCAGCCATCGGCGCAGGAGCTCGGACATCGCGCGAGGTCGCCGTCGTCAACCCACCCCAAGGTCGTAGAGACCCGGCGCCGGCGACGATGGCGTTGACCCCCAAAATGAGCCCAAATATGGACTGCAAAGCGAAATCGATCCTTCCGAGACGTTGGGCGACTTGCTTGGTAGGCCCGAAAAGCGACGACCCCTCCCGCACTTCGCGACGCGTGTGTGGTGCATCACGGTTGGCGATATAAACGCGATGCAGGCCTCTACGGCTGCGGACGATTTCATGGCGGTCGCAGCGACGTTCCCGGGGGACACGATGCCGCACATCACGGCGGTGCGTAGGGGTCATCGATGACAATGCATCGTCTCCTTCACGGAATTCGCGTCCCAATTTGGTTCCCGTGACATCTTCCTCTACGGCGTTGACGTAGCAACCCTCTCCTCAGACCTTCCCTCACTCACGTTCCATCGATCCTCCACCCCAGGCTGGCACCGCGTCCATCGTGGACCCCGAGGGCGCCAAGGCCGCGTTTCAACCCTCCGGGGATGAGAACGAACGACCCACCACACCGCCTGAAATCGCAAAGTACGTGTTCCCCCTCTTATTTTCTTGGTCAAAACGACCGATCAACTGAAACTGACCATCAATTTCGTTCATCTAATCTCTTAGGTTCCGCAAGTCCACGCTGCACCGCCCCGGCGTGAAGATCCTGCACCCGGGTGTCGCGGACGACCCTAGCGTTGACCACGTGGTGCACGGCGCGAAAACAGTGCCTAGTGAACCAGTCGGGGATGTGTTGGCGAGCCAGTATCCGACCAATCCAGTTCTCAGATTCCAGCGCGAACGTTCGGAGCAGATTTACGCCAGCACGGCGAGAGAACCCTTGGGCGCGACGTATAAAAGAGGACACGTGTTTCCCGACGGGTTAGGAACCATAAACGGCTTCGGCACAAAATCCGAGGTTGCCCCCACTTCATCCATGGTGAAGGATATGGTGTTCCCGCCGAGTGAGGGTGAATTGGGCAGTACCATCATGCTCGGCGATAAACAATCAAGCGACGCGCACAAAATGTACGTCACCTCGCACGGCAACTACGCCCCCGGGGAGCAAAGGACGCGGGGCTACGACTGGAACGCGGCGGGGGGGGATTTGGGGACGACGCGGTTCGGGATGTCAACCAAGCCTGGAGGGGTTGACGAGATAAACAAATTGTTCAACGATTTGAATGCGCCGGCGATGACGGTGGAGCAGAGTATCAATCCCTTGAAAGATACTACGAAACGAAACCAAATGACGGGAGTGTCCATTGTGGACTTGAAAGCGGAAACGGCGAGAATTACTGGGTTTGACCCGTTGGGGAGGTCGAAACCGCTGGGGACTGGTATCAAAATTGACCCGGACGTTACCCATGGCGCGCCATCTAGAACGCGCGATGAACGCGGCGAACTAGAGTGGGACGCGGGGCGCATCGTGCGGGGTGACTACTCAGTGGAGGAGCAACAACCAGACCCGCGGATCGGGAAGGTCATGTCGAGGCAAGGGTACAAGTTCGAAGCGAGTAGTGTTGACGACAACAGAACCTTCGGCGTGCCTTCCACTCGCAGAGACTTGTTGCCCCCGACAATGCGAAGCGTCGCGGACGAAACCGCGTATGGAGACGAAGCCTCAGCGGCGGCGCTTGTGAACCCCGGGTTCGGCGCGGACAGAGGCGTTTCCGAGCAGGACTTCCAAGAGATGTTCGGCAAGCAGCGGCTCAGGCGGTTCTACGAGGATGCGGGGGTGATGGGTGCGGTTGACGACGATGAAGGGGACGACAGGTTTTTCAACGACGTCTTTGACGCCGCCGCGAGCGAAGATGCCGCGACAGGGAGGGTTCTTGCCGACGATCAAAATCCATGCACAACCTTGGGGACGTTTCAGAAAACCAGAGTTGCGATGATGGCACACGCGATGCAATTGTGAGCATCCGTTAGTTTATGAATATATTTATGTCATACCGAACCGTCGCGTTTGGAGTCGTTTCGATTGTTCTTCGAGTCGGGTCTGAAACTGTTGCGTTTCATTAAAATAGCTGACGCTGCATCAGTCGGCGTCGGCAGAGTACCCGTCCGCCCCAGTTTCTACTCTCCCACTCAATTCTACATCATCCGCAGGCGGTGCCGGTGGCCAGTCGTGCAGAGCCAGGTCATCGCCCCCGCCCCCGCCCCGCCTCTTACTCGACACCGTCAGCCCCGCAGCTCGCAAACGCACTTGTTCGATCCCGCTGACTTCCTCGTCGTCGCTCTCCACCACGACACTAGCCTCCAGTGCCTCCCCTTTGTGCACACCGAGCAGCTTCCCAAGCACCCCCCC